>Ga0126381_100002209_pt1 | contig 21088 bp, 17 predicted proteins | sample PanSoiMetPlot_28_FD_96465 | JGI IMG/M metagenome (GOLD analysis project Ga0126381, IMG submission 96465) | Tropical forest soil microbial communities from Panama - MetaG Plot_28 | ecosystem: Environmental > Terrestrial > Soil > Tropical forest > Bulk soil | place: Panama | collected 2016-02-17
CATGGCCGCTTCGGGAAAGCTGCCGCCCTCCACCGGCCATGTTTTCTGTGAGCCTTCCCGCCCCACGCGAAACAGCGTGCCCCAGACAGCGCCCGGCGGCACTTCGGTTTTCAACCTCCGGGCCGCGTCGTCGAGCGCCTTCCGCACCATGCCGTCGGTCAGCGAGGCCGGGGGCGTGTTAATGCGCGCAATATCGGCAGGCAGTGACGTCTTGAACATTCCGTAAACCACCGCCGCGCGTGAATCCACATCGTTGCGCCTGTTCCAGCCGGTGATGATCGGCGTCAGTTGGTGATCGGGCGCCGCCTGCTTGACCCGTGCCTGCCACGTCTCCGCCCTATAAACCTGAGGCGAAAGCGCGATCTCCATCATCCGTTCGGGCGTGACTGACTCCGCGCCGTCCAGCAGTTCCCGCACCATCGCCTCCCGCTGATGCTCCGTCGTCCCTTCGTTGTAAAGATAGAACGGCCCCTTCCACGCGGACGGAGTGTACGGCGAGTCCTTCATCATTAATGCCGGAGAAGTGTTGCAGTTCTGCATGTACCCTTGCGGCGGATTCGTAATCTGCAACAGGTCGCCAAAAGGATGGATTCCATTCCACTCGCACGTTCCATCCGACCCTGGCATCGGCCGCAGCGTGTCGCATCCCGCCGGACGCACCGGCGTTCGGCCGTTTCGGACGTAATAAATATCGCCGTCGACAGTTGCGACCATCACATTCTGTCCCATCAGCTCCAGCATGCTCAACGCATCTTTCATCTGCGCCAGGTTGTGGGCATTCCACATGCGCCAGCTCTGTTCGAACAACCGGAACTCGTCGCTGTACGACAATGCCAGCGAATATGCCTTGCCGTTCTTGTGCGCGACGATCGGGCCGTGGTGTGTCTCTTCGATCGTCGCCTCCCGCCACTTCACCGTCCCGCCGTCATTCACGCCGATCTTCTCCACGCGGATGCGCAGCGGACGCCACTCGCCGCGAAACAGATACTTCCCGTCCTTCACCTCTTCGACGTACGCGTCGCCGGTGTCGGGACCGCCTGTCGTCATCGCCACCGAAGCCCACTGGCTGTGGCCCAGCGAAGGGAAGGGAAGCCCCAGGATCGCCCCGCCCGCAATCGCCATGCCGGGCGCGTAAAGCCGCTCCTCGTACCAGCGGAATTCGTCGTACCACGGCACATGTGGATCAATCACGGCCAGCGGAACCTTCAGCGAACTGCGCGACGGCGCCACCAGCATCTCGTTCGATCCGTGATAACTCACCGGATCAGGCTGGATCCCATCCTTTCTGAGATCGCGTCCCGCGTCGCCTTCCGGCCAGCCCCAGATGATGAATCGTCCCAGCGCGATGATCTGCCACGGCGCCAGTTGCGGCGCCCATTTCGGCACCTGTTCGGGATGTTCGCTCATGAAGCGCTTGACGCCCGCCTGATAGGCCTCCGCCAGCGCGCGAACATTGGCCGGAAGCTCCGCATAATGTTTCTCCGCGACTTCGCGATGCCGCCACAACCGCTGCCGGAAGTCGCTCTGATACCAGCTCGGACCAAAGACCTCCGCCATAGTGCCCTCGGCCTTCCTGTAATTCTTGAGCAGTTCTTCCAGGCGATCTTCGGCTTGCGCGTAACCGGAGCCATACATCGCGCCGGCCGGAGTGGAAGCGAAAATGTTCGGCACGCCGAACTCGTCGCGAAGGATAGTCACCTTCTCGGCGCTGAACAGCAGGGCGGGGAACAGCAAAACGGTCAGAATCTTCATCGGGACGACCTCGATCGGCTGCAAGTATCCCGAGTATAACGCCGGTCCGCGCGATCTCGTTTTGCCTCCCCAACACAGCGGCGAGCGGCGACAGAATGCTCGAAAGGAAAGTAGCTTGGCCACTCGCGTTACAACCGTCGAACGCTTGGCAGCATCCGGAGTTATCATGCGTACATGCCTATGAATCGACGAGCGCTACTCTCGTTAACGGCAGGCCTCACGTCAAGCTGGATTCTGCGCGCGCAGGACGCGAAGAAGGATAGCGGTGAGGGTTTCAAGGTTGACATTCACCTTGAGGACGACCGGCCTGATCCAGTGAAGGCGGTCCTTACAGAAGTCGATGCCAGGGACATTCATGAAGTGGGGAAAAGCGGCCTCAGCGGCGTCGAAACCGTCGTTGCGGCCATCCTTCTGGCGAAGGGGCTCGCGAATCTGGTCGTTAAGTTGTTGTCGATGTGGAAATGCGGCATGGTCGTGGATGCGAGGGCCACTCCGATATTGATCGAGAGAGACTGCGATCTTCCCCGTGACACGGTCCGCGTCATTAGTCCGGATGGCACGCGCAAGTCTTTACCGCGGCCATCCGCCCGGCAGATCCAGGATCTGGCCGAAAATTTCAAGCGGCCGAAGTGACGTGAGGCGGGGAGACATTACAGGCGGGGAGACATTAAAGCCACGTGCAATGCAGCGCGTCTTTATTAGTCATTCGACTAAGAACGTGAAGATCGCGAAACGCATCTGCGCTGCGCTGGAGAGAGGTGGGTGGAAATGCTGGATTGCACCCAGGGACATCTCTCCGGGCTCCGACTGGGCCGAATCGATCGTCGCAGGCATTGAAGGAAGCCAGCTCATGATAGCGGTGGTTTCAAAAGATGCCTGCGAGTCGGAGCATGTGGCGCGCGAACTCGATCGCGCCGCGGCCAACAGAATCCCGATCCTGCCCGCTCGCCTGGACGCCACCCCGTTGATCGGGCAGTTCGCCTACTTTCTCGGCAACAAGCAGTCGCTGGATCTCGCTGGCCGTTCTTGGAACGATTTTGAATCCGATGTCGTCAACGCGGTGCGCACATTGCTCACGCCATCGGGTGGACGGGCTGAAGTTGCCGATAATCTCCAGCCGGCGTCTCCTGGGCAGTCGCCAGGCGGCATCTACACGTTCATCGCGGGCGCTATGAAGCAGGAGAAGGCGCTTGCGGACGTCGATCTGAGCGAGCCGCGAACGCTCGGTTTGGCGTTCGCGATTTTGCTAAGCGCGAGTCTTGCTACGGCCATTCTTCATATTCCCGCCTGGAACGAACAAGGGATCCATTACGGCAATCCCGCGTTTATTCCACTGGCCACGGCTTACGACTTGATTGAGCCGGTCGCCTTCTGTTTGCTGCTGCACCTGGCAATCCGGATGTTTGGCGCGGCCGCGGACGCGCTACAGTTCTTCAGTGCCTTTTGTTTGCTCGGCTCGTACTGGCTGATGAGTAACATCGTCCAGGCCCCGGTCTGGGTCCGGACGATCGCGTTCCACCGGGGAGTGCCGCTCGATTCGTTGCCGATCGGGGATCTCGCCGTCATTGCCGCCGGCTCGGCGGCGGCGCTCGCGTTCAAGATCGTACTTGCTCGCTCGCTGTTCAGGGCATTTCACGTCACCGAACAACTCGGAGCAGTCCGAGCGGCGCTGTCATTCGTAACCGGGATCGCGCTGTGGATTCTCAGCGCGTGGGTGATCTCGAAGCCGCTTGAAGACAGTCTTTACAAGTTGGGCGGTTCCTGAAGAACATGAACCGATCCGGATTACGCGTCGCGGGCCGCAAAGCTTTTGGCGGTCTTCCGCCATCTCGGCGAGGCACGCAGCCCCTGCTGATATCGGAGAAGCAAGATCCAATCGGTATCCTCCCAGAGTATCTGCAAGAGCTTTTCGGTCATTCGGGTCACCATACCTGCGGCCGCGACGCCCGCCTCGGGCGAGAATGGATTTCGCCACATGCCGCGCAGTTTTGCACGGCGCGAGAGGGGATCGGGATGTGTTGGGCTGACCCAGTTCAACTTTTTGCCGCCGTAAGTAAGGAGTGCGACGCTCCGGTATAGGAAGTTAAGGGCGACCAGTGCGAGATCACATCCCCAGTATCCGAGCGCCCAGCTTCCGTGATATTTGCCCGCGAGTGTGGTTACAAGGCTAACAGCGGCCTCGTCGGCGTTGTACTCCCGTTCCGGCGTCTGGCGGGGATTCTCGTAATCCTGTGCCTGGACATGCGCCAACTCGTGCAACATCACGAATCGTACCATGTGGTTTAGAAGGCTTTTTGACAGCCCGATATTAAGCCGGGGCTCGGGTATCGGCGTGGATTCGGCCACCGGGCTTCCGCTGAGGGCGTACGCAGACAATGTCGCCGCGAAATATTCAGCCCCCTGGGGCGGTATCGTGTAGGAGTTGCCGATCGCCGCGAGCGCCGCGTCGTCGGTCAGTTGGCGGTCCGTCAGGGGCGGCGCCGCCCAGGCCATCAGCTTCGCCATGTCGTAGAAAAAAGAGAATAAGCCCTGCTCGAAGAATACAACGGGGGTTTTTGTCTCGTGAACCTCCTCGGTTCCGGCGTTGACGTCCCCCGATGGCAGGGTAGCGAGAAATGGATGCGGCAAGGCGGGCCGGCTGAGGGCGTTATTCTCCTGGCTCAGTCCTTCGAACGTCTTCGTCATGATCGGATACATATACGGGTCTTCGAAGGGCGTAGGCAGGGGCGCGGATCCGTACTCCTGCTTCAGATCGGACGGCATGAGACGATTCGCGATTTTGTTATAGCTGTTCTTAGCGGTACCAAGGCCGAGCAAGTCCGCGAGATGGTTGTACTCCTGTTCCTGACGGCCGCGAACGAATTCAAGCACCTTTGGACTCCAGGTTTGGGCCGGTGCGAACCTCGTCGCGGGACACCAACTCGCCGCCAGGCCGGCGCTCCTCAACAGGAACGTTCGTCTGCGCATGCGAACCTACCTTTCGCTCACTTATTACCCTAAAAGGCAACTAAAGTAAAGCGCCGTCCCTGGAATCACCGATGTTACGGCGTCATCATGACTAAGGAGCTTGGATGATGTGTAATCGCGTCTTCCTTGCGCGAAGACGGTCGCCACCCACGGAATGTCTGCTGCAAAGTGACATCCAGACCCTGAACACAAGTTTAAAGTGCGAGCTGAGACGAAACGCATTGCTGGCGATAACAGCCCGTCGCGCCGGCAGATGCGAGTCGCAGGCGCGAAGGGATTTCGCGCCAATTGCAGGTGGGCGTTTGATATCGACCCAGTCTCGCGCGTGCTGTACCAAAAGAGGTCTTAAGTGCATCCTGGGCCGGGGTACCAAAGCATTTCGCCGCCGATGCTGCACAGCCTTCAGTGGAGAGCCCCGCTCATGAGCCGGTAGATCCTTTTACCTCTGCTTCGCGCCTTCGAACGGCCGCGCCCTTGGGGTCGGTTATTATATCGGTCCACCTGGGATCAGGCGAGGCCTCGGCGTTGTAGTTGTCATGCCAGTTCCACCATTTGTACGGCGGGGTCTGGGGGTAACCCTCGGGCGAGTCCTCCCAGGTTTCCTGACGGCCGAGCGGCGTGACGTCGAGGTAGCTCCACGTGGTCCCCATCGCCTCGTCGCCGCGGGTATTGACGAAGTATGTGCGGAACACCTTGCCATGTTGGTCGCGGATAAATACATTGTGGCCGTGCCATTCGTCGACACCGAAGTCTTTGTCGAAGGTGCCGGTGATGGAGTACCAGGGCATCTTCCAACCCATTCGCGCCTTCAGGCGGTCGATGTCCTTCTGTGGCGCACGTGAGGCCCAGGCGAGGGTGGTGTCGCGAGCGTTGAGATGGGCCAGGTGCCCGACCTGGTCGGCGCCCAGGGAGCAGCCGCGGCAGGCGTGGTCGGGCCAGCCGAACACACCGGGCTCGAAGAATGCGCGATAGACGATCAATTGACGGCGGCCCTCGAACAAATCGAGCAGGCTGGCCTTGCCCTGGGGCCCTTCGAATTCATACGGCTTCTCGACGGCCATCCACGGCATCCGGCGGCGCTCGGCGGCCATTGCGTCACGGGCGCGGGTTAAGGCCTTTTCCTTCACGAGGAGCTGCTGGCGCGCAGCCTCCCACTCCTGTTGCGTCACGATCGGGGGTGTGTTCATTCATTTCTCCTTCGTCTCTTCATTGAAATTCGGAATTTCTGTCGCGTCGTTCTTCTTGCGGGACAATATGACGGCCAGGGCCGTCAGCCCTCCGGCGGAAGTTGCGCCGGCAGCGATCAGTCCCACGGTTGCTAAACAAAACGGGCACATCATTTACCTCCGGAGTGGCCCGGCGTTTGTCCCTATGCGTTCCCGCTAAGCCGCCTCCATATCGGTGACGGGCAGAAGAGGACGATTTCTACATCGCCGACGCTAACCGCGTTTTTGAAGCAGGAATTGTTTGACGGCGGGGTCTTCCGCCAGGCCGATGGCGCGGTCGTAAGCGTTCGAAGCTTCAGCAGCTCTTCCGAGCCTTTGAAGGAGGTGGGCGCGGACAGCCCAGTACGGCTGATAAGCGGAAACCGTCTCCGCCGCTACATTTTCCAGGAGCTTCATCCCTGCTTCAGGTCCATTGGCTTCCGCAACCGCGGCGGCATGTCCAATTCGACTGCCCAGCGTTGGAGATGTGCGGACGAGCTGTTCGTAGAAGAGAGCGATCGCCGCCCAGTCGGTCCGGCCGGTGCGCGCGCGTCCGGCGTGCACAGACTGAATGGCAGCTTCCAGTTGAAATCTTCCTGGGCGTCCGAGTTTGAATGCTCCGAGTTTGAACGCTTTGCCGAGGTGGCGCTCCGCCTCTTCCATCAGCGGCAGCGACCACAGGTTCGGATCCTGCCCGGAGAGAGGGACGTAACGGCCATCCGGCCCCCGGCGCGCGGGGCGCCGCGCTTCACAGTGCAGCATGAGAGCCAACAGGCCTTGAACTTCGGCTTCGTCGGGCATCAGTTGCAGAAGAACGCGGCCGAGCCAGATGGCTTCTTCCGTCAGCTCGCGCCCCCGCTGGTCGGTGCCTGCAAGGTCATCCCAGCCGATGCCGAAGGCGGCGTAAATCGCTTCCAGCACGGCGTCCAACCGCTCGGGCAGATCACGCTCCCGCGGGATTTCAAAGGGAAGGCCGCCACTACGGATTTTTATCTTGGCGCGGGACAGGCGCTGCCCCATCGTCTTCGGCGTCAGAAGGAAGGCTTGGGCGATGCGCGCCGCATCCAGGCCCAATACGGTCTGCAGCATAAGGGGCGTATGCATCGCTGAGTCGATCGCCGGGTGAGCGCAGACGAAGAGCAGTTTGAGTCTGTCATCGGGAAATTGGGTGGACAAGGTCGTCTCCGTTGAATTCTCAGTTAGCAACTTAAGCGTGAACTCGCTTTCCAATACCACGCGCTGATGACGGATGGCGTCAAGCAGCGAATGGCGCGCGGCCGTCAACAGCCATGCCACTGGATTCCTTGGCACGCCATCCCGCGGCCAGTGGTCGAGCGCCGACACCAACGCGTTGCCGAGAGCGTCCTCGGCGCTGGCCAGGTCGTGCGTGTCCACGGAAAGGTAGGCCACCAGGCGGCCGTAGGATTCCCGGGCAACGTGCTCTATCGTCCGGTGCGTGTCCTCTTGATTGATTCCATTCACCCTGTGAAGCCTCGCCGCATCACTTCGGGCGCCAGCGGACGGACTTCCACCGCCCCACGAGCCGTTCCTGGGCATCGCGCAGCCCATTCGAGAGCGGCGTCGATCGAAGGGACCTCCAGGACGATGAATCCTGCGAGCTGCTCCTTGGTGTCTGCGTAGGGGCCGTCCTGCACGCGGCGTTTTCCTTCCCTAAGACGCACCGTCGTCGCTGTCTCGGGCAATTCAAGTGCGCCAGCGCCGACGTAAACTCCGGCCTCGACAAGCGCCTTGTGATAAGCCCGCCAGGCGCCGAGATGGGGATCGTCATATTCGTTATTCCGCATAGCAAACTCTTCCGGTGTGTGGTAAATCAGCAGGGCAAACTGCATCGTTGTTCTCCTCGGCGCAATTCTCGTCGGATTTCCCCGCGCCTGTTCGTATGACGTGCGAAAAAGGGTCCGTTCGACAGATTGCAGGAAGTCGGCGCGATTTTCAAGAGCGAAAGGCGCCTGCTTACTAGACGGATAACGCGGTAATGGACCGTTGATCACCTGCGGAGTCGGGAGGATACCTGGCGATAACAACCCATCGCGCCAGTGGACCTCAATCCTCACGAAAAGGGATTTCGCGATAGTTACCCCGGGCTTCAAGCCTACGCTCAAAATAGCGGTCACTCGCGGGAACGCGATGCTTTTTCTTGGACTCAGGCATCCAGCTTAACCGCACCTTGGGCGTACCCCACACACGTTAAGACGAAGCCTTGCGCTTTGGAATCCTGGTCCAACCCATGTTCCGCGTCCATTCTGACGCTGCCTTCGAAGAGCTTGGTCTTGCAGGTTCCGCACTGCCCCTGCCTGCATGAGAAGGGTATTGCGACGCCATGCTCTTCAGCGGCCTCCAACAGACTTTGGCCCCTGCGCACCGTGCACGACTTCCCCGATCGGGCAAATACAATCACTGCTCCCGGCTCGGGTTCCGCAGGATCGGACTTCATGCGCTTCGGCACCAGGCTGCTGCCGAAGCTCTCTTGCTTGATCCGTTCCGGCTTGACATCCAGTCCGGTCAGCACACCGTGGCAAGCCTCCATGAATGGAGGCGGTCCACAGAGAAAGAAGACTGGATCCTTGTGGTGCTTGATCCGATCTTCCACGAATTCGCGGCTGACATGTCCTCGCGGACCCGCCCACTCTGCATCGGGTTGTGAAAGCAACAGATGATACCGGAAATTGTTCAGCCGTGTCTTCAACTCTTCGAGTTCTCGATGGAAAATGATGTCGCTGCGGGTCCGAACGCAATATAGGAGCGTCGCCGGCGTGTCCAGGCAAAGATCATCGATATAGCGAAGCATCGCGATCATTGGCGTAATGCCGCTTCCGGCGGCCAGAAGAACCAACTGCTGATGCTTCGTTTCGTCGAAGTAGAACTGTCCGAAAGGACCATTGGCTTCGACAGTCATTCCCAATTGTGCGCGGTCGTTCAGAAACACCGACACACAACCGTTGTTGACCCGCTTTGGCGTAATCTCGACGTAGCCCGACCTGGCGGTCGAAGAGCAGATGGAGTACGATCGGGAAACCTTCTTTCCATCGAACAAAAAGCAGAACGTGAGGAATTGGCCCGGACGCGCTATAAACTTCTGCTCGTTGGAAACAACGAATCGCAGCGTTTTTGCGTCGGACGTCTGACGGGTGGTTCTCACCAGCTTCAAGATCAATGGCGCGCTGGATGGAGAGGTCGCTAGACGGCTGGCATCCGGCCGCTCCGGCGCCACCGCCGCCACCGGCTCCGATTTTGCGGCCGCAGCCGCCGCCTTCTTGGGTCGGCGAATGATCAGGCCCACCGTCCCAACCGCGACGAACGAAAGGAAACCGATCAACTTGCCGTCATATCCGCGGGACGCCGGGGGCGGAGTAATCGCAGCGGCCTGTTGAGCCGGCGGGATCTGATCGGATGAGGCCGCATCGGCTTTGCTTTTCCGCTGTTTGACGGCGTCCGGAGTTTGCGTAGCCGATAAGTAGTCGGTGATCTGCTTCTGTTCGCCCGGCTGTAGCGCGTTGCTGCTGCCGGCCGCGTAGCCCGCCATCCGAGCGACGATCTTCGCCCATTCCTCTGGCGTTTCGGCGGTCCGATAGACCCGATCCAGGCTGTGGCATCGTCCGCAGCGTTGATCGACAACCGCCCTGGCCACTTCCAGACTTGCAGCGGCCCGGGAGCCCTTCGGTTCCATCTGCGATGCCAGATAGGAAACGATGATGCGGGCGTCTTGATCCGATATCCCCGAGTTCGGAAACGCCTGCATACGTTTCACGGTTGCCAGCCAGCCCCCGGTGCCCTTGCGCGCCCCGACAATACGATCGAGGTTGTGACACTTTGAGCAGCGCTTCTGCATCGTCTCCGCCGCAAGATTGACATCGATGGAGGCGGGCGGCAGGTTGATATCGTCGAGCGAGACCGTCTGGATCCGACCCTGGTGAGCCACATACGGACCCGCGGTGATGCCGATCAACACAAATGCCAGAACAAAGATCACCAGCCCGATTGGCATCAAAAAACCGTAGTAGCTCTTGTAATAACGGGCTACCAGCACTTTGACGAACAGCAGAGGGCTCAGCACCATTGCGAGCGTCAGATGAATCATGGTCGTGGGGGACGTGTTATTGCCGATGTCCCCGAGCCGCGAGACCATAAAGTACGCCATCGCGGCGAATAGTGCGATGAAAATATACCCGCCGACCCGGTGAGCTGCGACTAGTCGTGAGCTGGCTTGTGCGTTTTTCACTCTGGCGCTGGATTGCAGAATAAGCCAGACATTGATAGCGCCGACCAGGAGAAATGTCAGACCCAGCCACAGACTCAATGAGGTGCTTAACATTATTGTTTGGCCGGGCCGGCAACGGTAAAGCAGGTGGCCTGAACGTCCGGATTGGCGGGCGCATTGAACCCATTGTGGCCGTCGCTGATTCGTGACGACGGAACGCCGCCTTCAAAGGTCCAAAGGAACGCTCTAGCCGTCCAGGCCATGCGCTCCACCAGGTCTCTTCGATCAAGAGAGTCATCCGTTGTAAGTGGTTCGCCGTGTCCAAGGTTGACCCCGCTTAGTTTCTTATGTTGCATTTCCAGCCTCACCTTCTTCGAATTCGTGCTTAAGGACATGATGATCGGAGTGCGATGAAGCCTTGGTCATACCTACACCGCACTCCTGCCTCCGGCGCCGGAAGGCATCTTGGGAATCTTTCGTCCCTTCTTACAGCTAGACACGCGGGCACGCAGGAATATTCCGGCTTGATTAAGCCTTTGTTGTTGGAGAAGCCTGTCTCTACTTTTTCGCGATCACAACCCGGCCCTCGCGCGAGGGATTGAGCCATGCCCAACACCGTCTATCCGCGGGTAACCCGACGACCCAGGCGGCTTGCAGAGGCTGCCGAGCGGCGGCCCGATCCGATTTCGGATGTCGACCTTCCCGCCGAGCGTGTTCCTTATGATCCAGCCGGTGTTTCTGTCCAATTTGGCGCGGCGAAAATCAAATAGATCATCACGCCGATCTGGACGAGTCTGCGTGCTCGCACCTCTTGTGCGCCCCAGGCCGGCTGCGCAGCGGCCATCAGATTGCCCCGCGTTCTTTTGATCTGTTCGGATGCCGTCGATCGGGAGGAGACTGCAAGGCTTTTGGAATAGACGTCGTTATGACTTGTGTCGGATTTATTTTGAGTCTTTCAACAGGGTCGAGGCATCGTCACGGTCGGGCTTTTGCGCTCGAGCTAGCACGGAGCTTAGCTGGCAGCACCGCGCGATCTCTAGGGGCCAAAGGCTGCCGGGACAGAAGACTGGAGCAGCGCCAGGACGCCGGCGGAAGGCGCCAACCGAAATGGGAAAGGACCGGTGCAGACCATGAACTACTACACCCGCAGCATCGTGGCGGCCTTGATGCTGCTAACCGGATGGGCAGGGGCTCAAGTGCGCCCTTCCACGGCGAGACGGGCTGATCAAACCACCAAGGTCATCAATGATTGCGAAAAGCGGACGAATTCCTTCAAGCGGAAAGTCCGGCTCAAGGCCCGTGGAGATGCCCCCAACCTTCAACGGGACGCGGACAACCTGGAAGAAGCCATGAATAAAGTGGGCGACTCCTGGAATAAGGATCACGATCTGCAGAAGACGAGGGCCTACGTCACTGCAGCCATCGCATCCAGCCAGACCCTCAATCGTTTCATGATTTCCTATCGCGGCGATCCCGATCTCTCGAACGACTGGGCTGCTGTGAAGACCGAGATCAACGCATTGGCGGTTCAGTTCTCCCTCCCGACTATCCGCTGGTAGTCGGAGTTTCGAAGAATCCGCGGAACGACTTGCCCGTGCTGCCAGGTTGCCGGGGGCGGCGCCAGGTTGTGCTTCGTGCGAGGATGAACGCGCCCAACTGCCGTTCTCAAAAACTCGTACAATCGCCGTCCACGAAAGGGATTTTGCGCCAGTAACCAGGATTCGGCCGATGCTTCAAACTGCTGCCCGGTGACGAGCTCTGGATTGGCAGCTTATACCGGCGAAGCCACACGCTCAGCTGCTTTCGTCTCCCGCTTGAGCTCGCCGTCTGGTTTAGTTACGCTTAATACGCGCGACGCACGTCGGACGGAATGGGCCTATTTTATGTGAGTCGCGGAGTCGGCCGAGGAGGTACAGAAATGAAGCCGAAAGAATACACCTCGTTGTCCGCTAATTGGAAAGTCAACCTGGAGACGGCGGAATTCTCGTCCCCCTCCAAGGACGAGCCAAGTCAGATGATCATCTTTGGGGGTCCAGTCAAAGATGGAACCATTACCTGCTCTGTGACTCCCATCGCAGGCCATCCCGATCCTAACTGGGGGCACGATTTCAGAGAGTGCGCGTTCTTGTTTCGGTATCGGGACAAGGATAACTTTTACACCGCCGGGGTCGGCGGGTTCGGCATGAAGTTTTACATCGCTAAGGTGTCCTCTTCCCAGTGGCAGCTCCTCGACGGCACGGGTCAGGCGCGTTGGGTGAACTCGGGTGAAGCGTACTGCATGCGCGTGGAATTTAGCGGCACTCGGATCAGGCTTTTTCACAATGAGGTGCCGGTTCTTAGCGCTGTTGACGGCGAGTATTTTTCGGGGCTGTGCGGCCTGCGCAGCAACTACACCCAGGCGGAATTCAAACTGCTCGATATTCAGGCGGTCAAGCCAAAATGCTTTGTCATTATGCCGTTCGATGCCGAGCTGGATTTCGTATATCGCGTGATCAAGGACACGGTGGAGCACTTGGACATGGTCTGTCTGCGCGCGGATGAACGGCTCATTTCGGAGCCGATCCTGGACGATGTGAAAAGCCAGATTGCAGAAGCGGATCTGATCGTCGTCGACTTCACTAACAGGAATCCCAACGTCTATTTCGAGGCCGGGATAGCCGACGCCTGGAAAAAGAAGTGGGTAGTGCTGTCGCAGTCCGCTAACGATTTGGCGTTCGACGTGCGGCACATTCGGACGATCACGTACTCTGACAAAATGGGCGCTGATGCCAAACTCCGGGAGGAGTTGCAGCACGCTTTGAAGGAGACTTTGGGGGCGACCGCCGCGGCTGCATCAGCATGATGCTGGAGAGTTGCTGAACCAGAAGCGTTCACGTGAACATCCAAATCATGCCTCCCGAGGCATTGCCCCTTCCCCTCCGCAGGAATTCCTGTCGATAACACCCATCGCACCACTGGATGGCTCTGCGTGCGAAAGGGCATTTTGCTACAGCTTTCGACGCTACCTCGGTTGCGGCTTCTCTGCCCAGTCTCCAAGAAGACTATCTTGGCGCAGTTTCCTGACTCTTCGTCGGCCGTTTGCAATGCCGGTTTTAGTCACTACACTGAAGGATTGGAGGCTGCATGTTGCTCGACGGACAAGATCCTTCCGGCACTCGCATCTTCCGCTTTAAAGCCTTTCTTTCTTATAGCCACGCCGCGGACGGCAGACTCGCACCCGCGGTACAAACCGGGTTGCAGCGTATCGCGCGGCCGTGGTATCGCGTTCGCTCGATGTGGATTTTTCGCGATAAGACCGGGCTTTCCGTTACTCCATCTCTCTGGGGAACAATTGAAGAATCGCTTAGCGCCTCGGAGTACTTCCTGCTCATGGCTTCCCCCGAAGCAGTAAAGTCCAAGTGGGTCGCACAGGAGGTCGACTGGTGGCTGTCCAAATGGGGAACGAAGAATCTGCTGGTTCTGGTCACGGATGGCGAGGTGTCGTGGGATCAACTGAGCAACGATTGGGATTGGGCAACGACAACCGCGCTTCCCCTGAATTTGCGAGGTACGACAGCCCAGGAGCCGCTGTGGGTAGACCTGCGGTGGGCAAAGGGCGAGGATAGCCTGTCACTGCGCCACGTAAAGTTCCGCCAAACGATTCTGGATATAGCAGCCACGCTCCTGGGAAGAGCGAAAGAGTCGATCGAGAGCGAAGACTTACGGGTCTATCGCAGGAATCGCTCGGCCGCTTCTGCTGCGGTTCTCGTGATCGTTTTGCTCGCAATCGGAGCGATCGCGGGAGCGCTGATCGCGAATCGCAACAGCATCCGGGCACGCGCGGAGGCGACGCGCGCCGATACGGAGGCATCGCGCGCTAAGCAAAGCGCCGCTGAGGCAATCAAGAACGCCAAAGAAGCGCGCCTGGAGAAGGACGCAGCGCAAGCAGCCGAAGCCCTTGCGGAACGGCGGCGTGAGGAAGCCGAGCGTGAGACACAAATCGCCGAGTCCGGCCGCCTGTCGGCAACTGCGCTTTTAATGCGAACCGAGCACCTCGATTTGGCATCGCTGCTCGCTATTGAGGCAGGTAAGTCCGCCGAAACATTTGAAGCTCGCAACGCGCTCTTTACGATGTACCAATCGAATCCCAGGCTCGTGACTTATCTTCATCACCCGGCCGGCGTGCAGACTATTGCCTTCAGCCCGGATGGAAAAATGTTGGCCAGCGGCGGGGTCGATCACGCGATTCGTTTGTGGGACGTCTTCAAGCATCGGCCCTTAGGCGAGCCGCTTCGAGGCCACACCAAAGCCATTTGGGGCTTGAGTTTCAGCCCGGATGGCGGGCGTCTCGCGTCCGCGAGCTTGGATGGCACAGTGCGTCTCTGGGACGTGCGTAGCGGGAAGCAGGCGGATTCCAGGTCAAACGACGAGAAAAGCATACTGACTGTCGCGTTTAGCCCGGACGGCAAAACACTCGCATATGCAGGAGATTCGCAAACGGTATATCTCTGGAACCTGGACCATGGCAAGGACCCCATGACGGCGCTCACCGGCCATACTGATGGGGTGTTTAGCGTTGCTTTCAGCCCCGACGGGAAAGTCTTAGCTTCGGGCAGTATCGACAAAACAATCAGGCTTTGGTCCATCGCGCGAGAACCGCTCAAGGTGGACGTCCTGCAAGGCGGCATGGATGCGGTGTACAGCGTGGCGTTTAGCCCCGACGGACGTACGCTGGCGGCGGCAAGCAGGGATGGTTCCGTTTGGCGCTGGGATGTGGCAACCGGGCGCCAGACCGGCACGCCGCTCCACGGACCGGACAGGTACACCAACAGTGTGGCGTTCAGTTCCGATGGCAACATGTTGGTCTCTGGTGATTCCGATCGAACGGTGCGCCTATGGGATCTGACTCGGGCCGAACCTTCGGCGGAGGTTCTCGTGGGCCACCGCGACGTAGTATCCTCAGTGGCGTTCCATCCTCGGCTCAGGATGTTCGCCTCCGCCAGTGATGATGGCACGGTCAGGTTGTGGAATGCGGAGACTCCGCTTCCGCTCAAAGCCGTTCTCCACGGCCACAAGAAAAACGTCGTCAGTCTCGCATTCACACAAGCCGGAGATGTGCTTGCGGCCGGAGATGCGGCGGGCCAGATTAGTCTGTGGAATTTGGGGGCGAGAGTGTCCTTTAAAGTGGCGCTCGATGGCGATCCAACCGGCGTGATCGCGCTGTCCTTTGATCGGAGTAACGCACTCGCGTCATTAAGTAGGGGCGAAACTTTGATGCTTTGGGAAGCCGGTCATTCACAGCCATCCAATCGACTCGCTTTTGGCGAGCCCAGTGGATTGCTCCCAATCTCGATGGCCTCCGCGCTCGATCCGATCGACGGAACCGTGGCCATTGCAACCTCGGACGGCAGGATTCAACTATGGGAAGCCAATGCAAGCGACTCCGTCGGACGCTTGCTCAACGCCGGCTCGCTGGTGACATCGCTGGCCTTCAGCCCAGACGGTCGAACCCTCGCATCGGGGACCATGGAGAAGACAGTACGTATATGGAATGTTCGTACCGGGAAACCAGAAGGCGATCCACTGAGGGGGCACGAAGGTCCGGTTGGAAGCGTGGCTTTCAGCCGCGATGGCAAGATGCTCGCCTCGGCGAGTGAAGATCACACGTTGAGGTTATGGGATGTGGTTAGCAAGCGGCAAATCGGGGAGGCGCTCCAGAGCCACACCAGCCCGATGAGCAGTCTGGTATTTAGCCCCGATGGAAAACTACTCGCATCCGCGAGCCGGGATGGCACGCTGCGGCTCTGGGATGTCGACTCCCGTCAACCGCTAGGCGATCGGCTCGAGGGGCAAACGACCGCCGTTTTTCGGCTTGCGTTTAGCCCGGATGGCAAAATTCTCGCTTCGGCCGGGGGCGATGGGAGCATCCGGTTGTGGGACATGAACCGAGCTTCTTGGACCGCGCGTCCCTGCGCGCGGGCAAACCGCAATCTTTCGCTGGAAGAGTGGCAACACTACGTTGGCAAAGGCTCACCATACCACCGCACGTGCCCGGAACTCCCGTCGGGCGAATATCCCGAATGACGTTTCAATTTTATTGCGGTCGCCTGCGTCCGTCCACGGGCCGGGAGTGCTCCCACACTATCTGATGGTTCTGCGCCGCAGATGACCGACACTAGCTCTCTGCTAATGGTTGCTGGCTGTCCGCTCGACGGCGTTTCACTCATTCGAATCTCAGGCGCCGGAGGATCCAGAGTCGCCGCTTCGCCAAAACACGTTAGTGACTTCAGGCCACTTCGACAGATCGGCGGGAAGGGGTTCTCTCCCGCAGGAATATTGAGCTATGATTAGCCGAATCCATGCCCATCTCATGCGAAGAACTGCGCGAACGTGCCCGTAAATTTCTTGCGGGGCAACAGCTTACATTCGAAGATGCCACCACACTGTGGAAAGGTTTGGAGAAGTGCGACGACTTATCGTTAGCCCGAACCGTAGTGCGCCGTATGCGCAAGGCTGAAAATGCGCTGCTGCACGGGCTTCGGCAAGACGGCGATGTCCTGGACGAACTCTGCCGCAAGGAGGCCTTGCTAACGAGTAAAGACCAGGAACTGAGCGCCACGATCCGTCACCGCCGGGCGCTGAAGATACTGGAGGAGAGGTTCGGAAGTCTGGATCATAAACGATACGACGGTGACGCAGAGACCCTGGGAATCGCTGGGGGTATTTACAAACGGCAATGGGAGGACCTCGGCCAGTACGAAGACCTCTTGAATGCCGCCGGAAGCTACGACCGCGGAGCGATAGGCGATCCAGGGGACGATGGATATGCGCACATCAATGCAGCTTTTCTGCAAGATCTGCTGGCATTGCAAGGAGACCGGCCGGATGAGCGAAGAGCACGCGCGACTGAACTGCGAAAGTTGATCGTGCAAAAAGTCGATCCCAACAAAGGCTGGTGGAGCGCCGCGAGCGTAGCCGAATCTCAGCTCGGCTTGGGAGATTACGCGGCAGCAGCCGAAACAATGAAGAACGCTAACGCCCTCCGTCCCGAGGAGCCGTGGAAAGTGCAGACCACCGCCAGGCAATTGGCCACGCTGGCCCGGTTGCGTGAGAAGGCGCCGCTCGATAACGTGGACATTAAATCGTTGCTGGAATCCGTGGTGCCGGGCACGGCTGATGCCGTGCCTTCATGGTCCATCGGCAAGGTCGGATTGGCGTTGTCGGGAGGAGGATTTCGCGCATCGTTCTATCATCTCGGCGTACTGGCGAGGCTGGCTGAACTGAATGTCCTCAAGCATGTAGAGGTGCTTTCCTGCGTTTCGGGCGGGAGCATCGCAGGGGCCTGCTACTGGCTTGCGCTGCGACGGCGCCTGTTGGAATCGAATTCGATGGCGCAGCAGGATTATGTCGATGTGGTCAAGAGTTTGATCACTCATTTCGAAAATGGCGTTGCAGCCAACGTGCGCCACATGGTACAGCCTACCCGCAAAGGACTGTTGGGTCGGTTGCTGGTGCGCAACGAGCACGGGGCAATCGATCCGGAGCTGACGGCCGACAAATTGGACGAATGTTTCTATCTGCCGCTCTTCCCCGCTGCAGAGAGGTCCGAGGCCGGGACTTTTTATATGGACGAGCTGCGGTTCACTCCGAAGGATCATGACCCGAAGATTACCGGCTCGGAACAGTTCGACGCGGGCAAGCACAACTGGATGCGCGGCAATAAGGTTCCCGCGCTGGTGCTGAACGCCACGACGGTGAATACGGGACGCGGCTGGCAGTTCACGCCAACCTGGATGGGAGAATCTCCGTGGGCTTTGAATGAAGGCGCAGATAATATCGAGCGACTGGAATGGGCCAATTACAACACTAAAGCGAGATGGCGGATGCGACTGGCGAGAGCGGTGGCAGCATCAGCGTGCGTACCAGGGATTTTCGCACCGCTAAAGATGGACCCATCGTACGAGACCGTCGACGTGGAATTAGTGGATGGAGGTGTCTACGACAATCAGGGTGTCGCGGCGCTGTTGGCGATGAACTGCAATGTCCTGATGGTGAGCGACGCTTCCGGTCAGCTAAGACTTGAACGCAAAGCTCCGACCGGACTGATCGGGATCGCTCAGTACGCACAGCGCGCCATGGATATTCTGATGGAGCGCGTGAGGCAGGCGACATATGCCGATTTGGACGCGCGTCGATTGACGGGTTTAGTGCGCGGCCTGATGTTTCAGCATATGAAGGAGGGTCTGGACGCTGATACGATCCGTCTGCCTTTTTCGCAGGAGACGTACCAAATCGAGCGGACGGTGCTTTCGCCTTCCGGTGTAAGGAAGGAATACCAGAAGGCGCTGGCGGAACTGCGAACAGACCTGGATGCGTTCAGCCTCGACGAATCCAGATGCCTGATGGCGTGCGGGTATCAAATGGCGACGCATTCGTTCGAAGAGCATCTGGCGACGAAGATTCCGGAGCTGGCAGGTCAGGACCGGAAGGCGGATTGGGTCTTCGCTCCAGACTTGGAGAACATTATCTCGCTCGATCCGCCCGATAACGGAGAACTGCTGAAGTCGTTACAGGAAGGGAGCAAGTTGACGGTTTTCAGCTAGTGGTGTGCGACCCGAGATTCCGAAGTCTATCGCGCAGCCCCTGAGGGGCGGTTGGTAACCCGCGGCCGATTGGAAACCGGCCTCTTCAAGTTCGCCGACCGAACTCCACTCTGTTGCACAGACCGGAAGGAATTCTTCGCCTTGACTGTTGTCTCTCTAACGCAACAGATCTTTGAACGGCAGCCCCGCGCGGACCAGATACAAAGAGTGCGGATGCCAGCACTATTTATGGACGCTTTCTCACTTCATATCCCAGAGCAATGATCGCCTTAATGGCCTCGACGACGGTCTTCCGATCATACTCTTTCTCTGATTCTGAGAGCTGGTCGTATGGAACAAGATCGGGATGTTCTTTTTCGTGGTCATTTCGCGTTGCTCCATAGCGCCAACCTTCTTCAATCCGCTTTTGGGCCCAGTGATCATGATTATTTTGAGCCAGCCTTTCTACAAGCTCCTCCAGGGCCGAGCCAAGGCCGACGTTCGAGGTGTCGATTGTTTCAGGTGTATAGACCGTCACCATGTACTCCTTTCACCTGCATCGCTCGTGACTGCACCGCCAGGCTCCACGCATTATAGCGTCCAGCCAAATCTGCCAAGTGCACCATGACCGACGTAGCTCAGATCGTTCCAATTCGATACAATCTTCTGCCGAGCAAACCAAATGCCACGCCCAATCTGTTTCATGATTATGCCGTACGGCGTCAAACCGTCGCAGAAGCCGGATGGCATCGTCGCCCCAGGCCAGATCGATTTCAACCGCCTTTGGACAGCCGCCTTCGAGCCGGCCATCCGGCAACTCGGCTACGACCCAGTGCGGGCGGACCAGGATTTGGGTGCCGCCATTATTAAAGAAATGATCGAGCGGCTGGCCATTTCCGACCTTGTGATTGCGGATGTGACCACTCCGAACGGTAATGTTTACTACGAAGTCGGCGTGCGTCACGCCGCGAAACCCACAGATTGCGTGATGGTGGCGGCGGACTGGACCCGGCCGCTGTTTGACATTAATCAGATGCGACAACTCAGGTATCCGCTGCCGGCCGAATCCGTGGATGACTTGACCGCCGCGGGGATCCGGCGAGTCTTTGTCGAAGGCGTACCGAAGCTGGCGAACGGGCAGTCACCCGTTTTCGAGTTTCTTCCCGGCTACCCTAACACCGATCCGCGCCGCGCCTCGTCCTTCCGCCAGACGCTGGAGGAATTGTCCGCGTTCCAGGCGGAAGTACTGGCAGCCCGATCGCTGCCCAGCCCGGCATGCGCGGCGAAGGCGCTGGAACTGCGCGACCGGTTCTACGGTGGCGGACCGGTGCAAGCGGTGGTCGGTCTCGAGTTGCTTTACCTGATCCGCGACTGTACGGACTGGAAGACCGCGCTCCAGTTCATCGATTCGCTGCCCACGGAATTGCAGCAGCAGGCTTTGGTCAAAGAGCAACGTGCACTGGCGCAGTCCAAGGATGGCGATCACCACGCAGCGATCGGCGCCCTCAGGGCGCTGATTAATCTGGCGGGGGACACCTCCGAGCGGCGCGGACTGCTCGGAGGGCGCTATAAGAGGCTGTATGCCGCCGAGCAGGATCCGGCGCGCAAAGCGCAGTATTTAGACCAGGCGATCGCTGAATACGAGGCGGGCATGCAACTGGATCTCAATGATTACTATCCCAGCTCCAACCTCGCCCGCTTGTATCGCGCCCGCAATGATGAGGATGACGATCAGAAGGCCCGCGTGGCGGCGGCGGTGACGGCGGTAGGCTGTGAGCGCGCTCGCGCCAGGGGCGGCAATGACCCGTGGTTGAAACCGACGCTGCTCGGCGCTGCCTTCGACGCTGGCGATGTGGCCCGCGCAAAGCAGTTGGCAAAGGACGTGATTCGTGAGGGCGCTGCCGCATGGCAACTCGAGACTGCTCTCGCAGACTGTAAAATAGTAGCGCAACTACATCCTGAGCCGCCTCGCAGCAAACTGATCGAGATCCTTGCCCAGTTGGATGCGCTCTTGCCGGCGAAGGCTGTCACGTCGGGCCAATAACAAAACGAGTCATCACTGGACACGCCAGCGCGCAAAACCGTGGCTGTCAGTAATGGCCGGTGCGAAAGGGGATTTTATACCTAGCAGCCGCGCCGCACACCTTTCAAAGGTTGAGGCTTCAACTTCCGGATGCTCGACAATCCGGACCACTGCCGTTCCGGCTCGCTTGAATCGCCGCATCAGTCGGTCGAACCAGGATGTGGACTCGTCGAAGCCTTCGAGCATGTAGATCTTGCCGTGCTGGCGGACAAACGAGACGGCGAGTCGGTTGCCGTCCGGATGAAGGCTGATGCGCCCGGCCAGGTTGGAGTCCGGCGGCAGATCCAGCGTGGCGAGTTGC
>Ga0126381_100002210_pt1 | contig 21087 bp, 8 predicted proteins | sample PanSoiMetPlot_28_FD_96465 | JGI IMG/M metagenome (GOLD analysis project Ga0126381, IMG submission 96465) | Tropical forest soil microbial communities from Panama - MetaG Plot_28 | ecosystem: Environmental > Terrestrial > Soil > Tropical forest > Bulk soil | place: Panama | collected 2016-02-17
ACGTGGAAGGTCCCTCGAGGGCAGCCCGGAAGACCCACGGTTTCCCACGAAGTCCGTGACCTGATCCGCAGGATGAGGCGAGAAAACCCAGCTTGGGGCGCACCCCGCATCCACGGTGAACTGGTCAAACTCGGCATTGACATTGGTGAGACTAGCGTCGGCAAATACATGGTGCGTTGCCGCAAGCCGCGCTCACAAACCTGGCGTACCTTTCTGGACAATCACCTGTAACAGCTGGTCTCAATCGATTTCTTTACCGTGCCGACCCTGCGTTTCCAGGTCCTTCACGTATTTCTGGTGTTGGCCCATGACCGGCGCGCATTGTCCACTTCAACGTGACCGTCCATCCCACCGCAGAGTGGACGAAACAGCAATTGCGGGAAGCATTCCCCTTTGACCGGCTCCCGCGCTACTTGCTGCGCGATCGCGATGCTGTCTTTGGGGAAGAATTTCGCCAACAGGTAACCCTGGGAATCCATGAGGGTCCTGTCGGCCCCGCGATCCCCCTGGCAGCGAGCCTATATCGAGCGGATGATTAACTCCATTCGGCGGGATTGCCTGGACCATCTGATCGTGTTCAACCAAGTCTCGCTACGCCATACGCTTCACTCGTACTTCGAGTATTATCACAAGTCCCGAACCCATCTCTCGTTAGCAAAGGATTCACCCGAACCACGACCGATCAGCCGGTGGACATGACGAGCCGCCTGAACAATGTCTCGTCTCCTTATTAATCCTATCCAGCGCGCCACACTCGATCTGCGCCCCGGCCTATGCGGCACTTAATTGGTGGCCCCATCAAAGCGAGCACAGAAGCCGAAGAGCCCAACAAACTTCGTCCCCTGTTACCTACCGCTTACGCTTCTTCATTACGATCCGATTCTTGGTAGACAATAGTATGTGCCGGCAAAGGCTACCAGCGCGCACAATGCGACGCGACCTTATTCAAAATCGAGAGTTCTTGACAGCGCGGGGCTTTCGTCCTAACTTCCTTCGTAATGGACTGAACAAATTTTGCCTGTCTCCCTGCCCGAACCGGCGTTGAAACGCACCGTGGCATTTCGGATTGCTATCAAGCTTTTTGTCCTTGGAGTAGAGCTATATGTCGCATGCCCAAGCTTCGCTGATCTCCGCGGCAGACCTCGACAAGCTCACCTACATCAACGTCGGCTCGCACGGTACTTTGACAGGTAAGCTGCACACCACCACCGCCGACATCGATGCCATCCTCGCCCACCTACAACGGGCCGACGTGCCTAAGCTAGTAGTGCACTTTCACGGCGGGCTGGTGAATGAAGAAGCCGGAGAATTGACTGCGTGCCGCGTCGTGCCGCTGTACCGCAGCGCGGGAGCCCATCCGGTCGTATTCATCTGGGAGACGGGCTTCCTCGAAACCATCGAGCACAATCTCGGCGACATTCACAACACCAAGCTGTTCAAGCGTATCGTCGCGTACGCCGTGCAGCAGCTTGCCAAGCGGCTCAATGTTCCGGAGTTCACTCGGGGCCCCGGCAGGCGCGAAGACGTCAAAGAAGTGGAAGCGCGGTTGTTCTCTCCCGGAGGCATGCAGAATTACGACACCCATCCTGTCAACGAGCAGGCGCGCGGAGGCGCTGAAATCCTTACGCGCGAGGACGTTGAGACAATTCAGCCCGAGGCTCAGGCCGAGATCGAAGAGCAGTTGCAAGTCGAGATGGACGAGAGCGACGCCCTGAACTTCGTGCTCGTGCAAGAGGTTCCGCGGAGCCGGCTGCTCGATAAAACGAAAGTCGCCCAGGACGAAACCGACGCCGCCAAAGGAGTCATTTCCATCGGCAAGCTAGCCTATCACATCTCGCTGGTGGTCTATCGCACGGCTAAACGTTACGTGCAACACCACGACCATGGCTTCACCGGCACTGTAGTTGAAGAGACGCTGCGCGAGTTCTACATGGCCGACTTCGGTGCCTGGGTGTGGGGAGGCATGAAGGATGCCTCCGAACAAATGTGGTCCACCAACCTTGGACTGAGCGGCGACAAAATCCACGGCGGACGATATTTCCTCGATGGCCTCAGTAAGGTACAACAGCAGAAGCCTTCCCTCATCGTCGATCTGGTGGGGCACAGCGCGGGGGCGATCGCCATCTGCATGATGCTGCGCGCAGCAGAGTCGGCAAAGATCCCGGTCAAAGTCCGTAATCTGATTCTGATGGCGGCGGCGTGCACCACGGAGTTGTTCCATCAGGAGATCGTTTTGCACCCCGCGCGATTCAACCAGTTCCGGATGTTTACCATGGACGACAACTTCGAAAAAGCCGACCATCTGCTCTCAGTGATCTACGACCGCTCGCTGCTGTACCTGATCTCCGGGATATTGGAACCTGCCGAAGTCGACTCGCCCATCGCCGGCATGCTGCGCTTTGATACCGGCAAAGATCCGTTCGACCTGCCTATGCTCAAAGATGTGGATGCCTTCCTGCGGCCGGCGGCGGGGGCGCAACGGCTGGTGCTAGCGCGAACCATGGTGAACGATCCGAAAGCCCAGGTTGGCTTTACGAGCAATGCCGCGCGGCATCAAGACTTCAATACCGATGCCGACACCTGTGCCAGCCTGGTAACGATGATCAAGCCTTAGGAGAGACGAAATGGCGCCTGTGGTGAAAAATCCAAAAGACTACGCAGTGGTAGTGGGAATCGATGAGTATCCCGGATACCGCTCGTTGAAGGGCGCCGTCGCCGATGCTAAGGATTTCGCGAAGTGGCTTTGCGAAGAAGAATTCGGCGGGGGTGTTCCCGTCGAGAACTGCCGCACCGTCTATTCCGTCAAGGAACCGCTGGCGCCTTTGCAGGACCAGATCGATATTGCTTTCGACGAGATCTTCGCCATGGTTCCTCCCGGCAAGAAGGACCAGGCACACCGGCTCTACGTTTACTTCAGCGGTCACGGTATGGCGGAGAGCAACTTGGTGACAGATTTGTGCCTGGCGAGTTGGGCGAAAAAGTTCCCTAACCGCGCTATCGACGCCGAACAGTACCTGGACTCGCTGATGAAACTCGGCAAGTTCGAGGAGATCGTGATGTTCCTGGACTGCTGCCGGGTGCGCATCGTTGCGACAAAGGGCATGTTCCCCACCTTCACGGTGCCTGCTCCCGGAGAAGGAGCGCCGGGCGTGCGTCGCTTCGTCGCTAACGCCACCGAGTTCACCTATTCGTCGTACGAGGCCGCTACGTCCGATTTCAGCGACGAGCCTGTCGTGCGCGGCTACTTCACGCGCGCGTTGATGGCAGCTCTGCGCGGTGCAGCCGCCAGTTCCAAGGGCGGCGTTACTGCCAGCAGCTTGAAAGACTATCTGGAGGACAACGTCTCGCGTCTCGCCAAAGCCGACGACCGCGTCCAGGATTCAGAAGTACTGAACGGGCTGCGGCCTAGCGCTGTCTTCGGATCGGCGCCACCTCTTAGCGGGCCAGGACCGTTCCCCCCAGGGCCGCCGCCGGTGGGCTCCGACATTCCTCCGGGGACTCCGGTTGGCCCGGCGCCCAGGGGCTTGGGAAAGATGTTGCCACTGACATTGCAGAACGATCTTGATGCGCTGCATCTCACCCTGCGCGACGCCGAGTCGAGAACTGTTTTCACTGGTAAGGTTCCGCAGGTCCGCAAGCTCAAATTGCGTCCCGGTTCGTACAAGCTGCGGACCGACCTGCGCCATGCCACCATGGAAACCGAGATCGTCCTGAAAGCTCCGCTCATCATCTCAACCAAGGAGCAGATGTCCGCCTTCCCTGAACTGTACAGCGCCGCTCCCCTCGACAACTCACCTACAACGCACGAGTATTACAGCCACCCCAGCAGGCAGTGGAGCCATCAGCCGACACGTCCGCCCTTGGGAGAAGGCGACTCGTCGCTGATGATTTTCATTCGCGCGGTCGACGCGAATAAGTTCGAACCGAACAGCGATCTCGCCAAGGGCCTCGCCTTATTAGATTCCGACGGCAATCCGATCAGCGAATTCGGCCCGTCGGACACCCGGCGCGACGAGCAATTCGGCTGGATAGCGCTTCACGCCGGCGCAGCGCCGGGAACGTACTACGTCACCTTTGCCGGACAGACAAGGGAAGAAGGCCGCCAGCCCGCCCGCGTTCTGCCCATCCAGGTTTGCGCAGAGTGGCAGACACAATTGTTCCTCATGTTTCGCGGCGCTCCATTGTTCGAGACGGCAAAGATCTTCTTCGCCCGGCGCGATGCTGGCTTCCGGCCCTATAGCCCGGAAACCGAAGCCGCCGATGTAGCGCTCAACGGGCTGCAGAGCAATCGTGACCTGCTCAGCGATGGCGCGCTGAAGATTTTGTTACGTGGTAAGTTCGAAAATCCCATGCTTGGCCTAGTAGGAGCGCATGTCCTGCTGCAGCGCCAGCGTGCGTTGCAGGATCGCATAACCATAGAAGACCGCAACCCGAGCCGAACCGAGGCGCAGGAGAGGAAGACGCGCGCCAGCCAGATTGCCGTAGTCCTCGGCAACCTAAACAAGCTTCTTCCTCGCACGCCCGACGTGGCTGCTCTGAACCTGCTGGCCGCGTCTCTGGAAGACATTCAGGTCGATGCTCCACCTATGCTCCGCCCCGGACTGACCGCCGTGATGAATGCAGCAGCCGGCCGTCCCGCCGTGCTCAAGCCCGGCAGCCTCATCGCCCGCATCGCTCCCAGCGTATACGCCGATACCCCGTGGAGCACGTGGGCGCCTGTCGAGAAAGGCGAGCTCAACTGGGTACATTTCGCGCTGCTTGATGCCATGCGCGACCACATGGCTGCCAGACGTTCCCACAAGGAACTGGTCGCGTCTCTTGCGCAGCGCTTGCGGGTCCCGCAGCAAACGGTACAGCTCGCAGCCCAAGACTTCGTAACAATTCCTTCGGCCAAACTGTGGCAAGCCTTGCCACCCGAGTATCAAAGCCTATTCCCCAAGTCGCAAGCGAAAACCAGCGGCGCCCTCTCCGTGTCGGCCGCGACGAAGTACGCCTCGAAGTTCAAACTGAATAAGACCGACTACGCCGCTTACGAGAACTCCTGAACATGGCTCCCTTCTCAGCGGGAAAACGAACTTTCTAAGAGCAGTCCTAGATACTCTCCAAAAGCGCTGTCAGGTCATTGTCCCTACCAAAAACTGAATTGTGACGGAGAGAACTCCTCCGGGCATCCAGGTTCTCCAAATTTGCTGATGGGTTTTGGCTAGCGTATCAACCGGACATTTGATGTGCTAACGACACCGGAGAAAAGAGTGCTTGCTCTACACAGGGTATTCTGTTAGAGTCTCGCCTCTCGATGCCAGCAAGATCGAAGGATCGCATTCGGCGGTTCTGTGCATTGCAGCTACCTGGTGGCTACGGAAGCGCACGTACGTGTCGAGGCAGTCTCTCTACTCTGTGGCCTGAAAGACTCTTCAACTTAAATCAACCAGCAGCTGGCGGATTACTCCCAAGAAATGTAGGTGAAGCAAGCTGCTGTCCAGAGGCAACGCACCGCCAATTGCGAAGTCTAGGGCTCAATCTCATGACATCGGAGCAGGTAATCGATGATGGAGGAATTGCTCTCCTCAACCCGAAACCGAATTCCCTCCGGGCTCTGCCTGGGTAGGTGAGGAGTTTGCGATGAGCGATGAATGCAAACCGACCACTTGGTTTCTCAAAAAAGACGAGAAGGTAGAGATAACGTTGCGAGAGACCGGGGAAAAAAGACCGATTCCTCAGGACCAACTTCTCGGTGCGCGTCTGGCAGAGTGGGGACGGGCGAACAATTTAAGTTCCGAGACGAAATCCAACTGGGGAATGATTGCTGACGCTGAACTAACCGCGCGGTTTACCAGCGGCAATGAGGTTAGGGCCTTGATAGACGGCAAGGACTACATGGGGGACCTGCGTGACAACATAACGGGTGATGCGGGTAAAAAGATAAATCCACTAGGGGAAGGCGACTTCATTTTGATTGCTGGTTGGGAATTTTGGAGACACCGCTCCCTTCTCGGTCGTGTGAAGAAGCCTCTGAACCAGCAAGACAGTGGGTTCTTGCGAAATGTTCTTAAAGGGGCCGTCGAGAAAGGAGCAGCGGTACGGGTGCTGGCTTTCAAGCAGGCGCTGCCGGGCTTGAAGGAACGAACAGAACACTTCATTAACGCCGTTCGTAACCTAGCACCAAAGCCATCAGGCGGGGCTCAACCGCTAAGCTATGCATGCCATACCGCACCGCGCAATTTTGCGATGTCCCATCACCAGAAGGAGGTCGTGATTTGCCGTTCCAAGTTTGAGGATTCGCGCGCCTACGTCGGCGGGATGGATCTTGCAATAGACCGCTGGGATGACAGCCACCATAATGCCGAGGAGAAGGAAGGTCGCAATTTCGGGTGGCACGATCTTCAGGTAGTTGTTCAGGGCGACGCCCTCCTTCAATTGTGGGCCAACTTTGCAGAGCGATGGGAGGCGGAGGCAGAAAAAGAAATTCTTTGTCCTGTGCCACTCTGGGCCGTGCCTGACAAGCCGCCCGACAAGCCGAAGGAGGATGACCCGCTCAAGCTTGTGGGTCTGGCCGAGTGGAAGAAGCGACCTAAAATGGGCACTAAGCACGTGCAGGTATTGCGAACGATTGGTGCCGCTGGCGGCGCCAACCCAAAACGCTTCATGCCGCAGGGAGAGCGCACAGTAATGTGCGCGCTGAAAAAAGCCATTGAACAAGCGGAGTGCTACATCTACATCGAAGAGCAATTCCTGTGGGACTGCGAGCTAGCGGATTTTATCGCCGAACAGAAGAAGAAGAAGAAAAAGGAGAACAAGGACCTCCACCTGATCATCGTCATGACCGCAGGCTGCGAGCTTCCTGCAAGACTCAAACACTATGCACTTCACTTGCGGTCCGAATTCTTCAGAAACGTGCTGGGAGTAGAAAGAACATCTGAGATTAAATTTGGGCCTGATACCAAAGTCTATCCCTACGGATTGTTCCAGGTTAAGCATCAAGTCAGGGAAGCAGGGCGTACGCATGAAGCGCGGAAAGAGATCTATGTTCATAGCAAGCTGTTTATCATCGACGACCGCTACGTGGCCGTCGGTAGCGCGAACGTTGATGCGCGAAGCCTGCACATTGAAACCGAGCTGACGTTGGGAATTGTGGATGAAGTTAAGGTGGCCGGCAGCAAACTGGCCGGGCAGGACGCGACTGTCTGCAAGTTTGCCAAAGAGCTGCGGGAGGCGCTCTGGAAGGAGCATTTGGGCGTCGAAACCGGGCATACACCATTACCACCAGATCCTATCGAGGCACTTACTAACAGATTCCCAGGTGGCGTTAAGTGGCCGACAAATGAGAAAGAGGCTAAAGAAAATCAGAAACACCATCTCCGGTGCTACACCAATCCGCCACGAACTCAGCGAACTGAACGGATCACTGGGCCGATGAAGCGCCTCATCGATCGAAATGACCGCAAATGGTGGTAAGCCCTGAGGGATCGGTGACTTCGGCCGCTAACAGCCGCCGTGCAGAAGCGGGAGGACGAAACAGGTGACGGTCTCGGAATTGCAGCAGGCGCTGAAAGCCCTGGATCCCAGGCTGCATGTGTCCCCAAACATCGAATCGCTATTCCAGGAGTTTCTGCCAGACGGCCTGTTTGAAGCCGCAGTCAACCAGTTTAAGCCCGTTCCGTTCAAGGACGGCGACACGGAACGTGGTGCTGTAGAAGTGCATGGCGTAGTGCGGGGCAAGTTCCTCGGCATCCCTGATCTCAGAGTTCAGGCGGACTTCTTTGTGATGACTCCTCAGGGTCCCCCTGAAGTTGTGATGCGCTTCAGTGCGATGCCGGGGGGGCTGGCGCAGGGCTTCCCCACGCTGCCCGATCGCGAAGCGTTTTCCGAATGCATTTTTGTGCTCGATTCCCGTCGGCCCGAGCCATTGGGTAAAGACTTCGATGACCTCTTCAGTCCCGCTAAGAATGTGAAGCGCGGCCTGCGCCTCGAGGCGACTTTGGACGTGTCGAAAGTCGACAAAATGGCGGGCGGGTTTGTGGGCTCGAAGGCTGTACTGCACGTCAAGGGTCCTGTGGAGCTCCAGGACGGGCAGCCGCGTATGCGGTTGACGGCGACAGAAGACCTACCAGGCCCCGAATTTCTCAAGCCGCTGCGCGAGCTACTAAACTCGGTTGAATTCAGGCTTAAGTACCAGTATCTGAGCGCGACCGAAGAAGGTCGCCAGAAAACAAAGGAGCGCTACAAGCTTACTTTTCGTAAGAATGAACTCGTAGTTCCGCTCGCAATCACCGTGGAGCCCAACATGCTCTCCGAGAGCCTCATCATCGAGAGCGATTGGGAAAAAAGATCCTCCCCGCTATCGCTGAAGAATCTGATGAGCTTCTTGCCTAGCGACCAGGCCTTGTTCAAAGGCCTGTTTCCCGATGACGCGACAGACGCCCCCGCGAATGCTACGGATCTTTCCGCCAAACTTTCGCAACTCCCTGACATCAAGCTCGACTATCTGTTGGTTGAATTGGACACCGACGCGCCATCACTATTAGGGCTCAGTGCCCGCGTTGAATCGGATCTGTCGTGGACAATTGTTAAGGGCAAGAAAAATCATGACTTGGTGAGGTTGGATTCTCTCGGAGTAGATCTGGATGTCACCTACTGCGGCGACCAGGGAGAGGACGGGGTCTCACCCTGGGAGGTCTCACCCTATCTGACCGGAAGGATGGAACTGGCTGGTGGTTGGCTGTCCGGGGTCGTCGACGTGTCAGCCAGAAGTTTCTGCCTCACGTTGGATGACGGTCCCAAGAACGCGGTGAACCTCAAAACGTTGATTACCGAGGTTCTCGGGCGTCCCGAAGACACGGTTCCGTTTAAGGACTTTCGCCTTACCCGCTTTGAGATCTTGGGCGACGTAACAGGCAAGGCATGCTCGATCGACATCGGCACAGACTTCATTCTTGAAGCACCTCCGGTGCAAGTCGGAAGCAAACAGGTCGAAATTAAAGTCAAGGACCTCTCGCTTAAGGTCGACTACGACGGGAAGTTCACGCTGGCAGTAGGGGGGGCGCTAGAGATCTTCGAGATGACCGTCGGCTGCTTCGTGAAGTATGAGGAGAGCCAAGGGGCAACGCTCGACCTGGCGATCTTTAATCTCTCGCTGCAGAAACTGTTGAAGTCAGTTCTCGGGGAAGACACGAATGTCGAACAATTCCCCGACGTGGAATTCCAGAGTTTACAGCTGAACATAACTCCAAAAACCGGGGCATTTCGATTCCACGGCAGAGCTATGGTTGACTGGCCTCGGCCATTCAACTCGGACGCGCACTTTAGATGCGAGGTCGAGCTTAGGCTCCACCGTGAAGCGGTCGCCGCAGCCAACGCAATTTGCCATCTCCAGTTCAAGGGAGACGGTTCGGTCACGATCAACGAGAAAGAGCTCGCGGCGTATATCGATGTAGAGGCGGTCAATGGCGACAAAGGGCTCACACTCTCAGCTAAAGGATCCCTCACCGTACCGCTGGATGGGCAAGAGCCGCTGACAATCGGCCTCAAGTTCGATACAGACAAAAATAAGAAGCTAATAAGCGCGAGTTGGCCCGATGAGAATCATCCGAACAGCGGCCGTCTCGACTTCGGCCGATTGGCTGCTGCATTGGGCGCGCCCATCGAACATGTTCCGGAGGGGCTAATTCCGAGGCTTGAGAAGCTGAGCTTTGATTACGATTTCAGTAAGTCGTACCTGCTGCTTACCGCAGAGACAGAAAAGATCAATTTCGCTTTCATGACGGCTCCCATGGCTTTGGGCGAGAGGCTCATAGCATTTGGATTGAAATCGCAGAAGATTTCAACGGACGACTTCGGTCCATTAGGTTCGGCCCTCAAACCGTACAGCCTCGCGCTCAATGACCTTGTGGTCGTGGCGGCAAACAAGAATGCTGGCGAGTTGAAGCTCCCGTTTAAAGGAAAAAAAGACACCGAAGAACCAATCAGCAATGGTGTTTTGCTCAAAGGGAAACTGGAATTTGAGCAAACCAATGAAACACTGTTCAGGTACGACTTCGAGTGCAACCTTGGAGAGAAGGCGGCGCTGGCAGCGAGAGAAGGCGGTGAAAGCGCCGCGACGGACGGTAAGACATTGGAGACGGGGAAAACGGAAGACGGTAAACGATCTGAGGTGGGCAACAACAACCTCGAAGTCGGGCGCAAGCTCGGACCGGTGACCTTCCGCAAAGCACGTTTCGAATCTCGCGACAAAGACGGCAAGAAGTACGTTTATGTGCTGCTGGACGCCTCGTTCGGCGCCGCCGGCTTCGAGCTCGACCTGCAAGGGTTCAACCTCAATTTCCCGATTGAAGCGTTCACCGCCCCTGGCAAACTGGCGCTTGGGGTTGGTCTTGAGGGCCTGAGCATCGCGTTCTCGCAGCCGCCGCTGACCATCTCCGGCGGGTTCGCAGTGACGGAGGGGAAGCCACCATTCGTCAGGGATGTTTATGCCGGGTACCTGCTCATCAAAGCCGAGGCTTTCCAGATCACCGTTTTGGGGCAGTACGGGAATATCCGCGTTCCGCAACCTAACAGCGCCAGCTCCATTGAAATACCCTCGCTGTTCCTCTATGGAATGTACAACGGCGTGCTTGGGGGCCCGGCAGCTTTCTATGTGACTGGTCTTGCGCTGGGAGGCGGCTACAATACCAGGCTGCGAACGCCCTCAATCGAGAAGGTGGCCGAGTTCCCCCTGGTCAGCGCGGCCACAAAGACCGACGTAACACTCACCACCGACAAGCTTGCAAAAGTAGTCGAAGCATCCTATGGTGACTACTGGCTCGCTGTCGGAGTTAAATTCAACTCCTTTAAGATGGCGGATTCTTTTGCCCTCTTCACCGTCGCCTTTGGCAATCGGCTGCAGTTCGCCCTGCTGGGACTGACGACTCTGACACTCCCCGCAGAAGTCCCCGGCGGCAAGAAGGACGCCGCAGCTGCGGTCTATGCCGAGCTCGCCATCAAAGCCGTGCTCGATCCCGAAGGCGGCGTATTCAGCATCGAGGGATTGCTGACCGAGAACTCGTACGTCTTCGACAAACGCTTCCGGCTCACTGGTGGGTTTGCCTTCTTTGTGTGGTTCGGCAACTCCAAGCAAGCGGGCGATTTCGTTATCACCCTGGGTGGATATCATCCGAAGTTTCCGGTACCTTCGCACTATCCCGCTGTGCCGCGGGTGGGAATAGCAGCTAACCTGTCCAAACAGTTGACTGTCACGGGGGAAGCGTACCTCGCAATTACGCCTTCGTGCCTGATGATCGGACTAAAGATCGCTGCTGTCTACCAAAGCGGAAACCTTACGGCCGCGTTTGTTGCCTATGCGGACTTCATGATTGCCTGGGCGCCATTCTACTACGACGGTACAATCGGCATTGGAATTTCCGTTGTTCATGGAAGTACGCGTGCCTTCAAACTGGAGGTAGGTGCTGATCTACATGTATGGGGACCCCCATTCTCAGGGACCGCGACCGTAACCTTGTGGATTGTGTCCTTCACCGTGGCATTCGGCGCGACACAGCAGACGGAACCTGCCCCCCTCAATTGGCAGGACTTCGGCAAAGCTTTCTTGCCGGTCTCTGCGACTGAAAACCAACCACAACCGGCCACAATTCGCATCACCGAGGGTGTGGTGGGTGAGTTTGAGAAGATGATCGAGAACCGTAAAGTGAAACGCCGCATCGTTAATCCACACGAATTGGTGATTGAGACGGACTCGGCGGTACCGTGCGGGAAAGTAACTTTCGGTAGTCCGCCGCCTGACACAGACCGTAGGACCGGCGTTGATATCCGCCCGATGCAGGCCAAAAATCTAACCTCTGTGTACAGTGTTGATATCGAGTCGACGGACCGGAAGGACAACCATGAGAAACCAATTTCGGCCAACGCTAAGTTCCAACTAGTTCAATACTCACGACAAAAATACCCAGAAGCTCTGTGGCCTATCAGTAAGCAAAAGGACGCGAACCCAGGCTACGTGCCGAGATCGGGATTCGCGCTTCGGATAAGGACGACCGAGCCAGAATCTAAGCTCGGGCCATTTCCCGTTGAAATCTTTTTTGCTGACCAGCCAATAGAGAAGAAGATTCCGTGGTGGAACTCCCCGGCGGCACCTTACATTTCACAGGAATTCAAAGATCAGTCCAAAGCTGTACTCGGCAAGATTCGTGATTGCCTACAGCAAAGCAAGCTGAAAGCAGGAGAATGGAATCAGATTACTGTATCGCACAGTTTTCCAGAAGTGCTGTTCGGGGAAAAGCACACACCCCGCTCTTCTCTTGGCGGGAGCGTACAAATAGAAGTTGCAGCACAGTAATACCGACATGGCCGACGAACAAAAGCCGCAGATCACTTTTTACAGCCATTGGCTGCCCGCTATGGACCCAGGAGAATACTCAGTACGCGTAACACCGACGCTGAGGGCGGATCTTGATCGGAAGGGACCAAACGGGGAAGCGGTAACCGAGAAAGAAGTTCCACTTCCAGCCGTAGCAGCGTCACAGACTTTTCAGGTCGGAGGCCCACGATTTGCGCTCACCGGTTCGGAAGCGTACTCCTGTTATCCAGTTCCGGGTGCGATCGGACGATTTTCTGGTACGCTGCCGCACATTGTTTTCGACCGCTGCACACTGCCCTGGGAACGCACGATTAACCCGGACCGATGCACCCCGTGGCTAGGTCTTATTCTGCTTAGCGACTCCGATTTCGGCAACGCGCCAGTGCCGAAAATCAGCCCTGGCACCGTTGAGGAGCGCTTAACTCCCCAGGCGTTGGAATCGGCAAAGGTCGTTGGACCCGCTATTGTCCTTTCGGATTATGAGAACAAGGATCTTTGCCAAACCATCGACTTGCCGGAAAACGTGTTCAAGCGCATCATGCCGCGCTTGCAGGATCTGCAATATCTGGCCCACGTGCGGAAGGTCGAAACCGACAATAAGGAGACATGGTCACTGCTTAAGGAGGGAAATTTTTCGGTCGTTATCTGTAATCGTTTTCCCGAAACTCGAATCAGCGGGGCCGAAAAGACGGACTGGGGCGTAGTTAACACCATATACCTCGTATCGTTGGAGGGCTGGACTTCATCTCTGAATCAACTTGATAGTTTGAGTACAGGGAAAAACTATCGTCTGGTGGTGCTCGCTTTCTGGCGTTTCACCTGTCAGGGAAGCAGCGAGTTCAAGAGCCGTATAGACGGACTTAATGATCGCTGTCTTCTAGGACAGCGAATGGAGCCCATCGCCGGAGCCGGGGAAATTGTGGAATACATCAATAGCGCACTACAGAGGGGTTTCATGCCGGTCGATCACGGACTGCGCGACGGTGATACGACGGTTAGCTGGTATCGTGGTCCTTTGGTACCGATCGAGTATCGCCCACCCACGTCTTACGATTACCTCTCCTCCGCCGACGAGGCCCTGCGCTACGATCGGGCTACTGGAATGCTGGATGCTAGTTTCGCGGCTGCTTGGCAACTAGGTCGCCTTCTGGCTCTACAAGATCAGGCATTTGCTCAGGCGTTACATCGCTTCCGTTCGGAGTACGAGGCTTGGATACGACGTAGTAATCAGAGTGGAATTCTACAAAGCTTGGCTAAGAATGAAGTAGATAAGAAGGATCAGGAGTCCAGGAGCAATATTCTAACCGACCTCACCAAAGGTCTCGGCGAAGCGGGCAACATGGGCGAGTGTTATAGGAAGCAACTCCTGAGCGCTAAGCTCCTATCCGGCGATGAAACCGGATCGAAGGGGACAAGCGATCCAGCGCCGGACTTCCCGATCACGGTGCAGAACTGGCTCGGTCAGACCATGCTGCTGTATGGAGTACCGTTCCATTACCTTGTCCCCGATGAGAAGATGCTTCCCGCGGAGTCAATCCGGTTCTTTTATATCAACCCTGACTGGATAGAGTGCTTGCTGCAGGGGGCGTGCAGCCTTGGCCGCTCTAATAAAAATGATGGACTGGCGGACCAGTTACTGCGGGTTCGTTTCTTCGAGGTGTCACAGAGGCAAGCACTCAAACTCCGATCGGATGCAAAACAAGCAGCCGAACGGCGAAGGGAAGGACGGGCGGGCGCAGATCAGGGAGCGGCAGAAGCCCGAGAACCGGCGAGCGAAGACGGAACACCGGAACTGCATTGGCCATTATCCGGCTACCTGCTCCGCTCCGCGGTGGTGGAGACTTGGATCGGCCTGGAAGGGACGGCAATTGGGGTGGATTCGATTGGCAAGACACTGAATCCGCTACAAATCCTGCGCATGGATCGCCTTGCTCCAGACGTTCTTCTTTGCATTTACAACGGCAAGGTGACGAATATCGAGATCAAACAGCCTCCAGAAGCGGTTCATTTCGGGGCGCAAACGGCGAAAACGGCTGATCCAAACGTAGAGAGTCATACTAAATCCGGCCTGCGAGCACTTCCTCACACGAAACCTAAGGGCAATAGCCTTGAGGTACCAATGCGCGCGCTGCGCGTGGTAGATATTACCGGGTTGGTTAACGCGATCAAGGAGAAGGTTGGCAAGGTCGAGCTTAGCTCCGCCGACTTCGCTTTTGAGATGATCGAGTCGCCCGCCTGCGTGAAGTTCACGACTACCAGGGGCAATGGTCAATGAACGGACGCGGAAATCCAAACGAAGCAGAATTCCTAATTGTTCCGACCAATCTCCAGGCTTATGTAGTTGGAGAGGCTCGCGCGAACGAGCCTTACAACCTCACTCCTGCACCGTGTAGTGAAACAGAGCTCAAAGATTGGTATCTGGAGAGGAAGTACATTTTCCGGCCGATCGAGAAAGAACTTTTTCTTGAGTCCCTCGAGCGGGGAGTACACCTTCACTGGGCGATTCCTGCCGCGCTCACGCATTCAATTCATAAGGAACACACGGAAAACCCCGAGCAGCCATACGTCCCGAATCGCTGGCTGGTGTTGCGGATGGCGCACGCCCGCGGTAAGGCCGATGTTTCCACGAAGGGGTGGGTAGTGGAGAGCGACTACCCGAGTGCAGAACCTGCAGGAAATCATTTTATCTTCGTCGGAACTCCTCCTCCGGCCGAGCTCAAATCAAACGTGTTCGGGTATGTGGGACGCTTCGTAGAAACAGAAAAGTGGTCGGAATCACACCCGGCATATTACTTTCATCTTACCTCGTCGGGATGGGGTGACCCATCTTTTTCCGCCTACTACCCCGCTTGCAAGGGAATCTTCGGTTTTCACGACAGATTGAAAGACGACCACGACAAAGACTTGCCCAGCCCGTGTTACCTCACTTACCTCGTGCTTGGCTGGTATTCGGACCCGGACCGGGATCCGCTTCACCCTCAAAGCAACTGGAAGGATGTCGATGAGTTCAAACGGCGTCTGATGACTCTGGGCTGGTCGTGCAATATCAAGGGTCTGCCCGCGAGCGCATTGCCGGTGCGAACACTCTGTAGCGGCAGTGTGGTTGGTGTCAGTTGGCAACCCGATCTGAAATACGACAGCTTCTCCCTTCCTAAGGACCCTAAGATGGCCATCGGCGGCAGCTCTTCCGAGGCGATGGCGGCACTGCTGGCTACATCCGAACAGCAACAGGAGGTCTTATGCGCATTTCAAGAGGGACACGCGCTGCAAGTCTCAGAACCTGATCAGCTCGAGGAGTTGTTACACCGCCAAGGCTTCAGTGCAGTGGCAGGGGGAACACTTTGGACGCTTGAACCGGAGGATCAGAATGCAAATCCCCGACCAGCTATAACTACCATCTCAAGCGATGTCCGCACGACGCTGAACCACCTGAATGAGGCGCAACGGGCCCTCGATGAGCTAATACGCAAGCAGGATTCCCAGCGCTGGCGACTTTTTGCTAGCTGGGTACAGGACCCTACCCAATCCTCAATCTCGCAGGTGGTGGATGCGGACTCGGGCCAACAGAAGAAGGTTGAGGACGGACAGAAGGCAGTCGGCCAGGCGCTCAAAGCGGCGAACATTCCTATGAAGCCGAACAAGTCGGGTATACCGCCGTTTGTCCAACCAAAGGATCCTTTCCTGGTTATCCAAATTGACAAGAGGGATCTCGACGGGATGGACCGCACCCGTCCTCAAGTTAAAGATGCTGGATCAACAAAGTCCGGTGACGAACCGCCGCTGCCGTGCAGGTTGGCAGCGCAAGTAATTTCTGGCCTACATTTAAATAGATTGGACTACGACCAGCGGTGGCAAGCGGGCGAGGACGGATACCTGTGTTTGGATTTTTCAAAGGTTGCGTCGGCAATCCCACGGACACTCGCCAAGAAACTGGCGCTCGAGACTCTACTCTTCGACCCAGACACTCCGGCGCCTATTCCCAAGGGAAGACCGCCGATTGATCCCGACCTGTTTCTTTCGCTCAAGCGCTCAGGACTGAGTCGGTCAGACAAGAAGAAAGGTGATCTCAGTTGGATCGGCCCGGTTCCGACGGTCGGGGTCGAACGGCCGGACCAATTGGCCTTGACCTTTTGGGGTGGAGCATCTAGGAAAACGAATCCTTTCTTTCCCGTGTTCCTCATGTGGCGAGCGAACTGGTCTCCCGCATACGCGACCACATCGGATAGTCCCGGACACACTTCTGCGCTGGCGGGTTGGCAACTTACTTCTAACGACCTGCTGCCCTCAGAGAGCCCACCGCACTACGACCTCGAGAATTATGTAGAGCTCGAAGGAACAACGATCATCTCGTGTCTTTCAGGCAAAGGACTGGCCGACAGAATAGAGGAGTTTGCGAAATCAGCCGCGCCCAAGCTTACACCCATGCTGTCCCGAATCCCGGAGCAAGTTTTGGGTCAATCGCTGGGCGGGTTGAATGAACTCCTTCTTCGCCGCATCCTTGGCTTGTTCCTACCGCCATTAAAAGATGGCTCCGTAGATACCACGGTGTGGAGTGCCATGAAGCAGATACCGCAGCCATTTATGCCGGATACCGAAAGAGGGCGGTTCTTGCCGGTCCGTTCGGGCGCGCTGAAACTTGTGGATGTGTGGATCGTGGATGCATTCGGCCAGATACTGAAGCTAATCAATCATGCTGCTGCGACCGACCGTCCTCAAGCGGTGGTAAAACATACGGGTGTACCAGACAAGTTGCCCCAGGGATATCACATCCGTTTCGCCCCCAGGCTAGTTCAGCCGGCGCGCCTGAATTTTGAATGGGATGTTGAAATGGCGAAGAGCGCTTTGATCCGCGTGAGCTCGCATCAGCAACATGCGAAAGTGGCTGCTGACTCCATCACGGTTCGTTATGAACTGATAAATTCGGCTTTGTACGCCAGAACCACGCCGAGATTCAGCCTGCAACTTGACGGCGAAAATCCTCTCACGACCACCACCAACGAACATCACTTCATGAACTTGACGCCTGGCCACCACACGGCCTTAATTCACTTGCTCAACGCGAACGACACACTCGTCCAGGATTCGCGGACTGAATTCCACTTTACCGTTGTGCCGCAGACCAGAGCAAACGAGCCCGACTCCGGACCGCTCTGCGGCTGGATTGTTCCGAATTACCTGGAGCAGAATTTCGCGGTGTTCAGCGCCTGCGGAGAGCCCCTTGGTTTCCTGCAGAACTATGGCGCTGTGGCTCGGAGTGGCAACCCGCAGTTGAATCGGTTTCTGAACCTGCTTAACGCTTTTCTGCCCGCTGAGTGGACAGCATTCTGCGCCTTGGTCGAATCCGTACTGCGTAAGACAGGAGAACGGATTCCACCAAAGGATCCCATGTTGGCTGTGCTGCTCGGCCGCCCGCTCGCGCTGGTCCGCGCATGCTTGGGATTCGAATTCCGAGGCCTTCCCGCAGGCTACTGGACAGACCAAATGCAATTTGTAACCGAGGACTTTGAAAGGCTTCGGGTCCCGGTGCGATTGGGTGGGCTGAACCTGTCAGCCGATGGCCTTGTCGGGTACATAGCCGACGAGGGCGACGCTTGTCTATTCGCCACCGCGGGTGCATCGCCAACGGTAGACAGCGGCCGAATCAAATTCACGCAGGAGTTGACAGTTGCGGCCGCAGATAAAGAACCAATCTCACTGATGCTGCTGATGGATCCCGGCGCGCGCGTCCACGCCGCATGCGGGATACTACCGCGCAACTCCCTCGTGCTCCACCCTGAGATAGCGGGCTTGTCCAGCGTCATCGAGGAAGTTTCGTTCAGTGTTGCGCCCGTATTGTGTGACCGGCCGCGCACCGCAGCGTGGCTGCCGACGATGCCCCGACCGTCAGATGCCTTCGGGCGTTGGTCGTGGGCGACGCGTCCTGCGATTAATGCAAGCAGTTGGCTAGAAGTCAGGCAGGCCGACGACCGAGCGCGCTTCGCGGGAGATTTGGCACTCCTCGAAGGCAGCCTGAAACTTCGGCTGAAGCAAGATCAAAATAAGGCACCGAGATGAGCGACTCTGTCACGATTACGGTTGAACCTAAGCAGGCATCCGTCACGATCGGAGACCAATTTGACGGCCAGAACAACCTCGAGTTTGCCATTGCTCTTAGCGGCACCGGAAAAGTTTTCCTCAGCCTTTTCGTGCCGGTTGGCGACAAGGGCCTGATCGCAGAAGCCGCAGACAACATTGAAGTACGGACTGAAGGGCTTACACCGCCTCCGAACCCTCAGAAATATGACAGCGCGAACCCCCGAAAGGAAAAGGAGTGGATACTGGGATCCATTCGTGGCTTTGACGTAGCCGGATCTAAGAAGATAAAACTCTCTTGCAGAAACGTCCGTTGCCGGGCGGGTGAAGACAAAGCGACGCTTACTATCCGCTTAATGAACAGTGAGAGGCGGATCATGCAAGAGAACCCGATCCAAATTACTAAGCTGAGGCCCACAATAGGCAAGCCGCCGGAGAAGCCAACCGACCCACCCGCCGTAACTCGAGAAAATGCCATCCTCTACTTCACGGCGAATCCCTGCTTCCTCTCCAACTCAGGCGCCGTAAATCTCAGCTGGGGGCTGGCGAAGACCGACTACAAGGTTTGGTTGCGAATTCCGCGCCAGCCGGAGGAAATACCAAATCCAACGCCCAATCCGTATCCCTCGGAAGTGCTTTCCGAAAAAGCTGACTTCATCCTCACCCTCCGGGATGCAGACAAAAACCAGATAGCAACTCAGAAGCTTTCCGTAGATATACTTACGAAAGGCTGGCACGAGGTCTATCCCCTCGGTGCAGAGTCATATCCGTCCGTTATCTTCGATTCAAGTGGCGACGAAAGGTCTGGCTTCCACGCTATCTGCATGCGCGGTTCCATTCCAGTGCTGTGCAAGTCGAAAAACGGTCTCACGGGGTGGGATCCGGTCGGAGGCGTTCCCGACGGAATGGAATCGAGTCCGGGCATTCTGTTAAAAGATCGCTTGTGGCTGATCGCCGGGAGCGCAGCCGACCCTGACAAAAAGCTCAAAGCAATCTATTACAAAGATTTCGATGGGAATGCCGCTGAGGAGTGGCTGCCGGCTGACGTGGGTCCAGAATGGAAAGACTTCGAGGAGCGCATGGGACATGCCTGCGTAATTGTGAGCGAGGAGGAATTCTGGGTACTAGGTGGAATCGGTAAATTTGGCCTAGCCTTGAACGATGTCTGGAGTTTCAAGATCGACAAAGCAACGAAAAGGCTCACCGCTAAGAAGCTGTGCGCCTGCCAGCCGGGGCGGGAACCGAAGAAAGGCGACTGTGGATACTGGTCTGCGCGCTGCATGTTCGCCGCCGTTAAGCGTAACGACGAGGTGTGGATTTGCGGCGGAGTGGATGCGCCCTACCAGGGACAACCATTGGGCGATCTGTGGACGGCAAAAATAGGCGATCCTATCAAGTGGGAAGCAAGGAAAATCGACTCGAAGGATCGCGCCCCGACTGCCGAAGCGATTGGAACAGGTGGTACCGTACTGAACCGTGAGGAACTATTCCTTGCAATAATTGATAGAAAGGGAACCCGCCAGAAGGAGCTCACGTCGAGCTTCTATGAACTTACGAGCTCTTATGGTAGCGGGCAGAATAGTAGCGATAACTGGATCCCAAGAAACCCAATTATTGATGCACTACCAAGCTGGACGGATCACCCTCATAGTATTGGCATGATAAATTTTGACGGACGAATTTACCTGCGATACTTGCATAGAAACCTGCTCCAGCCCGGCAGTAAATTAAAGAAACCTCCTTTGTTTGTGTACCTATCTCAGTAAAGCAGAAGGCACCGTATATGACCCGTTTAACTTGCGTCTGGTTGGCAACTGCGATTCCGATATTTTGGACATGCAGCAGCTTTGCGCAGATCACAAGCGTCTGGCTAGCGTCAGCGACCGACCGTTCTAAGGATGCTTCTTTCATTATGCCGGCCAAGGACGACGCGAACAAGTATGCGCTTACCTTTGTATCTGTTCCAGATTTTACAGGACCCGATGCAGCCAAGATTCAGGGCTGCAAGCTGCGCATGGTAGCGGAAAAGAAGAGCAAGAAACCAGACGACCAGGATGTTACTGTAGCGGTCGGGGACGGTCCAGTCATCAGTGCATGGTCCGCGGCTGGACAGGATGTGCTGAAGGCCGATATACCATATTTCATTCCATTAGATGGCAAGTTCTGTACTTTCAACGAAACTCTCACATTGAAGCTGCAAAGCAATTCACCATTGAAGGATTGGACTTATTACGGCCCTGCAGCCATCAAAATTGCCAATCGTCCTCGCCTCATCATCACTTACGACGCTCCGGACGCCATAAAATCTGCAGCGGCTACGCGATTTACTGACTGGAAATATGGCAGTTTATGCCCGACGGGCAACAGCAGTTGTGCCCCTCCTGGTTCGGCATTCTTCAACTCCACACTGGGAGCGCTTGATGGCGATCGGCTAACGAACCCGGTGTCATTCAATGGCCAAATATTCGTCGTGGGCGGACCTAACGTCCAGCTATATCGCTTGGACCGAGGGGCCAAGACCGAGTGGCCGCTGAGCGTAGGAACCGTACGAGATTCAGTTGCTTTTGTCACGGCGGCCGGAAGCCTGAAGGTAATCACAGCGAAAAACCTCTACAGCTGTGACCTTGCCAAACTTTCAACCGCTGGCACGGACTTGCCGTGTCCCG
>Ga0126381_100002211_pt1 | contig 21071 bp, 16 predicted proteins | sample PanSoiMetPlot_28_FD_96465 | JGI IMG/M metagenome (GOLD analysis project Ga0126381, IMG submission 96465) | Tropical forest soil microbial communities from Panama - MetaG Plot_28 | ecosystem: Environmental > Terrestrial > Soil > Tropical forest > Bulk soil | place: Panama | collected 2016-02-17
GTTCCAGCGCGAGAAGCGCAAGCTGGAAGGCGTCGAGCGCTATCTGGTCCAGCTCTGGCGCGACTCGTAATAACGCCGGCTTATTCCGCGGCGAAGGTCGGCGAGGCCGTCGCGTGACGGATGGGAATTGTTTGCCTGGCGTTGCACGTTGTCCGGTACTGCGAGTTTGCCGACAGCCGGCTCTGACGGGCCTGGGACGCGCCGCGGGCCCCGGCACTCCCAGGCGGGGTAGGGTATGCAATCCTGAAAATTCATGCTTTATAGGTATAAATCACCCTAGGTTTGTGCCAGGTATGACGAAAACTTATTTTACGACGAAGGCTTTCGGCGCTTATAGCATGAAAAAGCTTACGCGATCATGGAAGTTAGCCCGCTGAATACCGGCCGGGGGGTATTCGTGCGCTGGCATGTGAGGGCGCTGGAACCCGGGACACCGGAAAATCCCGGAGGCGGCACGCGAAAGCCGGGGACCGGGAAGCGGGAAAGCGGAAAGCTGCAGGCGGGGCCACGCCTGACATGGCACGGCATGGGGTAGCGCGCGAGGGCGCGCCTATTTAGCGACGAACATCGTGTCGGGCGCGGATCTCGCCTGGCCGACGGCGGACGTCTTGCTCGCTCCCGCGCCGCCCGACGCGTTCGCGGGCTGGGTCTTCGACGCGGCGGAGGTGTTCGACGCGGACGAGCGGACTCGCGCGGGCGCCTGCGAAGCCAGGCTCGTCCGGGCGGCGGCGCCGTTGCCCGCCGCGGCGCTGTGGTTGGACGCGGCGCTCTGGTTCGCCGTGGCACTGGGCGGTCCGGTCATCGCGGGCGCGCTTGTCGAGGCCTGGGGACTCGTCGTCGACTTGGCGCCGTGCGCCCGGAACGGGACCATCGCGTAGACCATCATCGACACGACCGCGACCACGGCGACGGCCAGCAGCGACACGGCTACCCGCGCGCGCGGGGATCGGAACCGGCTGGCCGACCCGGGCTGCCTGAAGGAAGACAGCCGGGCGGCGAGTCGCGGGTCCTCGGCGGAGAGCCTCCGCTCGATCTCGGCGAGCATGCGCTGCTCGTCCATAGACAGCGCCATAGCGCCTTACCTCCGCGTTCCACGCGCGCCTGTGGGAACTCTCTAACTATCCCCCACGGAGTGAGGTTTATCCAATCGTTCTGAGTTTGTTCCCGGCTCTTTTTAGAACACGTCAGCCACGACTACCCAACGTTGTCAGAACCGTATCATACGGTAGTCATCGTCTCGTTCGGAGGCTCCGCCCCGAACACGTGTTTGCCAGTATCGAATAATCGTTCTACGCTAGCGAGCATGCGCTGGGACAACCTGCGACTCGACCCTGGTGACGAGCTGCCGCTGATCGAACGCGGCGCCGTCGTCCGCACGTTCGACACGCCAGGCTTCCGCGGCATGACCTTCTACGAGGTCCACGCGAAGTCGATCGTCAGTCGCGTGCCCGACTCCTCCCGCATGCCCTTCCGCTGGACCATCAACCCCTACCGGGGCTGCCAGCACGCCTGTGTTTATTGTTTCGCGCGGAACTCGCATACGTACCTGGAGCTGGATTCGGGGGCGGATTTTGACTCCAAGGTGGTCGTCAAGGTCAACGCGCCGGAACTGCTGCGCAAGAAACTCGCCTCGGCCGGGTGGCCGGGCGAGCACATCGCGATGGGCACCAATGTCGACTGCTACCAGCGGGCCGAAGGCAAGTACCAGCTCATGCGCGGGATCATCGCCGCGCTGCGGGACGCGGCCAACCCGTTCTCCATCCTGACCAAGGGCACGCTGATCCTGCGCGACGTGGACCTTCTGCAGCAGGCGGCGGCGGTGACCGAGGTAGGGCTGAACGTGTCGGCGGCCTTTGTCGACAAGGAGCTCTGGCGTGCCATCGAGCCGGGCACGCCGGCGCCTGAGCGGCGGATCGAGGCCTGCGCCGCGCTCAACGACACCGGGCTGTCGTGCGGCGTGCTGATGGGACCTGTCGTGCCGTTCCTTTCGGACTCCCCCGCGCAGCTCGAGGCGGCGGTAAAGCAGATCGCGGCGGCGCGCGCCACGCACGTCTCGCCGATCGTGCTGCACCTGCGGACCGGCACCAGGGAGTGGTTCCTGCGCTGGCTGGGCGCCGCGCACCCGGAACTCGCCGACAAGTACGCGGACCTGTACGGCGGGGGCGCTTACGCGCCGAAGGAGTACCAGGCCAGGATCGCCGGGCAGGTCCGCGAGCTAGCCGACAAGCACGGCGTCGGCCGGGCCCGCCCCCGTCAGGCCAGGGCGGTTCAATCCCGCGCGGTAAAACCCGTGGACACCGCGCCGCCCGACGCGACGATTCCGGAGCCGCGAACGCGAGTCCAGCCCGCGGGACACGAGCAGCTTACGTTGCTATAGGAATTTACCCGCCGGTAGCAATTGGATCCGTAAGGAAAACTTCCTACTTATGAGGTGACTCCCCCGACCTGCGGCGCGACAAGCGGATACCGCGCCGTGGGATCCCATGGAAACGGGATTCCGTGCCCAGGAGGCCGCAGGCATAACGGATCCCGCACGTGCAAGGCGCGGGATAAGAATGCCAGGGCTAATGGACATCCGCGCTGACAGCGGGCCTTTGATATACGTGATGTCACGTTATCGCCAGATCGGTAGCAAGAGTGCGCTGTTGGCCATGAGTATTGGCGTATGACAAATCTGACGGAAGTCATCGGAGAGGCCCCCGTGGACTTCCCCTGCCCGCCGCTCGGCGCGGCGGAGCTTTCGGCTGCAGAGGCCGAGCGTATGGCCGGCATGTTCAAGGCGCTGGCTGACCCGGTTCGGCTCAGGCTCTTCTCCCGGGTGGCCGCGCATCACAGCGGAGAAGCTTCCGTTTGCGACATACAGAACGTGGGTGTGTCACAGCCCACAGTAAGCCATCACCTGAAGAAGCTGAGGGAGGCAGGCCTGATTATCTCTGAGCGCCGAGGGACCTGGGTGTACTGCCGGGTCGCGCCCGGCGTGCTGCCAGCCATGGCACGGATGCTGGCCCCCGAGGAAGACTAAACCGGCGGATAGCCGCGGCGGGGTGGCCGCGGCACTGCCTTTACTTACCTGACCATTACAATTGCCACTCATGGCAGAGCCGTACGGGAAGTACCGCGACACGGACGGACAGCCGGACGGGGACAAAGGCGGCGAGCACCTGGTTGTCCGCAGTGCTCTTGTCCCGGATCCGGGCGATCTGCTCCGGTCGCTTCCCGAACCCGCCGCGCTCGCCTGGATCCGGCAGCGCGCGGGCCTTGCCGGGTGGGGCGAGGCGGCCCGGGTTACGCTGCCGGCCGGCCAGGACAGGTTCACCGCCGGCGAGAAGTGGCTGCGTGAGGTGTTCGAGGGCGCGGACGTGCGGGACGAGGCCGACCGCCCTGGGTCCGGCCTTGTCGCGTTCGGCAGCTTCACGTTCGACGACTGCTCAGAGGGATCCGTCCTCGTCGTCCCGCGCGCGGTGCTCGGCAGGGACGGCAGCGGCACCGCCTGGCTTACCACGATCACACCCCAGGGCCAGGGTGGTGCGGGGGGACGGGTAGTCCCCCTGCGCGGGGGGGTCACCGGGGGGGTCGTCCCCCCGGGGGTGAAATGGCATGATGGGTCGCTGTCGGCGCCGGAATGGGAACGGGTGGTCGCAGCGGCGGTGCGGCGGATCACCCGGGGGGACCTGCGCAAGGTCGTGCTCGCACGGGACCTGTACGCGTCCGCGAGCGGGCCGATCGACCCGAGGGTGCTGCTGCGCAGGCTGGCCAGCAGGTACCCGGACTGTTTCACGTTCGCCTGCGCGGGGCTCGTCGGGGCCACACCCGAACTGCTGATCCGCAGGCACGGCCGCGAGGTTAGCTCGCTAGTGCTGGCCGGCACCAAGCCGCGCGGCGCGACCGCGGCGCAGGACGCCAGGCTGGCCGCGGAACTGCTCGGATCCGGCAAGGAGAACGAGGAGCACCTGTACGCCGCCGCGTCGCTGCGCGAGGCGCTCGCCCCGCTGTGCCAGACGCTTGAAGTTTCCGCCGCGCCGGAGCTGATCAAGCTCGCGAACGTTCAGCACCTCGGCACCCGCGTCCGCGGCACGCTGGCCGACGGCCGCTCGGCCAGCCGCTCCGCGCTCGCGCTCGCGGCGGCGCTGCACCCCACCGCCGCGGTCGGCGGCACCCCGACGGACGCCGCGGTCGAGCTGATCCGGGAACTGGAGAACATGGACAGGGACCGCTACGCGGGCCCGGTCGGCTGGATGGACTCGAACGGCAACGGCGAGTGGGGCATCGCGTTGCGCTGCGCGCAGCTGGACGGGAACCGGGCGCGGCTGTTCGCCGGCTGTGGCATCGTGGCCGGCTCTGACCCGGCCGCCGAGCTGGCGGAGACACAGGTAAAATTCCGGCCAATGCAGACGGCTCTGGAGCAAGCGGACTTATCTGTCTTTGTCTCATCTTGTTGGTTTAGCGCCTACCCGTACGGCAAGAGGCCAAACCGTAGGCGCTATACGAACGTTACTTTCCGTTAGCCCTAGCTTGATGACTGGGCGTCAAGCTGCTTATATTGCGAGTGACGGGGAACGTTGCGTTCGGGGTGTCAAGCCCTCGTTTACTGGGGTGACGCAGCGTCCCGCGGCTGAGAGCCGGCCCGATCGGGGGTTACGCGCCGGGCTCCGGGCAACGGTGCGGCCCGGCGCCCGGCGCGGTCATTGGCACGCAGCGTAGGGGCGCTCGCGAAAGATAACAGCACAAAATAGCAGAAGCCGTTGATAATCAAACACGGCTATGGGTGATAAAAAACGGACAAGTCAGAAGCTCAGCGCGCCTGGCGGCGCCCCCGTACGCCTGGCCCAGCTGACTACTAGGAGTAAGGAGCCGCCCACAATGGGAGCCTTTCCACCTAGGCGCAGCACAGCCCGCCGATTGCTGGCGCTCGGCGGTGTCGCGGCCCTGGCGGTAGCAGCGGCAGCCTGTAGCAGTAATAACAACAACACCGCCGCTGGTGGCGCCACCGCTACCGGGGGCACGCCGCAGCAGGGCGGTACGGCGACGTACGCGCTGCCGCCGTCCACCACGCCGAACTACATCTTCCCGTTCAGCAGCAGCACATACTTCAGCGTCGTCAACGCCGAGTACTTCCAGTACCTGATGTACCGGCCGCTGTACTGGTTCGGCAACGGCTCGAGCCCGACGCTGAACCACAACCTCAGCCTCGCCGAGGCGCCCATCTACCAGGGCAACCAGGTGACCATCCACCTCAAGGGCTGGAAGTGGTCCAACGGCGAGACCGTGTCCGCGGACAACGTCGTGTTCTGGATCCACATGCTGCAGGCGGTCGGCTCGACCGACTGGGGCGCGTACGTGCCAGGCGGCTTCCCCAGCAACGTCAGCAACGTCAAGGCGGTCAACGCGACCACCGTGACGATGACGATGAGCAAGGCGTTCAACCCACAGTGGTTCACTTACAACGAGCTGAGCCAGGTCACGCCGATGCCCAAGGCCTGGGACCGGACGGCGTCCGGGCCGAGCAGCTGCACCACGACGCCGAAGGACTGCGCCGCGGTGTACGCCTACCTGGACAGCCAGTCCAAGAACATGTCGGGGTGGGCGTCCTCATCGATCTGGTCGGTCGTCGACGGACCGTGGAAGCTGGCCAGCTTCAACGCGGACGGCCACTCGACGTTCGTGCCAAACACGGCCTACTCCGGCAAGAAGGCGCGCCTGGACAAGTTCCAGGAAGTCCCGTTCACCACGGAGAACGCGGAGTACAACGTGCTGAAGGCGGGCGCGTCAAGCGGCGGCCAGTCGATCGACGTCGGCTACCTGCCGACGACCGACGCGCCGACCAAGCCGGCCAACGCGACCGTCGGGACCAACCCGGTCAACGGGTACACGCTCGACCCGCTCTACACCTGGGGAATTAACTACTTCCCGGTTAACTACCAGTCCACCACGGGCAACGGCCCGGTCATCAGGCAGCTGTACTTCCGCGAGGCGTTGCAGCTGCTGATGAACCAGGAAGCTGTCATCAAGGGCCCGCTGCACGGGTACGGGCAGTTCACGGTCGGCCCGGTCGGCACCTACCCGCCGAACCCCTGGCTGTCATCGCAGGGCAAGGCGGGCGACCCGTTCCCATACAACCCGACCCAGGCGAAGACCCTGCTGACCAGCCATGGCTGGAACGTCGTGCCGAACGGCTCGACGACCTGCACCGACCCGGCCAAGTGCGGCGCGGGCGTCAAGAAGGGGCAGGCGCTGGTCTTCAACCTGCCGTATGCGAGCGGGACCTCCTGGATCGAATCGGAGATGACCCAGCTGCAGTCCAACGCCTCGCAGCTCGGCATCAAGATCAGCCTCACGCCGAAGCCGTTCAACCAGGTGACCGCGGTCGCCGCGCCGAACTGCATCGTCGCGCACACCTCATGCGCCTGGGACATGGGCAACTGGGGTGGCGGCTGGACGTTCGTGCCCGACTACTACCCGTCGGGCGAGACGCTGTTCCAGACCGGCTCGGGCGCCAACTCAGGCGGCTTCAACGACCCGCACAACGACTCGCTGATCAACGCCACCCTGACCACTAACTCATCGCAGCCGATGGACCAGTGGCAGGACTACCTGTCCAAGCAGATACCGGTGATCTGGCAGCCGAACGGCGTGTACGAGCTCACCGAGATCACCAACAACCTGCGGGGCGTGATCCCGCAGTCCACCACGCTCAACATCAACCCGGAAAACTGGTACTTCGTCAAGTGACACGTAGCTGGTGCGGGGGCGCCGGGCACTGGGCACAGTCCCGGTGCCCTCGCACAGCACGAAGGACCCGTTCGGGAGAAAATAAAGAGGACGGCGCACGGTGCTCGGCTTTCTGATCCGGCGGATCCTGCAGGCGGCGATTGTAGTTCTTATCGTCACCATGATCACGTTTATCCTGCTGCGGGCGATCCCTGGCAACGTCGCCATCGCGGTGCTCGGCCCCGCCAGCTACCGCAACCCGGCGACGCTCGCCGCCTTCAACGCGCAGTACGGCTTCGACAAACCATGGTTCCAGCAGTACCTGATGTGGCTCGGCCACCTGCTGACGGGCAACCTGGGCTTCTCCTGGACGCTTGACCAGAGCGTGTCCTCGCTGCTCGCGAACCGGCTGCCGAAGACGATCGCGCTCGTCGGCATCTCCACGCTCCTCGCGCTGCTCGTCGCGATCCCGATGGGCCTGCTGCAGGCGGTGCGGCGGAACAAGACGGCGGACTACTCGTTCACCGCGCTGTCGTTCCTGTTCTACGCGGCGCCCACGTTCTTCGTCGGCACCGTCTTCATCCTGTTCTTCTCCGTCGACCTCGGCTGGTTCGGCGCGGAGGCGCCGCAGGGCGGCCTGGGGAGCGACCTGACCGACTGGCGCGACCTGACGCTGCCCGTGATCACCCTCGCGCTGGTGACGATCGCCCTGTTCAGCCGCTACATGCGATCGGCGGTGCTGGACAACCTCACCGAGGACTGGGTGCGCACCGCGCGGGCCAAGGGCGCCTCGCAGCGACGGGTGCTGTGGCGGCACGTGCTGCGCAACTCGCTGATCCCGATCGCCACCCTGCTCGGCCTGTCGCTGCCCGCCATCATCTCCGGCGCGCTGATCACCGAGTCCGTCTTCAACTACCCGGGCATGGGCTACCTGTTCTACCAGTCGGCACAGCGGCAGGACTATCCCGTGATGCTGGGCTTCATCATCGTCGTCGCGATCGCGACAGTCGTCGGATCGCTGCTCGCCGACATCGCCTACGCGGTGCTAGACCCGCGGGTTAGGTACGTCAAGTCATGACAACCACGACCGCCACGCCGGAAGCGCAAGCCCCAGGTGTCCTGCCCGCATCCAAGCCGCGCAGCATGTTCAAGCGCGGGCTCGAGGTGTTCCTCGAGAACAAGCTCGCGCTCGTCGGCGTGACGATCCTGGTGCTGATCTTCGCGTTCTGCTTCCTCGGGCCGCTGTTCTATCACACCGACCAGACGCACGTGAACCTGGCGAACGAGAACCTGCCGCCCGGCCCCGGGCACCCGCTCGGCACCGACGCCAACGGATACGACGTGCTCGGCCGCCTGATGGTCGGCGGTCAGATCTCGCTGGAGGTCGGCCTGGCGGCCGCCGTCATCGCCACCGCGCTCGGCACGCTGTGGGGGGCGGTCGCCGGGTACTTCGGCGGCATCACCGACGCGGTGATGATGCGGCTGGTCGACGCGCTGCTCGCGATCCCCACGCTGTTCCTCGCGCTCGTCGTCGTGTCGATGTTCCCGCCCACCGAGGTCGAGCTGATCCTGGTGATCGCGCTGACCTCGTGGCTGACCACCTCCCGGCTGATCCGCGGCGAGGCGCTGTCGCTGCGGGTGCGCGACTACGTGCAGGCGATGCGCGTAATGGGCGGCGGCTCCACGCGCGCGGTCTTCAGGCACATCGCGCCGAACTCGGTCGGCACGATCATGGTGAACGCCACCTTCCAGGTCGCGGACGCGATCCTGCTCGTCGTCGCGCTGTCCTACCTGGGCCTTGGCATCCGGCCGCCGCAGACCGACTGGGGCGGCATGCTCAACCAGGGCATCAACGCCGTCTACGACGGCTACTGGTGGCAGATCTTCCCGGCTGGCATCTTGATCATCCTCGTCGTCATCGCCATCAACTTCATCGGTGACGCCCTGCGGGACGCATTCGAAGTCCGTCTGCAAAAGCGCTGAACGCGGCGCTCGCATTAGCCGAAAGGACCTCATGGCCCCGCTTCTAGACATCCAGGACCTGCACACCGAGATCCGGCTGCGCAGGGCCACCGTGCACGCGATCGACGGAGTCAGCCTCACCGTCGACCCCGGCGAGTGCCTCGGCATCGTCGGCGAGTCCGGCAGCGGCAAGACGATGACCGCGCTGTCTATCATGCGGCTGCTGCCGAGTGGCGGGTACATCACCGGCGGGCAGATCAACCTCGACGGGACCGACATCGCGTCCCTGTCCGAGGAGAAGATGGACAAGGTCCGCGGCAACCAGATCGGGATGATCTTCCAGGACCCCCTGACATCGCTGAACCCGACTATGACGATCGGCGACCAGATCGCCGAGTCCGTCCGGTTGCACAGGGGGGCGTCCAAGCAGGCCGCGCACGAGCGTGCCGTCGAGGTGCTCGGCCTTGTCGGCATGCCCAAGCCCGCCGAGCGGGTCACCAACTACCCGCATCAGCTTTCCGGTGGCATGCGCCAGCGCGTCGTCATCGCGATGGCGCTGGCCTGCGACCCGAAGCTGCTGATCGCCGACGAGCCCACCACCGCCCTGGACGTCACCATCCAGAAGCAGATCCTGGAACTGATCGACTCGCTGCGGCTCAAGCTCGGCATGGCGGTCATCCTGGTCACCCACGACCTGGGCGTGATCGCCGGGCGCGCGGACCGCGTCGCGGTCATGTACGCCGGGCGGATCGTCGAGACCACCAGCACAGAGAAGCTGTTCTCCAACCCGCACCACCCCTACACCGAGGCGCTGTTCGAAGCGCTGCCGGAGAAGGCGGCCGACGAGGCGGCGGGCATCAAGCGGCTGTACAACATCCCCGGCCAGCCGCCCGACCTGACCGCGCCGCCGCCCGGCTGCAAGTTCGCGCCCCGCTGCCGGTACGCGCAGTCCAAGTGCAAAGAAATTGAGCCATCCCTAACGAACCCTGGCGACTCGCACGAATTCCGCTGCTTCTTCCCGGTGGGGAGCCTGGCAGAGGTACGCGATCCCAGCACGCCGTTCACGTCCGTGCCGGTCGAGCAGCCGGTGGTGGCCCCGGCGGACGGGACGGCGGAGGCCGTGGCCGTGGCGGGCGCGGCCGGCGTGGCGGGCGCGGCCGGCGCGGCCGGGGCGGCCGGGGCGGTCGGTCCGGACGGGACGCGGGTGTCGCGGGCCGGCACCGCCGTGGCGCCGCTGCTCACCATCGAGCACCTGGTCAAGAACTTCACCGTGACCTCGGGCGCCGTCATGCAGCGGAAGGTCGGCGAGGTGTCGGCCGTGGCCGACGTGTCGTTCAGCGTGCCGCCGGGGTCGACGTTCGGGCTTGTCGGCGAGTCCGGGTGCGGCAAGACCACGATCGGGCGGCTGATCGTCGGACTGGAGAAGCCGAGCGCCGGATCGATCGTGCTCAACGGCAAGAACCTGGCGAGAATGTCCACCCGGGAGCGGCGCCGGAACAGCCGCATGGTGCAGCTGATGTTCCAGGACTCGTACGCGTCGATGGACCCCCGGATGCGGGTGGGCACGATCTTGCGTGAGCCGATGGTGATCCAGCGCGAGGGATCGCGCGCGGAGCAGCACCGGCGCATCGACGCGATCCTGGACGAGGTCGGCCTGCCCGCCGCGGTCGCCGACCGGTACCCGCACGAGTTCTCTGGCGGGCAGCGGCAGCGGCTCGGGCTGGCGCGGGCGCTGATCTTGCGCCCGTCGATGATCGTCGCCGACGAGCCGGTGTCCGCGCTCGACGTGTCGATCCAGGCGCAGATCCTCAACCTGATGCGCGACCTGCAGCGCGAGCACGGCCTGACGTACCTGTTCATCTCGCACGACCTTTCCGTGGTGCGGTACATGTCGTCCACGATCGGGGTCATGTACCTGGGCAAGCTGGTCGAGGTCGGCCCCGCGTCCGATGTCTACTTCCGGCCGGTGCACCCCTACACCCGTGGCCTGATCGACACGGTGCCGGTCGCCGACCCGTCGCTGGAGCGGTCCAAGGAGCACCAGGGCGTGCGCGGCGAACTGCCGTCGGCGGTGGCGCCGCCGTCGGGCTGCCGCTTCCGCACCCGCTGCCCGTACGCGCAGGACCTGTGCGCGGCGGAAGAACCGCCGCTGCGCCCGTTCAGCGCGTACGGCCACCTGGCCGCGTGCCACTTCCCGCTGCGCCAGCCCGACGCCGGGGTCGCTGACAAGGTGGCCGCCAGCGGCACGTCCGCCGGTACGTCGGCGGGCACGTCCGCTGGCACGTCGGCCGGCACGTCCGCTGGCACCTCGGCCACGCCTGGCACGCCCGCCACCCCCGCCTGAGCGGGATCCGGCCTGGCGGACCGGTCTAGAGTGGCCGGGTGACCTCCTACCAGGACCTCAACCGGGCGAACTGGGATTCTCCGCGCCCGCGGTAGAGGCGGCACGCGCGCTCGCCGAAGCGGCCGGCGCCGACGCTTCGTTCGTGCGGGCGGACGCCGTTCCGTGGGAGGCCCTGCCCGGGAAGATGGAGCAGGCCGCCGGCGGCGAATGGCGCCTCATCGCGGACCCGTCGCGGGTCGCCTGCAGCTACACCCTGCAGGCTGTCAGGCGCTAGCGTGCCGGGGTCGGGTTACTCGGCTCGCAGGACGTCGGCGGGACGGGCCCGGCTGGCAGAAGCGCCAGGGATCGCGGCCACGGCAATGGCCAGGGCCAGCCCAGCCGCCACGAGGATAACGAAGGACAGCGGCGGCGTCCGCGTGACCGGCAGGATGCCAACCTGGCCCGCGAACAACAGCCACGCCTGATGGCCGGCGATCATCCCGGCTGGCACGCCGACGATCAGCGCGACCGAGGTGACCGTGACAGCCATCCATGACACGGTGGCCCGCACCTGTCGCGGCGTGAAGCCGAGTGCGCGTAGCACCGCCAGGTCGCGGCGCCGGCGGTGCACCGCCGTGAGCAGCAGGTGCGCGATTGTCAGCAGCGCCAGCACACCAAGGGCGAGGCCAAGCAGCAGCGGCAGGTCCTGCAGCTCACCGAAGTTCACCAGGTCGGCCGGCGTCGTCGGCCCGGTGACGGCGAAAGAGCCGAGCCTGTCGACACGGGCCGCGAGCGCGGCGAGGTCCTGCCGCGTGCTTGTGCCGGGCCGGAACTTGACCATCAGGCCATTGAACGGCGGCGCCGGAGTCCCGCGCGGTAGCAGGGCGTGCAGCCCGGCGACGGTGAGCTCCGCGCCGGTGCCCAGTTCGGTCGCGTCGCCGACCGCCGGGAAAACGGCGGTGCCTGTCACCCGGAGCGGGACTCGCCGCAACGACGCATCCACCTGCACGCTGACCGTGTCGCCAACATGGGCGCCAATCTCGGCAAGAGTGTGCTGCCCGAGGACGATTTCGCCTGGCTGCAGGGGCGGGCTCCCCTGCAGTGGCACGGCGGCGAGCGAGCCGTCCAGTCCCGGTCCTGTGGTCACCGCGCCGACCGGCACGCCGTCGACCTCGAGCGGAGCCGCCACGTATGTCCACGACCACTGTGCCACCTGCGGGTCGCTTTCAACGCTGCGCAACGCCTTAGTCAGCGGCGTGTTGAACTCCAGGTTGGCGACGAGCGCATCCCAGCTCACCCCGTAGAGCCTGGGGGTCGCGAGCAGGTTGGACAGGCTCGCCGCGAAAACCAGCGCGGCGCTCAGCCCCGCGACACCGACCGCGGCTGCCGCCACGGTGCTCAGCACTGGCACCGCGGTCCGTCCCGCGCCGCGGTGCAAGGCCAGCCGGATTCCGGTCGCCGCGGGAACGGGCCGGACCGCGGCGGCGACGGCGGACAGGCCAGCCATTTGGGGAGGTCGTGCGGCTGCCACTTGCCGCGGCCCCGTCACAGCCAAGCGCGCGGGCCACGCGGCGCAGCACACGCATCCGGCTACCACGCCGAGCATGCCGATGGTGAGCACCGGCCAGTCCGCGTCGAAACCAGGGTCCGGCTCCGCGATTCCGGCTAGCCCAACAGGAAACAGCGGGGAGGCGGCCAGCGCGATGGCCGCCGCCACGACGGCTCCCGCCGTCCCGATCAGCACCGCTCGCACTAGGCCAACCGCCGTCAGCTGCACGGGATTCACGCCGATGGCGCGCAGCGCGCCAAAGCTCACCGACTCAACCGCGCCCAGCCTGGCGAGCAACTGCCCCAGGATGAGCAGACCGAGCAGGGCGAGCAGCCCGGCGAGCAGCCAGAGCGCGACCGCCTGCAAGTGAATCGAGTGCCGCGTGTTTCCCGCCGACGGGTCAAGCGGAAAGTCGTTGACGGCCTTGCCGCCCCCGGCGGTGCTGATCTCGCGTTCGACCAGCGACACGTCCGCGGGGCCGTGCCGCAGTCGCAGTACGACACCCGGGCTGGCCACGAACCGGGCGCCGTCGCGTGCGACGAAGGTGGGTGTCGTCCACACAACGTCGACCCCGAACCCGTACTGCGGCGGGAACTCGCCGGGCGCGGCGTCGATCCCGACGACATGGAACACGAACGGGACCGACTGCCCGCGCGCGCCGAGCAACAGCACGCTCATGGTCTGGCCCACCGTCACGTGCTCCGACTGGGCGACGGTGAAGGAGACGTCCGCCTCGTCCGCCCGGCCGGGATCGGGCAGGCGGCCGGCGAGGAGCTTCCTGTGCCACATGCGACCGGGGATGGCCCGGTCCACGGGAGCCATGATGGTCAGCGACGCCGGCACCAGCGAGGTGTAGCTGGTCACTCTCGCCACGCTGGTGACCTGCGGAAAGCGCGACACCTCTGACACCGACACGTTGGCGTATGCGGACCCGAGATCAGGGCCGAGGCCGACGAGCTCGTCCGGCGACCCGCTCCAGGCGACCAGGTCCGGATAAGCGGCGTCGGTGCGCCGGGCGCCAGCCGCCACCGCGATCACGAGGCCGCCGGCCAGGCCCGCCACGATGGCGACCACGAGCCAGGAACGCCAGCCGCTGCGCAGCTGGGCGCGAACCACCAGCCAGACGGCGCTCATGGGCGTTCACCACCTCGTCTTGGGTCCCATGCTCCCCCGGCGCGCCGCGGCCGGAAAGGATGAGAGCACCCCCGGCACGGTGGTGTTTCCCTCATTTCGGCGCTGCGGCCGCACTGCCATGCTGACGGCGTGAGCGGTACCGACCGCACGCGGGAACTTAGCAGGTTCCTCGCAGGCATTCCATTTTTCGCTCCCCTCGATGAGCGCACGCTGCAACGGCTGGCCGGGGAGCTCGAACCGGTGCGGGTCGCCGCCGGGGACGTGCTCATCGCCCAAGGCGCGCCAGGCGACGGACTTTACGTCCTGGTCAGCGGGCGGCTGCGGGTCAGCGTGACGGCCGACGGGAGCGAGCGCGTGCTGCATGACCTCACGCGCGGTGCGGTCATCGGCGAGATCGCGCTGCTCAGCGACCGGCCCAGGTCGGCCACCGTCCGCGCGGTCCGCGACAGCGACCTGCTGCTGCTGAGCAACAGCTCGTTCGAAGCCCTCGTCAAGCAGATCCCGGAGTTTCTCGGCCAGGTGGCCCGGCTGCTCATCGAGCGGCTGCTCGCCGTCGACCGGCCGCATCCGCATGTCAGGAACCACGCCATCGCGATCGCCCCGGCGGGTCGCGACGCCGTGCACGCGAGGGCCATCGCGCAGGCGCTGACCGCGCGCCTCGCCCGCACCGGGACGGTCCGGCTGCTCGACTCCGGCGCCGTGGAAAGGGAGCTTGGTCGCGGCGCGGCGCAGCGCGGGCCCGCGCACCCCCGCGGCGACGAGCTGACCGGCTGGCTTGACGCCGCGGAGCGCAACCACGACCAGGTCGTCTACCTGACGGACCCGGACGACACCGAATGGAGCCGACTCTGCCTCCGCCAGTGCGATCTCGCGTTGCTGGCGGGCGGCGGCGCCGATGCCCGGCTCGGCGCGGTGGAGGCACGCGCGCTGGGCACCGCGCTGCTGCGCTGCGAACTAGTGCTCGCGCACAGATTCCGTCCGGCGGGCGCGGCCAGATGGCTCGAAGGCCGCGCCGTGGCGGACTACCACCACGTCAGAGACGGGCATCCGGAAGACGTGGCGCGGCTCGCCCGGATGATCACGGGCACCGCCTGCGGCGTGGTGCTCGGCGGTGGCGGCTCCCGCGGCTTCGCGCACCTAGGCGTGCTGCGCGCGCTCGACGAGGCTGGCGTGCCCGTCGACGTCGTCGGCGGCACCAGCATCGGCGCCGTCATGGGGGCGCTGTACGCTCAGGGCCTGCCGCACGAGCAGCGGGTGACGACCGCTCTGGACGCCTTCACTCGCAGCGGCCGGCTGGCCAGCCCGACGCTTCCCCTCGTCGCCCTGTCCTCGGGTAACCGGGTGGACAGGCTGCTCAATGAGTACTTCGGGCGTGACTCGATCGAGAACCTGCCGGTGCGCTACTTCTGCGCGTCGGCGAACCTGACCCGCGCCGAACTGGTCGTGCACGAGCGCGGGTCGCTATGGCGCGCCATCAGGGCCAGCCTGTCGCTGCCGGGCATCTTCCCGCCCGTCTACGCCGACGGTGACCTGCTCGTCGACGGCGGGACGCTGGACAACGTGCCGGTCGACGCCATGCGCGCGCGGATCGGAGCCGGCTCGGTGGTCGGCGTGGACATCTCCCCCGCCGTCGAACCGGTAACCGCCGCGCCGTTCGACCCCGGTCTGTCCGGCTGGCGGGTGCTCGCGCACCGCCTCAACCCGATGACCCCGCCGCGGGAAATGCCCAGTGTGATCGACATCGTCAGCAGGGCCACCGGGCTGTCAGGCACCAGGCAGCGGCGCGCGGCGCTCACCACCGCCGCCGTGGACTTGCTGCTGCACCCGCCCGTGCCCGCCATCGGCGTCCTCGACTTCAAGGCCGGGGCGGCGCTCATCGAGACCGGGTACCGGCACGCCGCGCAGGCCATTGACCAGTCGGGGCTGCCCAAGTTCCGCCAGGTCTGACGCGCCGCTACGCGTCCCCGCGCCGACAGATAATCTCGTGCTCGATGAGGATAGTGATCCCCGGTGGGACGGGTCATGTCGGCGCGGTCCTGAACCGCGCGTTCGCCGCCGCCGGCCACGAGGTCGTGGTCTTGACCAGGCGGCCGGCTCGAGACGGCCACGTCGCCTGGGATGGCGAGACGATCGGGCCCTGGACGGACGCGATCGACGGCAGCGAGGCCGTCATCAACCTCGCCGGGCGCAGCGTCTCCTGCCGCTACACCAAGACCAACCTCACCGAGATGATGCGCTCGCGAGTGCGGTCCGCGCGAGTCGTCGGCCAGGCGATCGCGGCCGCGAGGCGACCGCCCCGAGTCTGGTTGCAGATGAGCACCGCGACGATCTACGCGCATCGTTTCGACGCGCCCAACGATGAGGCCACCGGCGTTATCGGCGGATGGGAGACCGGCGTCCCCGGCTACTGGGCCTACAGCGTCGACATCGCCACGGCGTGGGAACGTGAGCTGACGCGGGCGCGGACCCCGCGGACCCGCGGAATCGCGCTGCGGTCGGCGATGGTGATGAGCCCTGACCGCGGCGGGGTGTTCGACGTGCTGTCCCGGCTGGTTCGGCTTGGCCTCGGAGGCCCGGTCGCCGGCGGCGCGCAGTACGTGTCATGGATTCACGAGCACGATTTCGCCACAGCCGTTCAGTTCCTCATCGACCGGGACGACATGTCCGGTCCGGTCAACCTCGCCGCCCCCGACCCGCGGCCGCAGCGGGAATTCATGCGCGAGTTGCGCGGCGCGTGGCGGATGCCCGCTGGCCTGCCCGCGACGAAATGGATGGCCGAACTCGGCGCGCTCGCCATCGGTTCCGACACCGAACTTCTGCTCAAGAGCCGGCGCGTGATCCCTGGTAGCCTCCTGGCCGCCGGCTTCGAGTTCGATTACGGTGAGTGGGCGCGGGCCGCCCCCGACCTCGTGCGGCGCGTACGCACCCGCTAAAGCACTGGCGCCGCGCGCCGCGCCTTTCCGTTTCAGTACGGTCATGTTCGTGGGAACTGACCGCACCCCAGTGGCGGCGCTGACCGCCAGTGCCAGGGAACTGTGGGAGCACCTCGCCGGGACCGCCGCCAGGTTCGCTCCCGCCATCAGCGTTGCCGTGTCGCCCCGGTCGTACCTGTGCCCGCCGGGCTGGGCCGGCGTCGTGGTCCTGGGCGACGCGATCCTGGCGACCGCGCCCGATCACGAGGCCGCCCGCCACGTCGAGCAGTCCCTCAGCGGCCTGCCGACAGCCTCGCTCGCCGATAGCGAAGTACTGAGCAGCCGGCTTCGCGTCGCGGAGATCCTCGGCCCGGCCGCCCTGGCCTACCTGGACTCGGCGGAGTTCCGCCCCCAGCCCGGCGGCGCGGTCATCACGCCGCTCGGGCTGGACGACCCACGCTTCAGGCAGTTCATCCTGGCAGCCGACACCTATGAAGTTGCGGAAAGCGGCATTGAGGAGATCACCACGCCGGCGTTCGCGGTCCGCGAGCGCGGCCAGGTCGTTGCCGCCGCGGGTTACCGGGACTGGCCGTATGGCACAGCGCACCTGAGCGTGCTGACGGCTACCGCGGCGCGCGGGCGCCGCCTCGCGCGTGCCGCGGCGTCAGCGGCCGTGGCCCACGCGATCGAGGAGGGCAGGCTGCCGCAATGGCGGGCACGTCTCCCGGCCTCCCGGCGCGTCGCCGGTGCGCTGGGATTTCGCGAACTCGGCTTTCAGGTGAGCATCCGGCTGGAGCGCGGCGGGTCCGCTCAATGAGGCTCACTGACGGATTCTGGAGTCAGTGGCTTGTCCAGCCGCCGTCGACCGGGAGCACCGCGCCCGTGATGTAGGCCGACTTCGGGTCGGTGAGCATGAGCGCGGCACCGGTGAGTTCTTCGGGCGCGGCCCAGCGCCGCATCGGGACTTCGGAGTCGAGGAAGCGCCGGACATGCGGGTCGTCGTCGATTCCGTCGTTTAGTGGCGTGCGGAACGGCCCTGGGGCGAGCGCGTTCACTGTGATTCCCGTGCCGGCGAGCTCAACTGCGAGGCTGCGGGTGAGCTGGATGACGGCGCCTTTGCTCGCGGCGTACCCGGCGCGTCCGGCGCTCCCGACGAGGCCGAGAGCGCTGGCCAACGTCAGGATGCGCCCGTATCCGGCGGCGCGCATGGGGCCGATGGCGGCGCGGCAGGCAAGCCAGGTTCCCGTCACGTTGACATCGAGGCAGGCACGCAGTTCCGCGACGGACAACTGGTCGATGGTGCCCCTTGCCTGTCCGCCCGCGCTGGTCACCAGCACGTCAAGCCGACCATAGGCGGCAAGCACGCGATCGGCCAGACTGCTGACGGCGTCTTCATCGGTAACGTCGCATTCCAGCCCCAGCGCTGGACGGCCTGTCTCGGCGGCCAGCCGCTCGGCTTCCGCCGCGCAGCGTGCTCCGGAACGGCTGGCAAGCACCACGATTGACCCGGCACGCGCCAGCGCCCCGGCGATCGCGAGTCCGAGCCCCGCCGAGCCACCCGTGACCAGCGATACCTGCCCCGCTCGCGGAAACGCGGCCCTCTCCCCCGCAGACCGCTCCCCGGACGCATCAGTCACCTGGGAATCCGAGAACGCGCGAGGCGATGACTTCACCTTCGTTGTATTCACCCGTGGGGTGGAAGCCGAGGCGCTGGTAGAAGCCTTCCGGACCGTGCTGAACCCGGTGATAGGACACCGTCAGCCGGCGCTGTCCCCGGCGCAGAGCCTCCTGGCATACGCTTTCGACGGCGAACCGCCCGTAACCTTTCCCCTGGTGTCCGGCGCCAATGTTCAGCCGCCAGAGGTAGCTGTGAAACAGTTGGTCGAAATGCGCCGGAGCGAACGCGGCCATCAGGAAGCCAACGAGTTGGCCGTCGTCGTAGATCAACCGGGGCCACGCGATATCAGGCACCGTGTAGGCATCGGCCAACGACCAGGCGACCGGGGCGACGAGGTCTTCTTGATCAGGCTCAAGCCGCAGCTTGCAGGCAGCCCGCACATTCTCCAGCGTTACCGGCTCCAGCCGCGGTCCCGTCACCACATCCCCAAACTATGCCCCGAGCCCCGCTCCAGTCTCAAATGTCGTAGACGGTGTGCGGGTGGTGTAGACACGGCCCGAGGGGGGCGGTCCAGCGCATGATGCCAGTTTCGGGCTGGCCAGGTGCCTACTGGCCGCGAAGGCGTGCTCCGGCAGTGGTTAGTTGACGACGAACCAGGCCACCATCGCTGTCTGCGGGTTTACTGGCGTCCCGGGCGTCTTGTTCAGGCTGATGGTCACTGTGCCGGTGGCCGGGTTCGGCACGGCGCTGACTACGAACACGCCCGGTGTCGCGCTTTGCAGCAGAGCCAACACCAATGCGTGTGCGGACAGTCCGCCGGCGACCGCGATTGTCGCGGCCGCCGCAGGGAACATGATCGTCACCTCACCGGACCGGGAGAACACCGCTGGCCCGGCTACTTGCAGCGCGGTGCCCGAACCAGCGGCCTGCGCGAGGACGCCGATGCCGCCCTCGCCGCGGACGCCGGGGCCGCTGCCGCTGTTGGTTCCGTCGACGGCTGCCGCGTCGCTGCCGATGCTGGTGCTGATGCCGGACACGCCGTGTCCGCGGCCGGCGTACTCGGCGCGCACGCCCACGGCGGCGGCGACCGCGGCCGCCACGAGAACTGCCCCGATCGCCCAACGCAGCATCCAGCGACGGGTCCTGGCCCGGGGGTAGTCATTCATCGCAGGTCCCTTCTGACATGCCACCAGTTCTGCTAGCCCATAGGGCGCGTAGATCGCCTCGTCGGTCGCGCACCTCACGGCGCCAGGACCCCAACGAGAAGACCGCCCTGCCCGCAGCCCTGCCCGCACCCATGATCGGATGGTAAATAGCCGACTGTGACCTGGATATAGCGCAGATGAAGGCGCAAAGTGTGCTTGCGGGCAATGCGGCCGCGGGCGGCTAGTTGACCACGAACCAGGCCACCTTCGCTGTCAGCGGACGCGCTCGTGAGCCGGGCGCCTTGTTCAGGCTGATGGTCACCTTGCCGGTGGCTGATGTGGGCACGGCGCTGACTACGAACACGCCCGGCATGGCGCTTTGCAGCAAGGCAAGTACCAGTGCGTGCGCGGACAGCCCGCCAGGAACCGCGATGGTCGCGGACGTCGCCGGGAACTTGATCGTCACTTCACCTGACCGGGAGAACACCGCCGGCCCGGCGACCTGCAGCGCGGTGCCCGGGCCGGTGGTCTGAGCGAGCACGCCGATGCCGCCCTTGCCGAGCACGCCGATGCCGCCCTGGCCGCGGACGCCGGGACCACTGCCGCTGTTGGTGCCGTCCACCGCCGCAGGTGCGCTGCTGCCGGTGCTGGCGGTGATGCCGGACACGCCGTGTCCGCCGCCGACGTTCTCGCCGCGCACGCCGGCGGCCGCGGCGGCGTCCGTGAAGCCGCGGACCGCGTCCCGGGTCACGGCATAGCCGTCGGTGCCGCCGCTTTGCGCGTATACGCCGCTGCCTGACACGCTGGTGGCCACGACCGCGTCGGCGCTGGTGCTCCCGGCCTGCAGGCCCGTGTTGCTCTTGCTGATGGCGTACACACCCCAGAAGGTGTCGCTGCAGCCTTGCACGCCGATACCGCTGGTGCTCGAGCCGACGACACCGGTGGCGGTACTGAATTGAGTGGAGGCCATGACGTCGTTCACGCCCTGGACGCCGAATCCGGTATGGGATTCGCCGAAGACGCCAGCGCCGGTATTGGATATGCCGAGGATGCCCGCGCCGCTCCCATTGGCCGAGCCCTCGAACGCGAACTCATCAGGCGTGGAGTTGACGACTACTGTCGAGCCGCTCGCGATGTTGTCGCCGCCGAGGATGACATCGCCGTCGGTCCCGGCCGATGCCGGGACCGGCTTTGCGATCGTCTCGGCCGCGACCGCGGCCACCGCTAGGGCTGCCCCGGTCGCTGAACGCAGCATCCAGCGACGGGTCCTAGCTCGGATGAAATCACTCATCGGAAGTCCCTTCCGGACACGCCAGTAGTCCTGCTCACCCGTAGGCGCGGAGACAATTACCCCGTCGGTCGCACACCTGTACTGGCGCCTGCGCCCCAACAAGAAGACCGCCCTGCACGGCAGCCCCACCCGCTCCCATGATCGGATGGTAAACAGCACAAAGGGGACCTGGATAGAGCGCCGATCAGCGGACGCGAGTACGCCGGGACTATCTCGCCAACGGTGTTTCCGGCGGTCGCGGTCAGGTGTCGTAGATGGTGGGCCGGGTGGTGTAGGTGCGGCCTGATGGCGTGGTCCAGCGCATGATGCCGGGCTGGGGCTGGTCCAGGTGCCAGCCGGGGGCTTGCTTGACTCTGTGGTGTCGGCGGCAGCCGGGTGCCAGGTTGCACGGACAGGTCGGGCCCTGCGGATACGGGATCGTGTGATCGA
>Ga0126381_100002212_pt1 | contig 21070 bp, 34 predicted proteins | sample PanSoiMetPlot_28_FD_96465 | JGI IMG/M metagenome (GOLD analysis project Ga0126381, IMG submission 96465) | Tropical forest soil microbial communities from Panama - MetaG Plot_28 | ecosystem: Environmental > Terrestrial > Soil > Tropical forest > Bulk soil | place: Panama | collected 2016-02-17
CACGTCGGCGACGGGCGGGCGAGTCGCTTCCGTGTCAGTCGGTGCCGCCGCTACGGCTCGCCTCCGTCGCTTCGTGCCCACCGCCGAAGGTTGCGCATCGACAGCGGTCGGAGCACTTGCGTCAGCTGCGATCTCGTCGGCTTCCTCGATCGCGCCGAGTCCGCCGATCACATCAGCGAACACTGCGCGTGCCAGTTCTGCGCTCGCTCGAGCGGACAGCATCTGCCGTGGCCATGCGCGCCAGTTCGGTTTCCCGTCGATGCGCGCGCGTCGAGCGTCATCGATGGTCCAGGTGATGCGTGTCACCTGCTCCGAGCCTGCGCGCCTGCCGCACCAGGTCGCGCGTGTCGTGGATAGCTCCTCGGGCCATATCTGATGCCCTGCTGCGAGGATCAGCGCACGCTGCGCTTCGGCAGCGATCCACGGGTTTCCTTCGATGATCCTGATGTGCTTCAGCGACTGCATCGGACCGATGCCGATCTCGTCGCCGTACAGAATCGCCGCAGTGATCGCGGGCGGATTGTTCCGGAACGCCTTCGGCACGAAATCGGTCGGCGCGACAGTGCGCGCAAGCTCCGCCGCAGGCATCATCAGGTCGATCCACCCGCGCGCAGTGGTGCGATATGCGTCAGTGATCGGAGCATGCGCGGGTGAATCGACAGCACGGACGAGCGTCACGATGCTTCCTCCTCATCGAACATCGGAGCAGCGAGCGCATCGAGCACGGTCGCCTCGCGGGGCTGCGCGCAGAATCGTGCGACCTGCTGCGCATACAGGAAGGTGCGGAAGGTCAGATCGCCGATGTCCACCGGGATGACCTCGTATCCGTCGCTCTTGAGCCACACTGCTGCAGCGCGATCGATCTGCGGCATCGGCCGCTCGACATCATCGATCACGATGCTGTCGGCGCGTGCGTATGCCGACAGCTGCAGCGCAGTCTCCGGCCAGATGCCGCTCGCACCTGTTTTCCAGTCGAGCAGCCACAGCTGCGCATCGCCGAGCGTCGCGAGCAGATCGATCGTGCCCGCATAGCGCCATTGCCGATTGACGATCATGCACTCGACGGCGACCTCGGCCACACGCCACTGCTCGATGAATGCGAGATACGCATCGACATGGCCGATGATCTCGTCCGGCACTTCGACCTCGGCACCTGCGGCCAGCTGCGCAGCGAGCGCATGCACCTGCGTGCCGCGCACGGTGCTGCGATTCCATCGCTCGAATCGCCCGCGCTCCATCGCGCGCAGCCGATCCGCAGGCCCTTTCTCCGCTAGCTCGTCCCAGTGGTCGAGCGTGTAGCCCGCGGTTTCACGCGCAGCTGCATCGATCAGCGCGCGCTTTGGTATGCCATCGCCGATGATCCGTGTCACGCCATCGACGGCCTCGCCTTGATCGTCGATGTATCGGTGACCGGACCCGGCGCGGATTCTGCGCCAGGTCATCGCGTCGCCTTCAGCCCGTGGCGGCTATGTCGTCGTCAGGATTCACTGTCGCCGGATGCAGCAGTGCATCGACGCTCTTCCGTGTGATGCGCAAGGCCCGCGGGCTTGCACGCAGGAAATCCAGCTGTCCGCGCTCAACCATGCGATACACGGTGTCCACGCTGATGCGCAGATGGTCGGCGACCTCCTGCGGCTTCATGTACGGGCTTCGATCGACCATCGAAGTCTCCCTCCGCTGTTGTATTTCGCAGCGGTCCCTTCGATCAGCGAACATAGCGACAGTTCGCAGATCGGGCAATAGGGTGCGCAGACATAGAAAAGGGCACCGATGCCGATCAGTCGTGCGATCAGCATCGATGCCCTTGCAAGCATGACAGACATGTCGTCTGCCACGCGTCAGATCATGCGGCAGCATCCTTTCGCTTCCGCTGCGACTGCACCTGCTGCCACGTCGCGAGCGTCGCAGCGCGTGCGATCTCATCGGCAGCAGCGACTGCATGACCGTACACGCGCAGCAGTGTCGTCGGATCGGCGTGACCCGTGCGCGCTTGCGTGTTCACCACGGACACACCGCCTGCGAGCATCGCCGTGGCCGAGACATGCCGCAGATCATGGAAGCGCATCGACACCTTCGCACGCTTGCATGCGGTCACCCATCGCTGCCGAATGTTCTCCGGCGATGTGAACTCGGACTCGAGCAGGACTGACATCACCGCGCGGTCGCTGATGTCATCGATGCCGCAGTCCGCCGCTTGTGCGAGGTGCCGTGCGTAGCGATCGGTCAGCATGGCGATGCATGCGTCATCGACTCGCACGATGCGCGGCTCATCAGTTTTCGTCAGCTTGCGCAGCCATCGCGGTGCTCCGGCCTTGCGTGCCTTCGGCGTGTTCGGCGTGACCGATGCATCGATGGTGACCAGGCCTGTCAGCAGATCGACATCGGACCATCGCACTGCTGCGATCTCGCCGATGCGTGCTGATGTCGCGATCGCCAGCTGCGCCGACTCCTCGACCTCGATGCCGCCTGCATCGCAGATCGCAGCGATCGTGTCGAGCGCATGCCGACGCTTGCCGCGCGAGGCCTTCACCTTCGCAGGGATGATCGCGCCATGAAACTGATCCACGCGCACCCATCCGATCGAAGGTCGTGCGACCTCATTCAGCGCAGCCGACAGCAGAATGCGCACGCTGTTCACGCTGTCATATCCGAGAGCCTTCGCTTCGGGCTTGTGGTCACCGGTGAGCATCTGCGAGTAGAAACGCTCAAGGTCCTCGACCGACAGGCGATCGAGTCGCACATCGCCGATCCAGGTCGTGCGCACATAGTTCTGCGCTCGACGCTCGTAGCCGATCTGCGTCGATGGCTCGAAGCGAGTCGCATGTCGCACGAGATATCGATCGACTGCATCGGCGACAGTGCGACCATCAGCTGCAGCAGGTCGTGCGCGCAGCTGGTCCTCGAGGATTTCCGCTTCGCGCCGCGTGTCCACGGTGCGACAGATTCGCTTGCGCTTGCCATCCGATGTCGGTCGTTCCACGCCGACCTTGAATCGACCATTCGACATCTGCTCGATGCTCATCGCTTCACCTCCTGCTGCTCACGCGCGCAGCTGCCGCAGATCAGGTCCAGCTGCGTGCCATCGATGCACTCCCACGGGCCGCGCAGATCATCAGTCGATCCGCACAGTCCGCAGCTGTCGTCGGCATAGCCTGCTGCGACTTCGGCGAGCCGCTTCGCTTCATCGGCGGTCGGATTCGCCTTCGCATACATGCGGCGCCGAGCATCAAGCGCGATGCGCCGTGCGCACTCATCGCAGATCAGATCATCCTCGATGCACTCGCGCTCATTGCACACCTCGCACAGCACCATCGCAGGCGGATCGGCGGCATCGATGAGCGCGATCACCTCCTCGAATGCCGAAGCGCGCACTGCTGCTGCAGTGCGCTGATATTGCCGCTTCGCAAGCTCGCTGTCGCGCAGTGCAGCTGCGCGCATTTCGGTCAGCTGGAATCGCAGGTCCCGATACATGCTCACACCTCCGAGTCAAGTCCGCGCCGATGAATCTCGGCGACCACAGCTGACACTTCGGCGTCGGTGTAGCTCTTGCGCTCGATGAGCATGCGCGATGCAGTGCGCAGCAGCGCGACATCGGTCATGCTCCCATAGATGACCTCGGACATCATCGCCGCCGACAGCGATGCATTCTGCTGGTGCTCGACGAGAGCGCGAGCGAATGCGACGACCTGATCGAGATCGGCATCAGTGCTGCGAATGGTGCCCTCGAAATCATCCTCGTTCGCGTACTCGCACACGAGATATGTCGGCGCATCGATGCCATCGCCGCTGTCCTCTTCCGTGATGCCGATCCACGGCTCGCCTCGACCTTCGCGCGGTTGCACACGCGCGACCATCGTGAAGCCGCCTGTCTGATCGACCGTGATCGGCAGCCCTTCGGCAGTGAAGCGAGCGACCACGGGATCGAGGCCCTGGTCGGTCGTCGCACGCTCGCAAGCTCGTGCGTAGTCGTAGTTCCTGGTCATTGCATTTCCTCTCGGATCAGTGCCTGTCAGCAGGTGACATGCAGGTGACGCAATCGCTGCGGAGTGGCAGGTTTCGGCCCTCTTATGCGACTACTGCGGCGGAATAACCGCTGATCAGCAGCCTATCGCTCCCTGCGCAAGCATCTGCGACATCATGCGCATTTTCGGCATCGCCGCAGATCAGAGGCCCTGTCCGAGCAGACAGAGGTGACGGTGAGGTGACATCAGGCGCGATCGAGCATCGCTCGACAGCTACCGTCGCACTGATCGAGAGCAGCTGTCCGGCGCGCGGGTGATTCGGATCAGCGCGTGTCGGCAGCTGCGCTCGACATCACCGCTTGAACATGCCGAGCAGCATGCGCAGCAGTGCGATCGCTGCGAGCACGCCGACCTCGACATCTAGCGCGAGTGCTTCGGTGTGCGTGATTCCCTGCTCGATGCCGATCATCACTGCCTCTGATTCATCGTGTACGTCTCGCCCTTCGTGCTGACCAGCGTGTAGCCGCGGCCACCATCGACAGCAGCGCACAGCGTCAGGAAGCGACGCGCGGGATCATTGCGCGCGCTCGCGGGCAAGCTGAAGTAGCTGCCGTAAAACGGGCCGCGGATCGTCTGCACACCTCCGTCGTACTGCATGCGCCATGCGCCTTCGCTATTCGCGAACGCAGCGACGAAATCCTTGTCCTTCGGCATGTCGTCATCACCTCCACTCGGCGGCGGTGCAGTGCCGCCCGCGGTGCATGCCGCAACAACCTCGGGCCAGCGATTCATCGTGTGCGTGCCGGGACATGCAGTGCTCGATCCCGGTGAGTTTTGGTGCGCTCGCACTGTCGGCGCATTCACGACGTAGCCGCGCGAGCGTGCATCAGCGCATGCAGCGCGGATGCTCGCGAGGTCGGCATCGGTGACTGCATGGTCCATGCGATTCCCGGTGAGAACGAGGTCCAAGCTGCGCCCGTTGAAGTTCAACGTGGCGAAGCTCGACCACACATCACGGAAGCGCGACCATGCGCCGGAGCCGAAGCCGTACGTGTATCCGCCGTGCGCACAGCGGCCGATGTTCGCTGCCGATGCTGGCGCGCCTGCGCCTTCATGGTGCACCGTGACAAGCGTCACCGGAGCAGGCATCACTCCTCCGCAGTGTGATCGTCGCCAGGCTCGTCGGTCGGTTCCGGCGCGGCCTCAGGCTCGACGGGTTCGGTTTCCTCGACTTCGGTCGCTGTCTCGTCAGGTTCGGTCGGTGTCATCGGATGCTCACTTTCTCGCCTGGTGGCGTGTTCCGCGGGTCCGCGGTCACGCCGTCATTACAACCTCCGCAGATGATCGTTTCGACGGGTATCTCGCCATCATTTCCTTTCGCGATGAGATACTCCGGACAGTCGGCATTCGTGCAGTAGACGGTGCTCATGTTGTTTGCGGCTCCATAGCTAGGACGAACAGCGAGATCGTCACGTTCGGCTGATTGTTGCCTGCGCCTGCCGCGGTCCAGTTGAACACCGTGAACGAGCTAGCGGTCGCGCCCGCGATCGGCGTGTAGATATATGCGGCCTGCCCGCCGCCTTGCGCTCCCGCCCACACGAGCAGAAACGGCGGAGCCGTGAATGGCCGAAGGTGATTGATCGTGCCCTGCGCGCTCGCATTGATTGTCACGCTTATCAGTCGCGCCTCAATGTGCGGCATGCCGAGCGTGCGCCATGCCGTACCATCCCACACCTGCACGGGATACGGCGCCGCGGTAAGGACGACCATCTGCCCGACGACGGGTGCCACGATCGCGGCATCGCGCGCTGCAGCACTCGGGAATGTCGCGACGACCTGCTCCTGCAGGTAGTCATTGAAATCGGCTGCGAGCACTTCCTCGCCGACTGCCCACACCTTGAATGGCATGTGATCCTCCTACGAGAGTGCGAGCACGTTCCCGGCGTCGAGTCGGTCGCGCGCATTGGGGCCGAGCGTGAAGATCGCTCCGGCCATGCCGAGCAGGTCCGCGGGCACGAGATACCAGGTGATTTCCCAGTGCGCGCGCGTGATGCGACTGGTGTGGCCGACGATGCGTGTCAGGTGATCGACGATCGCGGTCGGCCGGTCGGGCGGTGCCCACTTGATGCGTGCGATGTCGGTGACCAGCTGCATCGACAGCACCTCATTCCACACATTCCATGAATCCGGCGCGATGCCCGGAAGCATCGTGATGTCATCGAGTCCGAGAATCGGGAATGCGTACAGCAGCAGCACATCATCGGCCCACTTCGCTGCCTGCTGATCCGTCTCGACGCCGAGATCATCGCGACTGTATTCATAGGCTCCGAATCGCTCGATCGATGCGAGCGACTGCACGACCTGCTCGCCGCCGCCGCCGGAGCGCGCAGCTGCGATGCGATTACGCACCTGCGCATCGACGGTGTGCGGCGTCGCATCGATGAGCACATCATGCATATCCGGGTCGCAGCCAAGCTCGACAGCTGGCGAGCCGGACACGCTGATCCATGCTGCGCGATGCGTCCATCGCAGATGACCGGAGCGCGTGAAGTGAACGAATCCGATCTCATCATCGAGCACACGATTCAGCAGTTCCCATCCGGACTGCGCGAGCGTGGTCGCCTGCAGCGTGACAGTGGAGAACGGCGCAGGCTCGACGACTCCGGGCCACTGATAGAAATCGACGAGGCGCTGCACACGCTGCGCCGTCGTGTCGCCCGCGCCCTGCGGCGGCTGCTCCGGTCGGTCGTAGCGTGCCCATCGCTTCGTTTCATCCGATGCGACCAGTCTCGCCTGGCGATTCGTGGGCCGCGGTGTCCAGTCCTCTTGCCAGCTGTCAGCAGTCCCGGTGAAAAGGTCGTGATGCGTGATCGCGCTTGTCGCAGGATCGACGACCTCGGCGAATGCCATCACAGGCACACCGGGCTGCAGTCTCGAGTGGCCGCCGTACACGAATGGCGGCACCGGATTCAGCGGATCGTAGATTCCATTCGGATCGGCGAGCGTGACAGTGCATGTCGCTGCGTCGGCCTTCGAGAAGATTCCATCGGCTGATGTCGAGCCGCCGCTGATCTCGATATCGATCACATCGCATGACAGGTCGTGCCACAGTCGCTGCTCCGAGCCGAATGGCGCGATGTCGAGCGGAGCGATGTCGCTTCCGCCGCCGAGCACATTGCCGGAGTCGAGTCGATCAGCTTCCGATGGTCCGAGCAGGAAGGTCGTGCCCGCCTCGAGCGCAGCTGCGACGAACAGTCGCACGTATCCGCCCCAGTGCGGCGATGATGCGCCGCCTGCAGTTCCGGGCCACGGCATCGATGGGTCCCACGGGCCGATGACTGTCATGGTCCGCTCCGCACTGGAATGTCGAGCGGTCCGTTTCGGATCGTGTGCCCGCGCAGCGCACGCACGACTGCGCGCTGAATCTGCGGAGCATCTGCGCCGAGTCCCTGCGTTGTGACATTGACGGTGATGTTCGTCGTGCCGCCGAGCGTGTTGCCGACGCCGGAGAATGTCTCGCCTGCATGCACGAGCGCGAGTCCGGTGCGCAGCACGCTGCCGCCTGTCTGCAGTGTCGGCAGGTTCGGCAGGTCCCACGGGCCTGCACCGATGCTCTTACCGAATGGCAGATCGATGTGGATGCCAGGAATCTGCAGATTGTTCCATGCGCGGATGATTCCATTGATCGGCGCTTTTATCGCTTCGACGATCGTGTGCCCGACGCTCGATGCGAAGCCGATGATGCGCTCGATCGCGCCGCGCACTTGACCGATCACACCTTGAATCACGCCCCATGCGGCCTGAAACGGCCAGACGAGAATGTGCAGCAGCCCGGACCACACGCTGCTGATGAAGGAGAACGCAGCGCGCACTGCATTCTTGATCGTGTCCCAGTTGCGCACGATGATCGCGACGGCGATGCCGATCGGCCCGGTGAGAATCGCGAGCAGCAGCGGCCAGTTCGCCTTGATCCAGTTCCATGCAGCGCGGATCGCATTCAGGATGCCATTCCATGCAGCGACCATGAAGGACCACACCGCTGCAGCTGCGGCCTTGATCGTCCCCCAGTTCTTGACGATGAGCACGCCGATCGCGATCAGCGCGGCGATCGCTGCGATGACCAGCAGCACGGGCCACAGCGCCGCCATCATCGAAACGCCGAACAGTGTCGCCGCGATGCTCGCGATGTTCCATGCGACTGCGAGCACGCCGATCGCGAGCGCGAGCGGCATGATCCAGGTGATGTTTTTCTCGATGAACTTGGCGACGGTTTCCAGAATCGGCGCGAGCGCATTGAGTGCGGGCAGCAGCGCATTTCCGATCGCTTCCTGCGTGTTGCCCCATGCGACATTCATCTTGTCGCTGCTCGTAGCTGTCGCTGCTGCGGTTCCGCCGACCTGCTGCTCGACTGCGGAAAGGATGATCTTCTGCGCCTCCATCGATTTTCCGGCGGCATCGAAGGCCTTCACCTGATCCTGCTGCTGTTTCGTCAGCGTGACGCCGACGCGTCGCAGCGTCGCGAGTCCCTTCGTGGGGTCCTGCAGCGCCTTGCCGAGTAGCACTGCGTTCGACTCGATGCTGCCGAAGCCTGCAGCTGCGAGGTCGGCACCTGCGGCGGTCGCACGATCGAAGATTCCGGCTCCGCGCGCGGCTTCATTGTTCACCTTGCCGAATGTGGCGAGCAGCGTCTGCCCCTTCATAATCGCTTCGTCGTCCACGCCGATCTTCTGCGAGAGCGTGCCTGCGTACTTCATCGCGGCCTTCGCTGCGTCGCCCGTGGTGTCGCCCATCGACTTGAACACCTGCGTCAGCTTCGCGTGCTCGCGATTCGCATCGAGTGCGGCGGTCACGGTGGCTTTCCCGAACTCGACGATCTTCGTGACGGCGAATCCGGTGGCGACCGCTTGGCCGAGTGCCTTGACCTTGCCGCCCATGCCCTGCGCGCTGTCGCCCGTTTTTTTCATCGTCGTCTGCGCCTTCGTGGCGTCGGCGAGGATGTCGATCTTCAGAATCGCGGGCGCAGCCATCAGCGTCGCCTTCGATCAGCTTCGGCGATCAGCTGCACTGCAGTCATCGCCGCGCGCGGGTCCTCGATCCAGTGATCCGCTGCGACTCCGGTGCGGATGGCGAGCGTCACGGCGAGCCGCCCGAAGCTGCCGCGCTCGTAGGGTCCAGCATGTTCGGATCGCCGCCGTCGATCGCTTCGGGCAGACCGTCGAGCACATCTAGGAAGCTCTCGTAATCGCGCGGCACTGCGATGCCGTGACGCTGCAGCGCGTTGTGCACGACCTGGAATGTCATGTCCATCGCGGCGACGCCCTGCGCCGGGTCCATCTGCACGCTGCGCCAGTCACGCGCTGATGTCTCGATGATGTGCGGCTCGCTCTCGCCCTTCAGCTGCACGGAGAATGTCTGCCACGCCATCACTTCCCCCTGACATGCGACAAGGCCTCGACGACATCGCATCGATAACTCTCGACCCATTGCGGTTCCGTTGCCTGCGCGCCCCAACTGATGAAGGGATTCGGCGCGATGTTGCGGGCCTGCCATCCCCAGTGAATCGGCCCCGCATACGGCACGCGCGCGCCGCCTGCATTGACGCGCGCGCGTCGCACTGCCTGCGTCGGCCGCACTGATGCGACCAGCTTCCCGGTGAGTCGCGGGGCTCGACCGATCGCATCGCGTGCGACGATCTCGCCCGCGGATCGGTTCGCTCGCTTCATGTCGGACAGGTCGATGCCTGCGCGATTGAGCGTGCGGATCAGGTTGTCGAGTCCTTCGACCTTGAGTGTTTCGCCTGCCACATCAGACCGTCGCAGGCTCCGATGCCGATGCTGCTGCCGACTGCGCGACCGGAGGTGTGCGCACGAGCGGTGCTGTCAGCTGCCACTCGAAGTCGCTCGTGAGTCGCGTGTTCACATCGCCGCCGTATGTCTCGGCGGGCACCTCGATGCGCAGCGACCCGGAGAGCGTCGGCCCTGCGACATTCGGCGTGTAGGTGAAGCTCATCACCTCGAGGTCGTGGGTATAGCAGAACTCCGTGATGCTGTTCGCAGCTGCGGCGGTCCAGTCCTGGATGAATGTGCCCGCGAGCGATCGACCGGACAGGCGTCGGCCGACTGCCATCTGATCGCCGCACAGTGTCTCGACGGCATCGCCGTCGTCGTCGTAGCTGCTATTGATTCGACAGTTCGTGACCTGGCACGAGAAGTCGATCGTGTTCGGTGTCGTGCCGAGGGACAGTTCGCCATCCTTCAGGCGCGATTCGGTGATCGCCATCAGCTAACTCCTTCGTCGAACTCGATTCGATATGACGGAAGCGCGGGCGAGTCATTCGCCAGCACATAGCTGCCGAGCGTCATGCGCTCGACGGGAAGCACTGCGACGACCGCATCGGCGAGCGCATCGAGTGCCTTGTGCGCATCGGCATTTCCCGTGCCGGGCACCAGGGCCTGCAGTCGCCAGTGCGCGGTATAACCGCAGCCGATGTCATAGGTGCGATCGGGCGGCGGCACGAGCACGCATGGAGGCGTCGCGCTGCGCGGATCGGCAGTCGCAGTGATCCCCGCCTGCTGCAGCATGTCCACCATCGCGAGCGCAGCATCGAAGCTGCTCATGCGATCACGCTGCGCTGATATTCACCTAGCTCGAGAAGGCTTCGCACCTCCGGGTCGAGTCTCGGCAGCATCGCGACGCCGAGATCGGAGAATGCTGCGATGCCCTGCACGCTGCCGCGTCGGCCGTACAGTCGAGCCGCTTGCACCAGTGCTGCCTGATCGACTCGAGGCGGCCATGCTGCGAGCAGGTCGCCTGTCGCCGGATCATGCGTGAGATCGGGCCGCAGCTGCGGCACGTAGTCATTCGCAGCTGCGACCGCCGCAGACATCGCCGCGTCATCGATGGTCGATGCAGGATCGATGCCGAGATATGTGCGCAATGTTGCGACGGTCGCAGGCATGCGTGCCCCTCCCCGTTACTTGGCCGACGCCGATACGGCAGCACCTGCTGTCGCACTGACGCTGCACTCGGCCATCGCCTGCGGCTCCGGCACGGCGACATAGGCGCGCATTTCGGCGAGCAGCAGCAGAATGTTCTTGATGAAGTTGTCCGCGTGCGAGTCGGTCAGATAGACCGTCGTGCTGCCGCGTGAGAACACGGTGACGCCGGAGTTGAAATCGCCGACGAATGCAGTGCCCGCAGCGACCTCGCCGACCGGAATCACACGCAGGCCCCACAGCGAGCCATTCACTGCAGGCCCGCCGAGCGTGCCGCCCATGATGCCGAGATCGATATCGGCCGCGTCCATCGGATTCAGCAGCACTGCATTCGGGCGGTAACCGTTGTCCTGCACGGTGGCGAGTCCGATGCGGATCGCCTGCAGCAGCGTGCCGCCAAGTGCGACAGTCGCGGGCGGAATCGTCGCAGCGACAAGCGCAGCGGCGATGCCTTCCTCGACCGATCGCACCAGGCCCTGCCGCAGTCGTCCCTCGACGATGCTGCGAATCTGCGGAATGTCCTCGAGTGCCTGACGCGTGATCTCCTTCCAGTGCGCATACGTGTCGAGCGTGACATTCGTCGGCGTCGCAGTCATCGTCGCTTCGGGCTTCGCTGTCCCTTCAGCGACCTTCGGCGCAGCTGTCTGCGGATTCGGCGTCCATTGCACGAAGCTCACGGCATTTCCGGACACGGTGACGCTTCCGCACACCGCGACGAGCGGCGAGTCGAATGATGGCGTCGGCGGTGTCCAGATCGTCGGATTCTGCGGAACGGTGCCGAGCGTGATCGGCGCGCGCGTTTCCAGTCCGCCCGGAAGCTCGACACGCTGCGAGGTTCCGGCTCCGGGGTAGCTCGTGAATGCAGCCGACTCGATGAATAGCTCGCCCCATCCTTGCGGCTCGACATCGCGTGTCTGCATTCTGCGCGCCGGCAAACTGCCTGGCGATTCGGCCGGCTCCGGGTCGTCGGTGTGCAGCGAGTCGCGCAGTCGCGCATACGCGCGCTGCGACTCGGCTTGTGCGTTGTATTCGGTCAGCTGCCCATCGATCTCGGCGCAGCGTGTCTGCATCGTCGTCAGCGACGCGCGTTCCGTGTCGGTGACATCGCGCTCCTCGCGCGCGGCTCGTTCGGTGATGTCGGTCGCCGACTGCGTGAGCGAATCGCGCTCATCAGTCAATCGCCGCAGATATGTCAGCATCCGTGATGTCCTCTCGATGCGACGCGCGACGCGTGTCACGCGTCAGTGAGTCGCACGGGTGCCGACAGGTGACCTCGATCGGGATCGGGCTGCCGGAGCAGGTGATCTGCGCCGAGAGGTCGGGCCGCAGCGGGCCGAGCAGGTTGTCAGTGGTGACGATACGTCAGCGGTGGAATCGGGTCTAGGTTCACGTCCGGGCGCGCGCGGAATGGCGCGAGCAGATCATCGAGTCGTTCGGCGCTGCGCACTGCGAGCATCGATGCGCCGTCATATGCGCCGAGTCCGAGCAGCGAGGCCTCGACCAGCTTCGCCTCGGTGATCTCTCGCACGCCATCCGGGCCGCGTCGAGCGTCGAGCGGCAGCCATCCGGCCGACATCGCTCCGAGATATCCGGTGCGGCATTCCTCGAGTAGCTGATCGCCGTGCTCGCCGTCGTACACGACGAACTCGCCGATCAGGCCGCTCGCATCCTCCGTGAAGGCGCGGGACATGCCGTAGCGCATCGCAGTCTGATGCGCGCGCAGCAGCGGAATCTTCGCTGCTCGATGCGCGATCGATCGTGCGAAGGCTCCACATCGGATGCGCTCGCCGTTCGGATCGGGCGTCAGGTAGCTGATCTCGTCGTAGGGTGCGACGCATCCGATGATGAGTCGCTGCGCCGGATTGCACTCGCGCAGTTCCATCGCTAGTTCCATCACACGACTCCTGGTGTCGTGAAGGGCGGTCGATCCTCGAGCGCACGCACTTCATCGACGGTCATAAATCCGGCGTCCAGTGCCAGCTTGTAGCTCTCGTAACGAGACTTCGTGTCGGCACGCAGCAGCGCATCGCTCGCGATCTTCAGCGAGGTCCCGCGCGGTAGCTCACTGTCCAGCGTGCTCTCGATCCGACGCTGCCACGGGAGCAGCGTGAAGGTGCGAAGCTCGATCATCCGCGATTCGACGTTCGCATATGTGCTGCTGTCGCCGGGCACGCCGAGCATGTACGGCGGCACGCCGAAGGCGAGCGCAGTGTCACGCAGCGACCATTCACGCGATGCATTCAGCTGCGCATCGACGGGCGAGATCGCGATCGGTGTGAAATCGGTCGTGGCATTGAGCACTGCGATGCTGCGTGTCGCGCCGCCATGCTGTTTCATCCATGCGGCTTTCAGTGCAGTCGCATCGTCCTCGCTCATGTTCGGCTGCGAGGACTTCAGGAAGCCTGCGGGCACTCCGGTCTGAAACACTCCGGATGCGTAGCTGCGCACTGTCGCTGCGAGTCCGAGATCGAGTCCGTGCGTGTCGATCACGCCGCGGCCGCGGCCCTCGAAATATGGCGGCATCCCGCGCAGATGCATGATCGACTCCGGCGGCAGCGGAATGTCCTCCACCCAGTACGTGCCCGCGTCGATGCTCACGAGCGACGGGTGCAGCTGCCACAGCGGCGGCTTCGGCGCGCCTGTCGCGTCACGCACGGGCGCATACACGAAACCGTCGCCGAGCCACAACGCTGCGACGATCCATTGCGTCCAGAACTCGACAGCCGAGAGCCGCACATCTAGCGGCTCGGCTCCGACCACGCGACCATCGAGCCGCGTCGCCTGCGGATCAGCGATCCAGTCCGGAGTCGGCAGCTGCTCGTAGTCGCCGCGCACGACATGCCATGGCAGACCCGCGATCGTGTCAGCGATGATCGAAGTGCAGCGCGTGACTCCGGGCAGCGACGAGACTCCGAACGGGTCGCCCTCGGTCGGCATGAGCGGATTGCCGTATGGCCCCTGCGAGCCATCTGCAGGGCCGAGCCACCACAGCCATGGCTGATCGACTTCCCATCCGTCCGGGTCGTTCAGCAGCACATCACGGCCATCTGTCGCCGTGTGCACGCGGATGCCGCGCTCGCGAGGCGAGCGGATCGGATCGCTGCCGAGCGGCGTCGCCTGCCGCCGATTGAACAGGCCCACGGCTCGACACTAGGCCCAGTGAGACTAGACGCCTAGTCTGCCCGTGACTAGTGCGTGATGAGCCACACGAGCAGCAGCGAGCCGCCGAGCACTCCGGCAGCTGCGAGGATCAGCAGCGCCGACAGCGTGTCCCAGTCCCGCCCGCGCACGATCACCAGATGCGACTCGGCTCGACCTCGGCAGGCATGCGAGCAGCTGCCCATCGCGCCAGGCTCGCAGCGATCAGCGCCGAGCCGCCATCGACCCGCGACCACACCCAGGACTGCCCGATGGGCCTCCGGGCGGCCACAGCCGCCGCTGCGTCGAGCGCAACATTCGGCCGATGACTCGCAGTGCCGTCGATCACCGCGTCATAGAACGCAGCACAGGCGACCTGCAGATCACGCGTGCTCGACACGACCAGCCGCCCGAACACGGGCCGCAGCTGATCGGCGACCGTGCCCGCGGGTCCTGCAGCATCGATCGCGATCGCAGTCGGCTGCCACGCAGCTGCAAGCTCGATCAGTCGCACCGGGACCTGCGCAGCCGGAACGAGATCGACGACCTCGACCACCCCGCCCGAGCATGCGCAGATCACGGACTCGCTGCGATCCGGGGGGATGTCCGCAGCGAAGGTCACCGCACCAGGCGGCAGCGGATCAGGATACATCGTCGCGGTCCAGCGATCCGCCGGAAGCACACGCACATCAGCTTCAGTGCGCCAGCGATTCCCGTACTCATGCGCAAACTGCCACGCAGGCATGTGCTCCGCCGCGACAGCGAGCGCATCACGCACCGGACCGCCCGGAAGCCCCGCCGACGGATGCGCACGCCACACTGCCGACAGCAGATCGCCATCGCCGACCTCGCCGATGCCGTACTCGATCAGCGCGACTCGAGCGGCCGGATCGCCGAGCGCAGCGCGCGCGACCTCGACCTGTCGCTGCAGAAACGCAGACTCCGGCCCGCCCGCAGTCGATGGAATGATGATCTGACCATCACGCGTCGCCTGCGTCGGCAGCGCCGCAGCGATTAGCCCATCGCCATGCCGCTGCGTGAAAAACCGAGCCTCATCGAGCACGACGAGATCAGTAACGCTGCCATGCAGCGAGTCCTCCGCAGGCGCGAACACTCGCAGCTGCGCGCCATTCGCAAACTCGATCTCCTCCGCACCAGCAGCACCACGCACTCGATAATCCCATCCGCTGCGCTTCCATCCGCCATGCGTGTCGCCCTCGACCAGCGGCGACCTGCGCAGCAGTCGCACAAGCTCACGCCACCGCAGCACAGCATCCATCCGAGACTGCGCCGTGTACCACACCTGCGCGCCCTCAATCGTGAGACAGCGATCGATCGCGATCAGCTGCACCAGCCGAGTCTTTCCCGACTGACGCGGCACGATCACCACCACGATCGGATAACGCCATCGACCAGCGCGACGCGAGTAGCAGATGCGCGCCGCGCGCCGCTGCCACGGCCACGGCTCGACCTCAAGCGTGCTGCAAGTGCGATTCAGCGACCACCCGCGGCCGAATCCCGTCGATGCCGGAGAGATCGCGCGCGGCTTCGGTGATGATCGGCGCGCATGCGCCGTCACCATCGACGATCGCCCGACCTTCTGGAGAAAATCGACAGAGACACGGGATGTTCCGGCGCGCGCGCCGCCAGGAAAACGGGGCCTGATTTTTCGCCCCCGGTTTTTTGGCGCCTGCTGTTTGCCCCGCGATTGCAGGCGGCATGGGCGGGCCTGGCCGTCGAGTCGTCGCCTCCTATTGCGCGTGGCACTTGATGGTCGAGATCGAAGGGCTCGCCGTACTGGATCACGATGCCGCAGCGCGGGCAGGGCAGCGGCAGCTGTTGTGCCCACCATTCGCGCAGCTGTCGCCATCGATGCGTGCTGCCGCGGTCGGTTAGCGCACTCATGCTCGCAGTGTCGCTGCGCAGTGCGGGCCTGCCTAGTCCGGCTGCGCTGTCTGCTCATCCTGCGCTGCTAGTGCGTCTAGTGCTAGACACTGCGGCTAATAGCAGGTCGGGCGGCATGATCGATCGAAGGAGAGATATGGCGTCCAAGGTTTCGCTGCGACTCGAGTACGAGAAGTGCCGAGTGTGGGGCCATGCGTGGGAGGACTTCATTCCCGATGGCAAGCGTCAGCCCGGTTGGGGATCGCGCTTCAGTCTGCGCTGCGTGCGATGTGCGACCGAGCGGCACGATGTGATCGATCACCTGGGCGATCTGTCGCAACGGCAGTACGTGTATCCGGATGACTATCGGCTCGCTGCCGATGAGACTCCGTCGCGCTCATCGCTTCGGCTCGACCTGCTGTCCGATCTGCGGAAGGTCCGTCGAGCTAGGAGAGCAGGATGAGTAACGACATGGAAGCGGCGCGTGCGAAGGTCGCATGTCCGGAGTGCGGTCGAGAGATCGGCCGCAACAATCTCAAGCGGCATCGCGCTACGCATGGCGTCGCATCGAATGGCAAGGTGCCGAAGGCGAGAGCGAAGGCCGCGCTCTCGACGATGAAGCGCAGTCGCATCGTCGGCCGCTATCTCGACCAGCTTGATCTGATGAGCGAGCAGCGTGCGAATGGTCAGCGTCGCCACAAGGGCGTGCCTCTTGGTGCGCTGCCAGGATTCGCGTCGCACTCGATGGACCCGGATGAGATCGACCGTGCAGCCGATGTGATCGAAGCGAGTGCGCAGGATGCGACTGCAGTGAAGGCGCTGCGCATGTTGCAGCGTGTGATCGAGCTACGAGAGGCCGCTGCGAATCTGCGTGAGACAGGCGGCGTCGATGTCCTCGAGCAGGATTTCATCGCTGTCGCTGGTGAGTGGGCAGCCGAGAATGGCATCAGCTATGCGGCGTTTCGTGCGATGGGCGTCAGTGCTGCAGTGCTGCGCGATGCAGGGATCATGCCCTAGCGATTGCATCGGACAGCATGAGCATCGCACCATCGGTCAGTCGCACGGATCGTGTGCGCTGCTCGATGAATGCGCGGGCGATGCGAGCGGCATCGGGCACGGCGAAGCCGCAGCGAATGAGTCGCGACATCACGATCGCGATCCGGGCTTCGGACTCGGGCCATCTGCGCCAGTGTCCGGAGCCTGATCGCCCGCGCTCCGGTCGCAGATATCCGGTGCGCACCCAGTAGTCGATCTGTCGATAACTGCAGCCGCATGCTTCGACCAGCAGTTCCGATCTCATCGTGCGATCGTCTCGAGGATGCGTCGAGCGAGCAGCGGCGGCACTGCATTCCCGACCTGCTTGTAGGTGCTCGTTTTCGTGTCGCCCTGCACGGGATAGTCCGGGCGGAATGACTGCAGGATCAGTCGCTCGAGGAGAGTGAATCGCAGATTCGCGCCGGGGAATCCGGCTTCGGCTGCATCGACATCATCGGGATCGAGCAGCATCGCATGCCACATGCCGACGCCATCGACGGTCGGCGCAGGCTCATCGATGTCGATCAGCTGCGCATCGGCGCGTGAGCCGCCTCGTTTCCAGTCGCGTCCGGTGTTCACATAGATCTTCCATGCAGCTGCACGCGCTGTCAGCGTCGGCGATGGCTCCTCGATGCTGCGCTCGTAGCTGATGCGCTGCCGAGCCTCGTAGCGCGTGGTGCGTGTCGTGTTCACCACCACATCGCGCAGTCGCTGCCGTGTCTCCCATCCGGCGATCGCTTCATGTCCGCCCGTGACTGTCGGTGAGCCGCGATCATCGAAGCCCCAGCCGAGTGCCTGCCGCATCGATACCCAGGGCTGCTGCTCCGGGCCGAACAGTGTCGGCATCGGATGGCGTGCGTGCGTCGGCACGGGCGGCTCCGGCTGTCGCTGTCGATGAGCGAGCAGCACTGCGCGCACGCGTGTCTGCGGCACCCCGTAGTCGGCGCTATTGAGCAGTCCGCACCAGGTGTACCAGCCGTGCCCGCGCAGCACATGCGCGATCATTTCCCATATCGGCAGCACGGCGGGCACCTGCTCGAATGCGATCCAGCGCGGCACCAGCTGCAGCGCGGCTCGCAGCGCCTCAAGCACGAGCGCACTGCGCGTGTCTGCGAAGGCGATCAGGTCGTAGTCGATCCAGCCGCATGCGCAGCGATGAATGTGATCGACGATCTCGCGCATGTCGAATAGCCCGTCGCAGTTGCCGGCAAGTGAAAACGTCTGACACGGCGGCGATGCGATGAGTCCGTCGAACATCGCAGGGCACCGCGCATAGGACAGCTGCATCACATCGGCGCGGATGGTGAGGTGTCCTGCTGCTGCGCGGGTCGCACATGCATCAGCGTCGATCTCGATGCCGATCGGCTCCTCGAGTCCGGCGGCGATGGCTCCTTCGTCCCATCCGCCCGGACCTGCGAACAGGTCGAGAATCATAAGGGCGGCGTGCTCTCGATCGGGCGAGGCTCATCGATGCACAGCGGGCAGGGCAGATCGAGCGCATGCGCGAGATCGTGCACCGCTCCGTCGCGTGCGCAGATGGCGAGCATGTCGCCCGGATTCGCAAGTGCGAGTCCGTATGCGAGGACGAAGCGATGCGCGGCATCGATGATGAAGGCATCATGCGCAGTTCTCATGGCTCGATCCATCCGAAATCCTCGGCGCATGCATGCACGCATGCGATGAAGGTCCAGCTGTCATCGACGGTGGTGAGCAGCACGCGTGCATCCGGGTCGAGCGCGCGCGCTTCATCATCCGGGTCCACGATCACGGGCAGCCGGCCGCGAAGCGGCCGACCGCACACGGGGCATGGCGAATAGCTCACTGCAGCGCGCTCGCGATCTCAGGCTCGACATGCACGACACATCCGACATCGCCGCGTCGCACAGTGAAGCTCGACAGGTATCCGTCGCCTGTCGTGTGAATGTCTAGCTCGCAGTCATCGTCGGTGATCGCACGGATCGAGCCGACCAGCATGCCTGCGATGAAGTGCGTGTAATCATCGGCGCGCTGCGCGAGCGACATCATCTGCGGCCCTTGTGATGGCGAGTCGTGATCTGCGGATAGCGGCGGTTCACTGCGCGCTCGACGGTGCGATATGAGCCGGAGGTGTTGCGTTGTGCTGCGCGCGACAGCGCGGCCCTAGCTCGCTTCGGCGTGTCGATCGGATACGCATTCCGGCCCTTGCCGCCGACGCGACTCGACTTCGGATAGACCACTTTGCGGGCCGGAAGGCTCGCCCTGCGTTTCGCACTGATCGCCATCGCTGTCTCCTTCGCTCACGCGGTACTCATAGCAACCGCGCTCCGCTTCGTGTCGGTGCTGTCGCTCGACGATGTATGCGCCGAAACGATCCTTCCGGAGGTCGCGCAGACGGGCCGAGATCGATGCTTCCGGCTCATCGATCGCTCCGGCGATCTCGGCCAGCGTGCGCCAGCTGCCGTCGAGCATCAGGGCTGCGACCTTGCGCAGCTGTCGAGCGAGTCGAGCGTGATCGTGCTCGCTCGAGTAGGTCCGGCCGTCGAACTCGGGCACATCATCGAACAGTCTCGGCTGATCGTCGCTCATGGGCGTCGGTTTCCCTTCAGCTGGTCCCGCAGGCGAGCCGATTGCGCTCGACCGATGTCGCGCTGCTCCGCATCCATCGGCGGCAGCGTCCACGGCTCATTGCTCCGCGCTGATCCGTCGGCGTTGTATTGCGGCACGAGCCGCGGGCTGTCACGTGTGACATCGGCGTGACTGTCACGTGTGACAAAAGCGTGACCGTCCGGGGTATCACTCACTCCCTCCTGCCCTTCTAGGGCAGGGAGTGAGTGATCTTCCCCGCCGGAATCGGTCGAAAATCGATCCGATTCGGTGTGACATGTCACGCTCTCATCGTGTGACATGTCACGCTTCCGACGTGCTCGCGATCGTCGCTGTCGCTCTCGTGCAGCGAGTCGCTTCCGACCACTCTCATCGGCGATCCACTCGCGCGCATCGATCGCTGTCGCATCGAGATCATGCACCAGGCGGTCCAGGATTGCCCGTAGCGCATCCTCGTCGGAGTCCGACACGAGCAGCAGCAGTCGCAGCATCAGAGCCTCTGAAGCGAAATCCGGGCCCCGTGGTGCGTGTCGGCATGTCGCTGCGCAGCGGCCCAGGGGTCGAAGGTCGCTCCGCATGTCTCGCAGCGATACCGCGATCCGGCCCGGTCCGGTGGAGCAGGAAGGGACCTGTCTGCCGACCGACCGGGCCGAATCACCTTCGGCCGCGCTCGCTTGTCGAGATCGCGAGCGAGCGCAGCGATCGCCGCCTTCCGCATCCGCGGCGGCATGTCATCGAGATTCACTGCGTCGCCTTGTCGAGCGCATGGCGACGGTCGTACATCGCGCGCTGCTCATGCAGCGCCGCATCGCATGTCGGGAATGGTCCATCGACCACGCCGATCGCTTCCGGCCGATCCTCGAGCCGCTTGAATATCCACCACCCCGGATCGCGAATGCCACGCGTCGAGATCACGAGCAGCACCTGATATTCGTCACTCATCGCGCGGGCGCTTGATGATCGTCGGCGGCGGATCGTGTATCTCGACGGGCCACTGCGGCGGCGGCGATGTCTCATCGAGCACATGCTTCAGCACGAGCACGGTGATGATGAAGGCGAGCCATCCGGCTGCGCCGAGCAGTGCGAGTGCGATGGTCGTCATATGTCGAGTCCCTGCTGATCGTCTGCATCACGATCGATCGCGGGCAGCTGCTCGAGATAGTCGATGAAGCGATCGGCCTCGGTCACGGTCAGTTCCTTCGATGAGCCGAGCGTGCGGCCGATCACTTCGCTCGCGAGCGTGAGCCGATCGATGCGATCGCCGATGCCGCGCGAACGGCACAGCGACTGCAGCCGTGACAGCTGCCGCTGCGACAGCAGGTCCTCGGCCGACTCGACAGGCTCGACGGGCGGCTGCGATGCTTCCTCGCCGGGCAGCGGCGGCATCGGTGTCACGTCGGCGACGGGCGGGCGAGTCGCTTCCGTGTCAGTCGGTGCCGCCGCTACGGCTCGCCTCCGTCGCTTCGTGCCCAC
>Ga0126381_100002213_pt1 | contig 21059 bp, 20 predicted proteins | sample PanSoiMetPlot_28_FD_96465 | JGI IMG/M metagenome (GOLD analysis project Ga0126381, IMG submission 96465) | Tropical forest soil microbial communities from Panama - MetaG Plot_28 | ecosystem: Environmental > Terrestrial > Soil > Tropical forest > Bulk soil | place: Panama | collected 2016-02-17
AAGTAAGAAACGATCACGCCACCGGCATTGCAGAGAATGTCCGGGATCACGAAGATCTCGTCCCAACGCTTTTCGAGAATCAGATCCGCGTCGGGCGTCGTTGGACCGTTGGCAGCCTCGGCAAGAATGCGACATTTCAGCTGACCAGCGTTTTTTCCCGTAATCACCCGATCCACCGCTGCCGGAACAAGCACGTCACACGGCAGAGTGAGGAATTCGTTAGGATTGACATGGTCGCCTTGGGTAAACGCCCGCAGATTTCCCTTCTTGAAGACATGCTGTTCTGCCGCTTTTACGTCGACTCCTTTGGGATTGTAAATCGCAGCATAAGCGTCGCTGATTCCAACGACTTTGACCCCGCTCTTGTAGGCAAGCGAGAGTGCCGCGACGGAGCCGACGTTGCCAAACCCCTGCACGATAGCCGTGCACTTCTCGGGATCCATCTTCAGCATGCTCATCGCCCGCTCGATTAGGTAAACAGCGCCACGTCCAGTTGCTTCGCGCCGGCCTTCAGTACCGCCGATAGCGACCGGTTTTCCAGTTACGATTTCATTAACAGCATAGCCTATGTAAACCGAATACGTGTCCATGAACCAAGCCATGATCTGTTCGTTTGTGCCCATGTCTGGCCCCATGATGTCCGTGTGCGGTCCAACGAATGGAATCATCTCCTGCATATAGCGACGCGAGACCGCCTCCAACTCGGTACGCGATAACTTGGTCGGATCGACGGCTACGCCGCCTTTGGCGCCACCGTAAGGCAGATTGGCTAAGGCGCATTTCCAGCTCATCCACATCGCCAGAGCAGCAGTTTCACCCATCGATAATGAGGGAGCGAAGCGCGTCCCCCCTTTGGTCGGGCCAAGCGCGATGTGATGCTGAACACGGTAGCCTTGGAACGCCTTCGTACTTCCATCGTCCATGTGTACTGGCAGCGTCACCGCCATGGCTCGTTTCGGATAGGTCGCCCACTCCCGGTCGCCCTTATCAATGTTCAAATAATCGGCGATGACCTTGAACTGGTCGCACGCCATCTTAAAGACTTCGTCGTCGTAAATTGTCATAGATGCGCACTCTTGAATATAGCGCCAAAATGCAGGCTGTTTATTTGCGCTGTGCAAATCGCGCCGTCAACTCTGAAACTTTTGCGACTCAAAAACGAAAACATAAATGGTAGCATGCGCAAGGATCGACAATCGCGAATTAAATCTAATAACCTTTGCACAAATGAAAATTGAAACCCTGGCAGTTCACGCCGGACACACCATCGATTCTGCAACCGGTGCCGTCGCCGCGCCGATTTATCTTTCTACTACTTACGAGCGCGACATTGGAGGCACGTACTCGCGAGGTTTCATGTACACGCGCAATAACAATCCGAATCGTCAGGCGCTGGAGCGCGGAGTCAGCCTACTCGAAGGCGGTGAGACATCCGCGGCTTTCGGGAGCGGCATGGCTGCCGCGATGGCTCTGTTTCAATCGCTGACGCCTGGGGATCATGTTCTCGCTCACGTCGATGCTTACTACGGCACTTCACGATTGCTTCGTGAGATCTTTCTGCGTTGGGGACTCAAAGCCGACTTTATTGACATGAGCAAACCAGATGAGGTTAGGAGAGTGCTGCGGCCACAAACAAAGCTCGCCTGGACAGAGACGCCTTCGAATCCCCTGCTTAAAATTGTCGATCTGGCCGCCATCGCTCAAATTGTTCACGAAGCTGGCGCACTCTGCGTTTGCGACAATACCTGGTCGCCAGTTCTACAGCGCCCGTTTGAGCTCGGCGCCGACCTGGTCCTCCATTCGACTACAAAATACTTTGGAGGCCACTGTGATGTGGCTGGCGGGATTGTTATCGCCAAAAAGGATAGCGGGTTCTTCCAGCGGGTTCGCTGCATTCAGTACGAAGGCGGCGCGGTACCTTCCCCGTTCGATTGCTGGTTGATACTGCGCGGAATACGCACATTGCCATGGCGGATGCGCGCGCACTCGGAGAACGCAATGAAAATTGCAGAGTTCCTCGCACAGCATCGCAAAGTGGCGCGTGTCCATTATCCGGGGTTGCCGTCGCATCCCGGTCACGACATCGCCGCGAAACAGATGTCCATGTTCGGCGGGATGCTCTCGTTTGAAGTGAAAGATGGAAGCGACGCGGCGATGTCGGCCGCAGCGAAAACGAAAATCTTTATTCGCGCCACAAGCTTGGGTGGCGTGGAAAGCTTGATCGAGCATCGGGCATCGATCGAAGGCCCGGGAACAACGTCGCCGGAAGGTTTGTTACGATTGTCCATAGGTCTAGAGAATGCGGACGATCTCATGGGGGACCTCGATCAAGCGCTGGGATGATTTGTGGGGCGTTTCTGAGAAACGCCGTCCCGATAGCGTCTGACACAGACGCCTACAACTCACGATTTCCAAGCCGTCGCCGGAAAAGATCGACGATGTCGTGCACTTCGCCCACCCGTAGTAAAAAGGCAGCGCCGAAAAACGTCACTGCGCCGAAGGCGATTGCGACTAGTAGCGTGCCAAGCTTTGTAAAGAAGCGCAGTTGCACCCACGCATCGAGGCACCAATGATTCACGGCCCAACAAACCACCGCAAGCAACGCACCAGAAAGGCAAATTTTTCCAAGACCCGTTAGCATCTGACGGGTCTCCAGTCTGCGTGTGTGGCGCCTCATTAGCACATAAAGCAGAAGGAAATTTATCGTTGCAACGAGGCTAGTCGAAACTGCCAGTCCCCGATGTCCCCAGCCAAGCCGGAAAGTGAAAAGCCAGTTGAGAAAGAGGTTACTGCCGATGGCGAGAAAGCTTACGACCATGGGTGTGTTGCGTCGACCGATGGCGTAAAATGCCGGTGTTAGCACTTTCAACGCTGCATAGGATACCAGACCGATCGCGTAAAATTGCAACGCGCCCGCGGTTTGCCGCGTCATTTCGGAAGTGAATCTCCCATGTTGGTAGATAACGCTGATGATCGGAGAGGCAAGCATGGCAAGCCCAATCGCCGATGGGACCGTAAGCAGAAAGGCAAGCCGCATTCCGCGTGCAAGCGTTGCGCGAAACTCCACCATGTTTCCAACGGCCGCGCTTTTCGAAACCAACGGAAGTGTGACCGTGCCGATTGCCACGCCGAAGATACCAAGCGGCAATTGCATCAAACGGAACGCAATATTTAGCCAGCTTACCGGGCCGCTGCCGAGGCTGGCGGCAAATCCGCTATTCACCAGGACGTTGACCTGTACCGCGCTGGCGGCGATCACCGCAGGCGCCATCAGTGTCAGCACGGTGCGGACGCCTTCGTCGCGCCATTGGAAATCGGGACGGTATCTGTAACCAACGCGCCTCAGCGAAGGAAATTGTCCCGCCAACTGCCACAGCCCACCGATAAGTGTCCCAATTGCCAATCCCACGAGCGAACGCGCCCCGAAGTGCGGATCGAGCCAGTAACCGATTGCCACGCCGGCAATGATCGAGCCGAGATTGAAATAACTCGACGCCATCGCTGGCGGACCGAACACGTGTTTCGCGTTCAGCATGCCCATCACCAGTGAGGCGAGCGACACCAGTAACATGAACGGCCACATAATCCGGGTGAGCTGGATCGTCAGCGCGGTCTTGCTGACGAGCGTGTCGCCGAAGGAAACGAGGTCCGCCGACCAACTACCCCAAGTCAACAGGTCCACTAGTTGCGGCGCGAACACAACGCCGAGCAACGTGATTGCGCTCATGAAAACGCCCGTAAGCGTTGCGACCTTGTTGGCCAGTCGCCATGCCGATTGGTCGCCTTCAATCGCAATCTTTTTTGAGAACGTCGTGATGAAGGCTGCCGACAGCGCGCCTTCGGCAAACAAATCGCGCAGCAGATTCGGCAACCGGAACGCCATTAAAAACGCGTCAAGGTATTTCCCGGCTCCGAACAAGCCCGCGAAAACCATCTCGCGAATCAAGCCAAGCACGCGACTGGACAGAATGGCGATGCCGACAACGCCTGTTGCACGGGTGCTCATCCGTCGATCCTCCACCGCAGTCATCGGCGAACAAAGAACAGCGTCTCAGGATTTACGAAAGAAAAAAATTATATCTAATGCCGTTTCGCATTCGCTACGTGAGTCGATAGAAAAGAGGAGGCGTAGACCCTTAATCAAAGTCCCGTTGGAAAATCGAGAAATTCCAACGCCAGTTTGAAACGTCTCGACAAATGCCCTGCCAGCGCTTTTACGCCGAAGGTTTCCGTGGCGTAATGTCCGCCGAGCAAAAGATTGATACCCAGTTCTTCAGCGGCTACCGCAGCCCAATGCGGCGCTTCTCCCGTAATAAATGTATCGATTTCTTCACGGGCAACTTTACAAATCTCGGATCCGGCGCCGCCCGTGATAATACCAATCGTATTCGTTTTATCCGGACCAAAGTTAAATGCCTTCACTGAGCTGCCGAGCGCTTTTTGCAGCCTCTGAACAAGCTCCCCTCGCGACAACGAAGCGCGTGCTTTCAGGCCGATTAATTGCCCTTTTTCTTCAAAGAAAGGCCGGACCGATGTAATTCCAATCGATCCAGCAAGCTGCACATTGTTGCCGACCTTCCGATGTACATCCAGCGGAAGATGCGCGCTATAAAGTGCAATGTTGTTTTCAAATGCGAGACGCAGCTGTTTGTGCAATGCGCCAGTCACCGGCTGCAGCCCTGGCCAAAACAAGCCGTGATGAACGATCAAGAGATCAACATCTTTCTTGGCAGCCTTAGTCAAGATCCGTGTCGAAACATCTACTGCTGCACCGATTTTGGTTACGTGGCCGGAGTTTTCGATCTGCAGCCCATTAAGCGCATTTGGCCAATCTTCGATCTCGGGAATGCGCAAATATTCGTCGATGTATTCAACAATTCCGGACAGCGAACGCATCACAGAATTGTAGGTCGTCTGTGTCAGACGCCAATCCGAAAGCCAACGAAGTTTGCTTGACGAATTCCTCGCATATTGTGACTTTCGATAGCCGGTGTTATGAGTATGGATTACACGGACGCGCCAATTGCTCACCCCGGAACAGCCGCGGCTGATAAAATGCCCTGCCCCTATTGTGGGCATTTGCTGCCAAAGGATGCGACGAGCTGCGATCGATGTGACTGGACGCGCAGCGCGACCGAAACCGCGGAAGGCAAGGCGAGCGATGCGGTAGCCGTGATTTTGAGCATCATTCCAGGTTTGGGGCATATCTACAAGGGTCACAAACTGGTGGGTTTCCTCTGGATGTTCGGCGCGATCCCAGTAGGAATTTTCGTGTTGTTGGCCGCCTTCGCGTCTGCCGGGTGGGGCCTCGGCCTCTTTTTCTTCTATCTCATCGCGGTAATGCTTCACGCATACGCCGTTGAGGATCGCGTCGCGTCCCCGAAAGAAGATGAGGGCGAGGAGTACTGAAATCTTCGACGCTTTAAAACGCCCGACTGTGCCTTGGGCGATTGCCGTGCGCCAACAGAGCTTTGGCGCGTATTACTCGCCAATAAGCCAAGTCACGTCGCCCCGGACAGGTTTGATGCGCGACGCCGGCAATTGTGGATCGCCATCGAGCACACGCTCAATTAAGTCCGTTTTTTTCGCCGCGCCTACTAGAAAACAGATTTGCCGCGCGTGATTGATGAGTGGGAAGGTAAACGTCAATCGCCAGGAATTTAGTTTCGGCACAAAATTTGCGATCACCTTTCGCTGCATTTCTTCCAGACCAGCGGTAGTCGGAAATAACGACGCCGTATGGCCATCGTCGCCAAGGCCGAGCAAAATCAGATCGTGCTGATAAATCTGTTCGCCGCGCTGTGCGGCCAAAACGTCGAGGTCATCCTCATACTCGCTTGCCGCAATCTGCGGGTCGATCTCGCCGCGCATACGCAAGATCGATGCTTCAGGGACACCGGTCGAAGCAAAAAGTGTTTCGCGCGCCATCCTAAAGTTGCTCTGGGGGTCATCCGGAGGGACGCACCGCTCGTCGCCAAAAGTGATTCGAACTAATTCCCATGACAGATCATGAGCAACCTCTGCCAGTCTCGTGTAAACGGGCCGGGGAGTGTTACCACCCGAAAGAGCGATCCTGAATTCGTTGCGCTCGCCAATTGCTTTGTGCGCCTGACCAAGGATGAAATCCGTTGCGTCGACGACAAAGTTCTTTGTCCGAATTACCCGACCGCCCATACGCGAGTGAAATCAGATCGCGCAGTGCGACTGGCCACGTTTTTCGAGATAGCGTTGATGATATTCCTCCGCGCGCCAGAACTCTGGGTCGGGCTCAACTTGCGTAACGATGGGCCGTTTGAATTTCCCGCTTTTTGCCAGCTTCTCCTTCGATGCTTCAGCCGCAGCTTTTTGCTCAGGCGAATGGTAGAAAATGACTGAGCGATATTGCGTCCCCACATCCGGCCCCTGTCGGTTTAAAGTTGTAGGATTGTGGTTCGACCAAAAAACGTCGAGGAGATCGTTATATGTGATCTGCGCTGGATCGAACTCCACTTCTACGACCTCTGCATGTCCGGTCTTATCTGTGCAAACGTCTTCGTACGTTGGATTCTCCTTTGTCCCGCCCCCATATCCAACGGCTGTTGAGATTACGCCTTTTAGATTGCGGAAAGTTTCTTCGACGCCCCAAAAACAGCCTGCTCCAAAAGTGGCTTTCTCTGTGTTCATTCCGTCACGATGGAACCAATACGCACCGGCTGCAACCGCCTTTGACGTTCCATTCCATCGCTTTGCAAGCCGTTGTGAGGCGTTCATATTGGCCTAAAGTCCCAGTAGCCATCCGTGACCAAATCTGGCAGAGCGGGCAACCTGAATGAATTCTTCCGTCACTACCATCGACGAGACGCGCCCATTCTTGCCCATCCGGCTTCTCAATGGTTGTGGTGCGTTGCTAGAGAAAATACGAATCGCGCGCACCAAGCTGGTTGCAATTGACTTAATCGAGGCTGCCAAGCGGCGATGCGGTCTGGAAGATTTCGGCCAAGGTAATTTTGCTGACGGTCTCTCACGATTGCTTGAGTCTTGCCATAGCGAGTCTCGACTCAACCTGATCGGAAAGATCGCTCTCCGAAGCGATCTGATACGCACTTTGTGTACGCGGTTGTTGATGGAACGGGATCGTCGGCTTTATCCTAGCATCTCGCAGCAGCAAATCCGAGCACCGCTCTTCATTGTCGGGCTGCCACGTAGCGGCACTACACTTCTGCATACACTGCTCGCTGCGGACCCGGAACATCGCGCCCCGCTCACGTGGGAAGTCATGACGCCATCTCCGCCTTCCAACGAGAATAAGCGCCAGCGAATTCAACGCGCGCAACGAAATTGTAACTGCCTTAATTGGCTGGCACCTACGTTTCGTCACGTTCATCCCGTGGGCGCCGAGCTGCCGCAGGAATGCGTCAGTCTCATGACACCCAGCTTTTTAAGCGATCAGTTTGATACAATGTATTACGTGCCTTCATACCGAGCCTGGTTTTTTCATCAGGATTTGTTGCCGGCATACGAATACCACCGCCGTTTCCTCCAGCATTTGCAGCTCCGGAAAAGTGCGCGGCGCTGGGTTCTCAAGGCCCCTACGCACATGTTTGCTCTTCCAGCCTTGCTCTCTGTCTATCCAGACGCGCTCTTCGTCCAGACTCACCGTTCACCACTTGAGGCGATAGCTTCAGTATCAAGCCTGATAACGATCCTCCGTAGGGTGTTCAGTAATTGGGTCGATCCGATCATTGTCTGCCGCGAGGCAATCCAGTACTGGTCGGAAACCCTGGAGCAATTCTTGCAGGAACGAGATCGATTGGCGGCAAATCGCATCTGCGATCTGAACTATGTTGCAATCCGCCGCGATCCCATCGCTGCTATTGGACGCATCTATGATCATTTTGGCTGGTCATTCTCGCACAATGCAGAGCGCCGGATGCGCGCCGTATTGGCAAACCAGCCGCGGGAACAATACGGTTTGCATCGATACAGTCTTGCACAGTTCGGTCTGCAACGGATTGAAGCCACGAAAGCGTTCGCGGCATATTGCGAACGGTTCGAGTTACCCGAGCAACGAGCCAATCGAACAAGCGAATGCGTAACGCGCCTTGCTCTGTAGCACGGCAAAGTCCAGCTGCACCGTTCTATCACATGACGTGCTGTTATGGATTAAGTTGCTGAATCTCGGTATGGATGAAACTTCGCCACATGATCTTCGAGGTCCGCCGTACAATCACCGCTGATCATCCCAGCTTACCCGGACACTTCCCCGGCGCGCCGATTGTTCCTGGCGTAGTAATCCTTGATGAAATCCTCTCCGCTCTAATACAACAGCGCAAGGATTCTCAGCTTAGGGTTATCCACGCAGTTAAGTTTCTTGCCCCGTTGAAACCCGAGCAACCATTCACCATCTGTCTTTCCGATGAAAAGGACACTAAAGACGAGGTCAATTTTCACTGTCGTGTTGGAGACCGAATCATAGTTGAAGGTCGACTTCAGATTCGTTGCGGGCCAAACTGACTTTGTGGACGCGGTATCATCACAGCCGCCCGAGTTTAAAGCTCCGCCACGTAATCCGCACCTGGCCCATTTGCTCAGCACCTACCCGTCATCCGTATTCAGCGAACGTCTCTATCAGAGCATCGAACTGCTGGAAAGGTATAGCATCGATCTTGCTGTCGATTTACTCCGCCGGTTGAACGTTATGGATCAGCTAAGTCAGTGGCGATCGGTTAATGAACTTTCTAAGGCGCTTTCTTTTCAGCCGCGTTTCCGTCTTGCCTTGCGCTGGATCGTGGAGCGGTTGATCGAAACGGGTTGTGTAGAGGGACAAATGGATGGCGACACACGCTTTTATCATCTCCACCAGGCTCCGTGGCAACCCAATCTGAATCGCTTGCGCTCAGCCGGACTAAATATCGATCCGACCAACGCAGCGACTTTAGATTTATTAGACTACGCTGCAAGTCTCTATCCCGCTGTAGCTCGAGGCGAGCAGACCGGTGATCAAAGTTTGTTCAGTTCGCAAGGAATACCGTTGTGGCTGAATTACTTTAGTAACGACAACTTAACCTACGCAGTAAATAACTGGGTGGCCGCGATTTTGGCCGCTGATCGGACATCCACTCAACCAAGAGTGCGAATTCTAGAAGTCGGCGCTGGCGCCGGCAGTGCCACCGAAATCTTGCTGCGCTGTCTGGATGAACGCGGGCTCCTGCCAAAAATTGAACGCTACTTCGTTACGGAACCGAACGCGTTCTTCCGTCGCCGCAGTCAACGAGAAATGGCAAAACACTATCCTTATCTGGGCGTGCGATGGGGCACGATCGACCTCAACTTGCCATGGGATGCACAAGGCGTCGCTCCGGGAGAGTTTGAGCTGATTTACGCTGTCAATGTGCTTCATATTTCCAAAGATCTTTTATTCAGCTTGAATCAGGCGCGCTCTGCTTTGGCAGATGACGGGTGGCTGGTAATCGGTGAATGCCTGAGGCCATACGTCGGTCAGCCAATTTATCCAGAATTGATGTTTCAGATTTTGGAGAGTTTTACTGATGTCCAAACAGATCGGGAAATCCGCCCAAACCCAGGCTTTCTAACAGCCGACCAGTGGCGCCGCGCATTTAACCGCGCAGGTTTTCACAGCACCGATGTCGCACCGGATGTCGATGTTATTCGCGACATTTATCCTCACTTTTTCGCTGGCGCTATTTGCGGACAGAAACGCGCCCAAAACAAATGACATCTGCAAAGGCCTTGCGTACAAACCAATGGACAAGGGTGCGAGAACGTGGCACACCCGCCTTCCTATCATTGATCGCCTGGATCGCCGTGCGTATCGGCCGTTGGGCTACAAGGCTTCTCCTATATCCGATCACGCTTTATTTTGTAATCACCGCGCAGACCGCGCGGCAAGCATCGTACAATTATTTGCAGCGGGTGCGTGGCCGGTCCGCCCACTGGTGGCATGTCTTCCGCCATTTCCACTTTTTCGCTGCTACGATTCTGGATCGCGTTTATTTCCTGCGAGGCGAGTTCGAACACTTTAATGTGACACTTCACGAGGGAGAAATCCTGCACCGGCAAAGGGAAACTGCCAAAGGGTGTATCCTTTTGGGCTCACACCTTGGTAGCTTCGAGGTGTTGCGCGCTCTCGGAGTAATGCAGCAGGGCCTTCCGCTTAAAGTGTTAATGGACACTGTCCATAACGAAAATATCACACACTTTCTCAATACGCTTAATCAGGAGATCGCCAGCGCGGTGATCGTGCCGGATCGTCCAGATACCTTGCTTAAGGTGAAAGAGAGCCTCGACGCAGGTTTTTTCATTGGAATGTTAGGCGATCGCATCTCGAGCGGAGACAAGACAACGCAATGTCAATTCTTGGGCGCACCGGCCAAGTTTCCAGCCGGGCCGATCTTACTGGCTGCCATGACGCACTTCCCCGTCATCCTCTTTTTCGGCGTCTACCGCGGCGGCAATCGCTACGAAATATACTTCGAGAATTTTGCTGAGGACATCGTTTTGGCACGCGAACGGCGCATGCAGGACGTCCAGCATTGGATGCAGCGCTATGTCGAACGGCTGGAACATTACGCGCGCCTTGGGCCTTACAATTGGTTTAACTTTTACCACTTTTGGGATTGACGCCCGCTCGTGTGAAACATCCAAAACCGAGCCGCGAGGTCTTGATCGACAAAGCAGAAATCCGCAAGCTGATTCCACACTCCGCTGCGATGTGTTTGCTGGACGGTGTGATTCAGTGGGACGACCAATCGATTTTTTGTATCAGTAATACGCATCGTGACCCGGCCAATCCATTGCGTCGCCAAGGACGACTTTCGGCGTTGCATGCTTTCGAATACGGCGCGCAAGCGGCCGCTGTGCACGGCGGATTACGCGCCCGCGCCGCAGGTACCGTTGCGCCACCTGGTTATCTGGTGGCTTTGCGCGATGCGCGCTTATATGTCACGGGTCTGGATGACGTGACTTCCCCGCTCTGGATTGCCGCAAATCGATTATTCGGAGATTCTGTCAATACGGTTTACCAGTGCCGTGTATCAGCAAGCGACGCTCCTTTAGCTGAGGCCCGCATTACAATTATGCTGCGTGCGTGACTCATTGTGGTAGCGCTCCGCAAATGTCGGAAACCGAATGACGCATTTTCGGCAGGCCGCGGATAGTACAAGCAAACAAGCTTGCGACACGCCATCGGCGGCCAGAGACCACAGCTGTAAGCACCTCACATCACGATTCCGCCATCTACACAAAGCACTTGCCCAGTGATGTAACCGGCTTCGGGCAATGAAAGAAATACAACGGCGTTTGCGATATCTTCTGGCGTTCCGGTTTTTCCAAGCGGAATCTTGGCGTGAAGGGCCCTTTTGACTTCGTCCGACAGACCTGCAGTCATGTCTGTTGTCACAAATCCCGGCGCTACCGCGTTTACAGTGATGTTGCGACTGGCCAGCTCTTTCGCAAGCGACTTGGTGAGGCCCATCAGCCCGGCCTTACTCGCCGCGTAGTTCGTTTGACCCGCATTCCCGATCAGTCCGATCACCGAACTAATGTTAATGATGCGGCCACTGCGCTGCTTGATCATCGCGCGTTCTGTAGCCTGCACGAAATTGAAGGCACCTGTGAGGTTCGTTTCGATGACTATGTTCCAATCTTCAATCGGCATGCGCATACTGAGTCCGTCACGCGTCACGCCGGCATTGTTAACGAGGATGTCAATCCTGCCAAAGTCTTCGAGAATTTGCGCACCGACTTTTTGCACGGCCGCATGATCTGCGACGTCCACTGCATAAGCCTTCGCTGCATTCGCTCTGGTCGCGTTAATCTCAGCTGCCGTCTTTTTCGCGTTAGCCTCCGTTCTGCTCACGCACGCGACGCATGCTCCCTCGCTCGCCAAGCGTGCTGCAATCGCATGGCCGATTCCCCGGCCAGCACCGGTTACAATAGCCACTTGATTCTCAAGTCTCATACGTTTCTTGAAAAGATCGTGCGTTCCTCACGCGCGAATGGAAAGCGTCCACTAAGATCAACCGCCATGCTGCTAGCAGGATGACAGCAATCACCGGTGGTCGCACCATAAGTTCTCCCGAACGTAACACCGCAAAAGACGGTTCACACGGTGAAGATCGCCAAAAAAGCGACTTCGATGGCGAGTGTTTCTTGAATGTTGCGATTGAGATTATCGCGTAATTCTTCGAGATAGCGAAAGCGCCTGAGAATTTCGCCAATGTTGAAACGCTTCGCCAGCGCGCGTGTCTCTTTTTCCGCAATCGGCAGGCTCTGACGGCCCACGCCGTTATTAGATCGAAGAACATCAGACCACCACGCGAATATTGTCTCGATCAGCCCTGCCCGCCGTTCGAAATAAAGACTCTCTGCGAACGCCTTGTAGTACTGGTCCCGTTCCTCGAGCCAAGCCCCGTCGGTGGAATCCCTGTACCGTGCTTCCTCCTGCTTCAATGCTTGATCTGTTTCGTTCTTGATCTCCTCTCGGACCGCACGAAGCAGACGCTGAAATTCCTGAGCCAGGCGATATGCGTATTGAATACTCCAGTTCCGCTCCCCAGCAGCCGTTCTAAGGAGTTTCACAAGCTTTTCATCTTCTGCTTTGCTTTCAGCTTGGCTGTTGGGCACAAGCGCGATCGCGATGCATCGCGAAAGAATTGTCTCCGGCAGAGCTTCGGGCGATGCGCTCAGAAGCAACAGTAAGGAGTTTGCTGGCGGTTCCTCTAATGTTTTGAGAAACGCGTTTGCCGCCTGCGGTTGAAGTCGATCGGCGTCAACGATAATTGCCACCTTGCGTCGGCCATCTGATGAGCGCATTCGCAGTGCGTGCTCAAGATCCCGAATCTGCTCGATAACAATCCGCCGCGATTTCGATTCGGGCTGGGCCAGGAAAATGTCGCGACCTTTTGTCGAGAAAACCTCGCTCGGATCTGTTCCGTTCACCAGATTGACCAACTCCGCTGCGAGGAGCTGTTTTCCGCTGCCGATCGGCCCTGAAATCAGATGGGCGTGAGCAAGCCGATTCTGTTCGTAGGCCCGCTTCAAATACCCGAGTGCTGCTTTGCGAGAAAAAGCCATCTTATATGTTCGAGGTTTGGCGTTTGATGCCCGATGCCTTGCCCATCAGGGGAAAACGTAACAGAAGAATTTGCCAAATCTCATTCTCAATTACGTCCTCCCCGCGGGAACCGTCGATCAGCAGGATACGATGGGGTTCACGCGCAGGCAGCTCTCGATACCCTTGACGGACTCGTTCATGGAACTCGGCAGGCTGCTTTTCTATCCGGTCTAGCCTGCGCGGTTTTTGCATTCTCGTATTCGCAGTCACCGCATCGACATCGAGCACGAACGTAATGTCTGGAACGCAGTCGCCCACCGCAAAAGCGGTCAGCTGCTCGACAATTTGCGAATCCAATTTTCGTGCCACGCCTTGGTAAACAGTTGTAGAATCGAAGAAGCGATCGGCGATTACGCAAAGGCCGCGTTCACGGGCCGGTTTGATCGCCTCGCGCACGAGCTGGCTACGACTCGCCTCGAACAATAGCAACTCCGTCTCCGGAGTCATGCCTGCATTGTGCGGTGCAAACTGAAGTAGTTCACGAATGGCTTCTCCAATGGGTGTGCCGCCCGGTTCACGCGTCAAGAAATGTGGAATTCCCATCTTTTTAAAGCGTCTAGCGAGTCGCTGCACTTGCGTAGATTTTCCGCATCCTTCTGACCCTTCGAACGTGATGAATGGCAGCCGCGGCATCAATCGATTGTGAAGTAAACGGAGACCATTGTCGAATCTCAAGCCGTCGTTAGGTTCTCCTCAGAAAGTTGATTTCCTGGCTATAGTGTTTCTTTCTTGTATCCATTCGTATTGATTAGTGATTTGGCCTGATGAAAAACTTCTGGTTGGTCAAACAAGAGCCTTCTGCTTATTCATGGTCGGATTTTATTTCAGAGGGTGAGACGGCGTGGACAGGAGTTCGCAATTACACCGCTCGAAATAATCTCCGCAAGATGCACAAGGACGATGAAGTCCTTTTCTATCACAGTGGAGAAGAAAAATCGGTGGTCGGTGTCGCCAGAGTAACCCGGACGGCTTACCCTGACCCGACGGGAAAAGCAGGCGATTGGAGCGCTGTCGATCTCGCACCAATCAAGTCTCTACGGCGTCCCGTTCCCCTTCGTCAGATAAAAGCTAGCTCCGGCCTGCAGCACATTGCGCTCGTTCGACAATCGCGCTTATCGGTCATGCCGTTAGGTGAGCCGGAGTTCCGTGCAATTCTAAATATGGCAAAGCACGGAGCAACGGCTGCATAGTTTTCGATCAATCAGGATGGATGTGAAGCGATCCTGCCGTTGCCGACCCGATTCGATTTTGTCTTGTTCAAACCCGGTGTGCCCCCGAAATTTGTCTGAATGGAATCAACAGCGGCAATAGAATTTTTGCCGGTTGTGACGGCACCGAGCATCTACCGCGACTCTCTTGTCGTGTCGATCCACGACGTGTCCCCTTCGAATCGCAAACTCGTCGGTGAATTAATCGCTGCGCTGGCACATCGCGGCGTGCGCACCTGTTCTCTTCTTGTTGTGCCGGATTATCATCATCAAGGCCTAGCTACCAAAGATCGACAGTTCGTTTCGTGGCTGCGGGAGTTAGAATCGGGCGGTCACGAAATTGTCATCCACGGTTATTTCCATGAAAGGCCACGCCGCGTCGGTGAAACAGTATCTGACAAGTTTTTGACTCGTTTCTATACCACGGACGAGGGCGAATTTTACGACCTTGATTACGGGGAGGCCCTCCACCTTATCACCGCAGCGCGTGATGAATTTCGCGCGAACGGTTTGAAGCCGCGCGGTTTTGTTGCCCCGGCCTGGTTGCTCGGCACGGAGGCGGAGCGCGCCGCGCGTGATGCGGAATTCGAATACACAACTCGATTACAGACGGTACACGACCTCCGCTCAGGTGAGAGGTTTTTCGCCAGATCCATTGTTTACAGCGTTCGACGAGCTTGGCGACGCGGAGCCAGCCGTGCATGGAATGCGACACTCTTCCGGCTCTTGAAGGGAACTCCACTCTTGCGCATAAGCGTTCATCCGCCCGATTATTCTCATCGCGCTATTTGGCGGCAGATTGTAAATTTTATTGATGCGGCGATTGAATCACGGACCGCCACAACATATCAGGACTGGATTGCCGAACAACGACTAAGACGCGGGGCCTAGACATGGCTAAGTGCGACCTTCACATCCACTCGCGCTACAGCGCGCGTTCGGAGGAATGGTTGTTCCGGCGTTTCGATTTTCCGGACAGCTACTCCGACCCGAAGACCCTGTATCGCCAGTTATTGGAACGGGGAATGGATTACGTGACCATAACTGATCACGATACGATCGAAGGCTGCGTCCAGATTGCAGATTTGCCTAATACATTTGTTAGCGAACAGGTAACAACATATTTTCCGGCAGATGCGTGTAAGATGCACATCTTGGTTTGGGGAATTTCACAAGAGCAACATTGCGACATCGAGGACGTCCGCGACAATATTTTTGAGCTACAACATTATCTTCAAACGGCACAAATTGCGCATGCGGTCGCGCATCCTCTTTACAGCGTTAACGGCAAACTTGACGCAGGCCATCTGGAGCGGCTCATCCTTCTTTTCAAACATTTTGAGGGGATCAACGGTCTGCGCGACGCGCTTCTAAGCGATCTTGTCCAGATTCTTCTCAAGCAACTGACGCCGGACAAGATCGACGCGTTCGCAAATCGCCATAAGCTTGCGCCCACGCATGCTGAGCCGTGGAAGAAAGTTTTCATCGGCGGTTCGGACGATCACGGGGGACAGTTTGCAGCCTCTGCTTTTACGGAGACGCCAGCAGCGAAATCTGGCAAAGAATTCCTCAAACATGTTCGCAACGGCGCTTGCAGCGCGCGAGGGCACGGTGGCACTCCCCTCGCCCTCTCGCACGGCTTCTACAACACAGTGTCTTGTTTCATCCAAGATCATTTCCACGAAAAGCTTGGCCCCAGTGCCGCGCTGCTGGAGAAAATGTTTTCGCGTTTTATGGAAGGACGCGATCCGACCGAATTTACCCTAGCGGAAAAAGCGAGCCTGGCGGGACAAGCTGTCTTGTCGGGAAAAATCTTTGAACTGCTTAAGCCCATAAACGTATCGCTCTGGAAGGAGCTATCCGGCTATTTCGCGCGATCCGAGGTAAAAACGAAGCTTGCCGAACGATTGGACTCGGTCAGTGAACCGGAGCGGCGGACGTTCCTTATGGCTAATATGGTCGCCGAGCAGCTGATATTTCGGTTTTTTCAAAAATTCATTCAACAAATCAGCACCGGCAACATGGTAGAAAGCATGCAGGCCCTCAGCGCCATCGCACCGATCCTGGTAATCCTCACTCCCTATATCTACGGTTTTCACAGTCAGGCGCCGTCGCGAAAATGGCTGCGTAAAATTTTCAGCCAGATGACTGGCGAAATTCCCCTCGCGCTCCAAAACCGTAAACGCGCCTGGTTCACGGACACCCTTGAGGATGTCAACGGCGTCGCGACCACAATTCGCAAGATGACGGCAGCCGGGGCTGCAGCTGGCAAAGAATTAATTGTTGTCGCTTCGCGTAGCGAAGCGGAGATAAACGATATCCCCATCAAGAATTTCAAGCCAATCGGCGAATTCGAGTTGCCAGAATATGAACTGCAAAAGCTGAGCTTTCCGCCGATGCTTCAAATCCTCGATTATATTCAGCGGGAGAAATTCACCGAGATCATCATCAGCACTCCGGGGCCAGTCGGTTTAACCGGGTTGCTCGCAGCCAAAATGCTCAACCTGCAGACGAGTGGCATTTATCACACCGATTTCCCGCAATACATCCGCATTCTCACCGAGGACAGTTTCCTTGAAAGTGTCGCATGGCGTTACATGCATTGGTTCTATGGCCAGCTCGACACGGTCTTTGTTAACTCGGAAGAATATCGGCAGAGCTGGGTCAGGCGCGGCTTCGATCCCGGCAAACTGAAGATCTTCCCCCGCGGGCTTGATACGGACCTCTTTAGTCCAGCGCAGCGAGAGCCGACGTTCTGGGAAAAATTTGGCGTAGCGAATGGCCAGGTACGCCTGCTCTACGTCGGTCGCATATCAAGAGAAAAAGATCTCGACATTCTCGCAGGTGCATATCGGCGGTTACGGAGCGAAGGCCTCCCTGTGCAGCTTATTGTCGTTGGTCACGGGCCCTACTCCGATGCATTTGCCGAATCGCTGCCTGAGGCTCTGTTCACCGGCTACCTTGTGGGAAAAGAATTAGCCACCGCGTATGCCTCCGCCGACATCTTCGTTTTTCCGAGCACGACCGACACATTCGGCAATGTGATCATCGAGGCGCAAGCCTCCGGCGTACCGGTCGTTGTCTCCGATTCCGGCGGTCCCAAGGAGTTAGTCCAGGATAAAGCCAATGGTTTTATAACCAAGTCGCGCGATGTAGATGATTTCACGCGCGCCATCCGAGCATTGGTTGCCAATCCTGCGCTGCGGCAGCGCATGGGCGACTCAGCCCGAACAAGCGTTATCGACCGAAGCTGGCCAAGTGCCTTTCGCAAGTTCTGGGAGATGACTGACAGATGATGAGACTGTTTGACGAACCGGGAACGCTCTCGGGTTTCGTGTAATTCCTCCTGCTAATTCACGCGCTACACTGTCGCCGGTTTAGCAAATTTCTCACTTCTTGTAGCTGGGATCTCGGCCCACCTAGCATCGACGATACCGGCTATTGATTCCAGGGTAACGCGTCGAGATCGACATTGCCACCGGTGAGAATGATCCCGATCCGCCTGCCAGCAATATCGATCTTGCCCTCCTGAATCGCCGCATATGGAACTGCTGCTGAGGGTTCGATGATAATCTTCATCGTCTCCCAGATCGTGCGCATCGCCTCGACGATGGCTTCCTCGCTCGCTGTCACGATGTCGTCCACGTAGCGCTGGATGATCGCAAAATTTGGTTCGCCGATATTCGTTCGCAAACCATCAGCGATGGTGAATTTCTTTTCGGTAACCAGCCGTCGCCCTGCGCGGTACGATTGCGCGGCATCGTCAACGTTCTCGGGTTCGACTGCAATCACTTTGATTCTTGATCGCAGCGATTTCGCAGCGATCGCGGTGCCGGCCAATAATCCGCCGCCGCCAACCGGGCACGTCACGACATCGAGATCGGAAACATCTTCGAGCAGTTCCACCGCCGCCGTCCCCTGCCCTGCGATGACGTCTTCGTTTTCAAACGAATGAATCAACGTCGCGCCAGTCTTCTTGATTGCCTCTGCACATTTTTCTTGGCGTGCTTTTTCTGTCGGTTCACAAAAGACAACGTGCGCGCCGTAGCTCTCGACTGCGCGTACCTTCACCTTCGCCGAGTTCGACGGCATAACGATGTGCGCAGAAATGCCGCGCAGTTTCGCCGCGCGCGCCACCGCTGCTCCATGGTTGCCAGATGAATGCGTTGCTACACCGTGCTGCGCTGCTACATCGTCCAGCGAAAAAATTGCGTTCGTCGCTCCGCGCGCTTTGAACGCGCCGATCTTCTGAAAATTCTCGCACTTAAAAAACAGCGACGCTCCGCTCGCCTCATTCAGTCGCGAACTCGTCATCACTAGCGTGCGCTTAATGTGCGGACGAATGCGTTCGTGCGCCGCTCCAATGCGATCGAGATCGAGTGCCATGGACAAACTAGGAGTGATAAGCGGTCGTTTGACTGTGGAAATGTTCAGGGCGCGGGCCGATTCCGACCAGGCGAGCTGGAATTTGGCGCAGAAAAGGAAAATTCTTAAACAACCGGGGCAATAACGGCAAGTTTGCGCCTTCCCGGGTCTGTCGGCCAGTCACGACATACTTGTGGACAAGCACCTGCATATATTGGATTACCACGGCTGGCCATTCGCGACGTTGTTGCACCTTGCGAAGATCAGCTACTGAAACAACGCCACGCCTCAATTTTTCAGCCAGCAGATTGGCAGTCGCGACTGAATCCTGGATTGCAAGATTGATCCCAACGCCGCCAGCAGGCGACATCGCGTGCGCCGAATCGCCGATGCAAAGCAAACCTTCCCGGCACCAATCGCGCAGACGATTGATCTGCACGGTGAGCAATTTGATTTTGTCCCAGTCGTCGAGTTCGCTCACGCGATCGCGCAAGAAGTCCGCCATCCCCACAAGATCGCTTTGAAACTGCGGCAACCCTCGCGTTTTGACCTTGTTGAAATCGCCTTTGGGAATTACGTAACCGCATTGCCAGTAATCGCCCCGGTCGATAAGCACGAGCAGTTTCCCGTGTCGGAAGAATCCGAATGTCTGCTCGGGATCATCGGCGCGTTTCGCAATGCGTATCCAAAGCACATCGATTGGCACGCCGTACTCGCGCACTTTGAAGCCGGCGCGGTCGCGGACGGTTGAACCGCGCCCATCGCAAGCGATAACAAGATCGGCGCGCAATTCGAGTTCGGCGTGCGGCGTCTTTGCGCGAACGCCGATCACCCGATCGTTCTCGAAGATGAGACCGACCACTTCGTGTTCCATGAGCAGTTGGAAGGACGGGAATTTTTTGGCATGGCTAGAGAGGAAATTGAGAAAATCCCATTGCGGCATAAATGCGATGAATCTGCAGCGCGTGGGCAGCCGCGAGAAATCCGCGATCGGCACTGCATGGCCGTTGATGATGCCGCGCAGTTCCCGCAATTCTTGATGTGGTTGCTGAAGAAATTCCTCGAGCAAGCCGAGTTCGTGCATTAGTTCGAGCGTTGATGGATGAATGGTGTCGCCGCGAAAATCTCGAAAAAAATCGACATGTTTCTCCAAGACAACCACAGGCACACCCGCTCGCGCGAGCAGGTAGCCGGCCATGATGCCGGCTGGTCCGCCGCCTGCGACCACACAACGCGTTTGCAGTTTTTCAGCCATGCGTTTTCAATCGAATACGGCCCAAATCATAAATGAAAGCAAATATGCCGGAGAATGCGCAAGATCGTGCTGCGTTTACCTACAACGCGGCAGCAGATTTTTACAATGCATCGCCACTAAGCTTCTGGGACTATTTCGGGCGCCGGACAATCGAACTGGCTTCACTCCTGATTGGTTCGCGAGTGCTTGACGTTTGTTGCGGGGCTGGAGCTTCTGCTCTGCCAGCTGCGGAGGCAGTCGGACCGATGGGAAACGTCATAGGAGTTGACCTTGCAAAGCAGCTTCTCGAATCGGCGCGGACAAAAGCAATCGAACGGCGTTTGGGCAACACCAAATTTGAAGTCGGCGACATGCTATCGATGAGGTTTCCTTTCGCGAGCTTTGACGCTGTCGTGTGCGTGTTCGGAATCTTCTTCGTGCCCGATATGGCAAGGGCTGTGAAAGAGCTCTGGAGTCGCGTTCGACCAGGCGGCAAACTGGCTGTGACTACATGGGGACCGAATTTCTGCGAGCCCACGAATAACGCATTCTGGTGCTCGATCAAAAATGTACGGCCTGATCTGTACAAAGGTTTTAATCCATGGGACCGAATCAACGATCCAGCAGGCTTGCGGAAGATTCTCGACAAAGGCGGGGTGGCGTCGCCGAACATCATTGCTGAAAATCGCCTCCACCCGATTAAAGCGCCTGAGGATTGGTGGAAGATTGTTTTAGGATCCGGCTACCGCGGAACAGTCGAGCAGTTAAACGAGGCGGAGCGGGAAACGGTAAAGGAAGCAAACTTAGCTTTTATTCGCGATAGAAAGATTTCAGCCATTGAAACAAATGTTCTTTACGCGCTCGCTACAAAACCTCTTCCAGCGAATACCACATGAAAAGTGATCAGCCGCTTTTCCTTAATGAAGAACAAGTCCGCCAGCATTTACGGATCGAAGACTTGATTCCCACGATGGAGAAAGCATTGATTGATTTTTCCTCGGGCAAAGTGACTCAGCCGGTGCGGTCGGTGATTAAGGTCGATCCGCCGGGAGGATTTTATGGAATGATGCCGGCGCTATCGCCGGAAGGGCTCGGCCAAAAAATTGTGACGTTCTATCCGCCGAACGCCGGGAAAGGA
>Ga0126381_100002214_pt1 | contig 21054 bp, 14 predicted proteins | sample PanSoiMetPlot_28_FD_96465 | JGI IMG/M metagenome (GOLD analysis project Ga0126381, IMG submission 96465) | Tropical forest soil microbial communities from Panama - MetaG Plot_28 | ecosystem: Environmental > Terrestrial > Soil > Tropical forest > Bulk soil | place: Panama | collected 2016-02-17
AGATCCGCGCGGGGACGGGTGGGGACGAGGCCGCGCTCTTCGCCGCGGATCTCTACCGGATGTACACGCGGTTCTGCGAGCGCAAACGGTGGAAGATCGAAGTCACGGAGCTCTCCGACGCCACCCTCGGCGGTCTCAAGGAAGTGATCTTCGCGGTCCGTGGGCCGAAGGCGTACGGCACGCTCCGGTACGAATCGGGTGTGCATCGGGTCCAGCGCGTTCCCGAAACGGAAGCGCAGGGTCGCATTCACACCTCCGCCGCCACGGTGGCCGTGCTGCCCGAGGCCGAGGAGGTCGACGTCAACATCGAAGAGAAGGATCTTCGCATCGACGTCTTCCGCTCGTCGGGGCCGGGCGGGCAGAGCGTGAACACGACGGACAGTGCGGTGCGGGTGACGCACTTGCCCACCGGTCTCGTTGTGCAATGCCAGGACCAGAAATCCCAGCTGCAGAACAAGATCAAGGCGCTCGAGATTCTCCGGTCCCGCCTCCTCGATCGCATGGTGGCCGAGCAGGAGGCGGCGCGCGCGCGCGATCGCCGCGCCATGGTGGGCACCGGCGACCGGTCGGCCAAGATCCGCACCTACAACTTCCCGCAGAACCGGCTGACCGATCACCGGATCCATTTCACGACGCACAACCTCACGGACGTCATGAACGGCGATCTCGACGCGGTCATCACGGCCCTACGGTCGGAGGGCGAGAAGGAGCGCATGAGTGCCTGACGACGGCCGTCCTCGCCCCTCCGGTTCCGTCGGTGAGGTACTGGGCAAGGCGACGGAACGGCTGCAGCAGGCAGGCGTGTTGAATCCCAAACGCGAATCAACGGCGCTCTGGGCGGCAGTGGTCGGCAGCACGCCGGGGGACGTCTGGGTGAATCGCGAAGGCATCGCGGCGCCGGAGGAGGCCGACCGGTTCTGGAAGGCGGTTGGACGCCGGGCCGGTGGTGCGCCCTTTCCGTACGCGGTAGGGCATGCCGGATTCCGGAATCTCGATCTGCTCGTGGACGCAAGAGCGCTGATTCCGCGTCCCGAAACCGAGGGCCTGGTGGGACTGGTGCTCGAGTGGGCCGGCAACCGGCGCGACGGGCATGGCCTCGCGGCGGATGTCGGGACCGGCAGCGGGTGCATCGCCCTCGCACTGGCGCAGGAGGGGGAGTTTGCGGGTGTCGTGGCTACGGAACGTTCACCCCAGGCTGCGGCGTTGGCACGGGAGAACGTGGCGCGGGTAGCTCCCAGAGTGCCCGTAGAAGTACGGGAAGGAGACCTGCTGGGACCCCTTGCGGGGTCCCGGTACCGCGTGATCGTCTCCAATCCTCCGTACCTCACCGAAGAGGAGTACGGAGCGCTCGATCCCTCGGTGCGGGCCTACGAGCCGCGCGAGGCGCTGGTGAGTGGGGTCGACGGACTCGATGCCACGCGAGTGCTGCTCTCGGGTGCGGCGGCACTGCTCGAGCCGGGAGGCTTGCTGGCGCTCGAAATCGATGAGGGCCGCGGGGCGGAGGTCAGTGCCCTGGCGCACGAGCATGGGTGGCGCCGCATCGGCATTCATGACGACTTGTTCGGCCGGCCGCGGTTTGCGCTGGCGTTCCCTGGGGAGGGCATGTGATCGACGATAAGGCGGTGGAGCTCGGACGGCTGCTGGGCCAGACCGGCGAATACAAGGCGCTGAAGCGCGCCAACGACCGCATGCGCGAGGATCAGGATGTCCTGAAACAGCTCGCGGAGGTCGAACGGCTGGCGGTCGAGATCGAGCGGGGCGCCCAGGCCGGTATCGAACCTGCGAAGGAGCAGGTCGAGGCGTATGACCGGGCGCTCCACGCCGTCCAGGGGCATGCGGTGTACCAGCAGGTGGTCGCCGCTCAGGCGAACTTCGAGAAGCTCATGGCCAAGGTCAACGAGCGTATCTTCGAAGGGATTAAGAAGGGCTCGGCCAGCCCCATCATCACCCTGGGCTGACATGTTCATCGTGGTGGAGGGGCCGGAGGGGGCGGGGAAGTCCACGCTGGTGCGTGGTATCAATGCGCGTCTCCTGGCCGAGGGGCGGCAGGTCCTGATGGTGCGGGAGCCAGGCGGGACACCGGTGGCCGAGGCGGCGCGGAAGATCGTGCTCAAGTCCCGCCACGAGCTGAATCCGGCGTCCGAGCTCTTTCTGTATCTCGCGGCCCGTGCGGACCTGGTCGAGAAGCAGATCCGGCCCGCCCTCGCCGCCGGACAGGTGGTGCTGGCCGACCGGTTCGATCTGTCGACGCGCGCCTACCAGGTGGCGGGCCGGGGACTGCCGGCCGATGCCGTGCAGGCCGCGATCCAGGTCGCGACGGGCGGGCTCGCGCCTGATCTCACCCTGGTGCTCGATGTGCCGGTGGAAGTCGGGCGGGAGCGGCAGCGAAAGGCCCGGAAGGAGCAGGACCGCATCGAGCGCCAGAGCGACGCATTTCACGGTCGGGTGCTCGAGGCATACCGGAAGGCGGCCGGTCCCGGCGTCGTGCACCTCGACGCCACGCAGGCGAAGTCCGCCGTGTTGGAGGCCGCGTGGAAGGAAGTCGCCGCGGCGTCCGCGCTTTCACTTCGAGGAATCTCATGAAGGGGAAAACCATCGCCATCATCGCTGGGCTGACCAGCGCCGCGCTCGTCACGGGCGGCTGGTTGCTGCAGCGCGATACCGTGCCGAGCGGTTCCGTCTATCAGCAGGCCCGGCTGTTCGACGACGTGCTGGCCCACGTGGCCGACTACTATGTCGACTCGATCGATGAAGCCAGGCTGTATGGCATGGCCATCGACGGTCTGGTGGACCAGCTCCACGATCCCTACTCCGTGTACCTGAAGCCCCAGGATTTCAAGGAGCTCACCGAGCAAATCTCGGGAGACTACGGCGGTCTCGGATTCCAGTTCGAGGTCCGGGACAATGCCGTGGCCGTCGTGGCGCCCCTCCCCGATACGCCCGCCGAGCGGGCGGGCCTCCTGGGTGGGGACATGATCACGGCCGTCGACGGGCAAGCCACCGCGGGCTGGAAGCAGGACGATGTCTTCAGGAAGATGCGGGGCCCCGCCGGGACCGCCGTGACGCTCACGGTGAAGCGACCCGGCGTCGACCAGCCGATGGAATTCAAGATCACCCGCGCCAAGATCCATGTCCGTTCCGTGGGCCTGGCGATGATGCTCGACGATCATGTCGGCTACATCGCCATGAGCCCGGTGAGTGACTCGTCGGCGCATGAGATGGAGCTTGCCGTAGACTCGCTCTCCAAGGCGGGCATGCGCGCCCTCATCTACGATCTGCGCGGCAACCCCGGCGGTTCGCTGCAACAGGGCGTCGGCGTCACGGACCTGTTCCTCAATCCGGGCCAGGAGGTCGTCGCCACGAAGGGGCGGGCGCCGCACTCCAACGCCGTCTACCGCGACGACGAACCCCAGCAGTGGCCCAACCTGCCGATCGTGGTCCTGGTGAACGGCTTCACGGCAAGCGCCGCGGAGATCATCTCCGGCGCGCTGCAGGACCATGACCGTGCGCTGGTGGTCGGCACACCCACCTGGGGGAAGGGGCTGGTGCAACAGGTCTGGCAGCTCACCCCTGAAACCGCGCTGAAGCTGACGACCGCACGCTGGTATACGCCGAGTGGGCGCACCATTCAGCGGACGATGAAGAGTGAAGAAGATCAGGTCGCCCTGGTGCTGGCGGCCGAGCATGGTCAGGACACCTCGAAGATCGATACGACCCACGTGTTCAAGACCGACGCCGGGCGTGTCGAGTACGGCGGCGGAGGCATCCGGCCCGACCTCTTCGTCGCGGTAGACACGTTCACCGCCGGCGAGCAAGCCTTCAACAAGTCCCTCGGGGCCAAGGCACCGGTGTTCGCCGATGCCCTGTCGGGGTACGCGGTGGACGCCAAGCTGCACCACCTCGTGACCAACCCGGATTTCCCGGTGACGGACGCGATGCTGAACGATGTGCTCCAACGGCTCAAGGCTCGTGGCGTGACCTTCACGCCGTCGATCCTCGAGGGCGGGAGAACGCTCCTGAAGCAGGAGATCGGGTACGAGGTCGCGCGGTACAGCTTCGGCCGGATCGGCGAATTCCACCGCCGCATCTCGGATGACCAGCAGGTGGTGCGGGCCCTCGACCTGGCCCGGAAGGCGAGAACCCCGCAGGAGCTGCTCTCCCTGGCGGCGAAGCCCGCGCCGCACCCAGGCCGCTAGCCCCCGTGGGGGGAGTGGTCGGGATCATCGGCGCGGGGCGGGTGGGAGCCGGTCTCGGACTGGCTCTCACCCGCGCCGGCCGCGAAGTCCGCCTGATCAGCCGCCGGCCCGTCCGCGTTCCCGCTCCATTGACGCTGAAGGTGGCTCCCGAAGGTCCCGACGTCGAATGGGTGTCGGGCCTCGAGGTCCTGTTCCTCGCCGTTCCCGACGACCGCATCCATCCGGTCGCGCAGCAGCTCTGGTCCATCAAGGGCGTCGTCGCCACGCAGGCCGTCCTGCACTGCTCGGGCGTTCTCGGTCAGGAAGCGCTCTCCCCCCTGGTGCCCACCCGCGCTGCCCTCGGCTCGCTACACCCGTTGCAGACCATCAGCGACCCCGAAGTCGCGCCGGAACGGTTCAAGGGCGCATGGGCGGCGGTGGAGGGAAGTCCCACCGCGATGGACGCCGCGGAGGAGATCGCACGAGCGCTCGGCATGAAGCCGTTCCGCATCACCGCCAAACAGAAAATCCTGTATCACGCGGGCGCGGTCTTTGCTTCCAATTATCTCGTGGTGGTCGAAGCGATCGCGCAGCGGCTCCTGCGGCATGCCGGTCTCTCGGACGAAGAAGCGTGGGCCGCGCTCTCCCCACTGGTGCGGGGTACCATCACCAACCTGCTCGCGGGGGATCCCCGCAGTGCGTTGACGGGGCCGGTGATGCGGGGAGATACCGACACGATTCTCCGGCACCTGAGCGCGTTGACGCTCGACGACGCCCGGGTGTATCAGATGCTGGGGCGTGCCGCGTTGGAGCTCGCGCGGAAGGGCGGGATGGACGACGGGACCGCCAAACGGGTGTCACAGGCCCTGGCGACGGACCTGCCACAGGTGCTACCGGACATCAGCAAGTAGTTCGAGGGCGTATGTCGGCAATCCAGGTGGTTGGGCAGTCCGCCTTGTACTCCCTCATCGTGGGACTTCTCGCCGTCGGGATTCCGTACCTGGCATTAGCGGCGCTGTTGCGGCGATTGCTGGGCGCGTTCGGGCTCGCCCTACTGGCGTTGGTCGTCGCGGGCGTATTCGTCTGGGTCATCCTCACCGATCACTCGGTTCCGCACGGGGCGACGTTCTGGATGGCCATCGGTACGGTCGCGGTGGTGACCCTCTCGCCGTTGGCCACCATCGACGCCATGGGACGCTCGGATGCCCCACCACCCCTGTGGGCCAGAATGGGATTGGGGTTTGTGACCATGGTAGCCACCGGGGTTGTGGCGGCCGTCATTGCCGTCCTGATGCTGGCGGTGGGAGTTCGCTAGACCCTTACTGATCTACGACGCGCACGCCGGCTGCCGGAGTGAAGCGGAAGGCTCCGCCGGAAGTCGCGACGTTCAGCTGGTACTTCGAGAAGATCAGCACTCGCTTCTGTCCCGACGTCTCCGTGATATCCAACCGCGTGACCAACCCAGACCGGCTGATCGTCATGTCCGCGGCTGTGTAGGGCCGATCAGCCGCGATTGGCTCAAGATGGATGACGTCGGCGACGCCGGCCGCACTCGAGTCGGTGCGGACGAAGCGGGTATGAAACCGCTGCTCTGGGTGATCCATGAATTGCCCGATGAGATCGGGCCCGTTGCCGCGGCTGGACGCCAGCGCCGTGCGAATCACCTGACCGGGCGTCGTGCTGGGCGTGTACACCCACAGATACTTCCCGTCCGCGAGAATCCGGTCACCCTTGGGATGGGTGAAGTTCATGGTGAAGCGGGATGGAGGCGCCTGATACAGCACACCGCGTGTGGTGTCGGGCGCGCCGACCATCGGGTTGTCGACGATCTGCACGAAGTCGGCGCGAAGGGTGTGGATCGTGTCGAACGCTGCGCGCGCGCGGGCCAGGATGGCGAAGGGGTCTTGGGCTGCGAGTGGGGTGCTCAGAACGGCGAGGAACAGACCACTCCCCACTCCCCACGCCTTTTTCTGCTTCAAGCTCCCACCGACGCCGGCTCCGCCATCCGGCGGCCCGTGACCTCGGCGATGACCCGGACCTCTTTCATCAGTTGCGCGAACTGCTTGGGGAAGAGCGATTGCGCCCCGTCGGACAGCGCCTGGTCGGGCGCGGGATGGACTTCGACGATGATGCCGTCTGCTCCCGCCGCCACGGCGGCACGGGCCATCGGCAGCACCTGATCGCGCAGGCCGGTGCCATGCGACGGGTCGGCGATGATCGGCAAGTGCGAGAGTTTGTGGACCACCGGGATCGCCGTCAGATCGAAAAGATTCCGGGTGATCGGATCGAATCCCCGCACGCCGCGCTCGCAGAGCATCACATCCGCATTCCCCTCCGCCAGGAGATACTCGGCGGACAGGAGCAGCTCCGTGATGGTGGCGGCCATCCCGCGCTTCAGGAGCACCGGCTTGCCACACTTGCCGGCGGCCTTGAGCAGAGAGTAGTTCTGCATGTTCCGGGCGCCGATCTGCACGATGTCGGCCACTTCGGACACCCAGCCGACGCCGTCGTTGTCCATCGCCTCGGTGCAGATGAGCATGCCCGTCTCGGCGCGCGCCCGGTCGAGGAAGCGCAAAGCCGGACGGCCGAGTCCCTGAAACGAATAGGGTGAGCTGCGGGGCTTGAAGGCACCGCCGCGGAGAATCGTGGCACCCGCCTCCTTGACCTGCTTGGCGGTCTCGATGATCTGGCGTTCGGACTCGACGGAACAGGGCCCCGCGATGGCGACGACGTCGTTCCCGCCAACGGTGACGCCATTGTGGAAATGGACCACCGTCGACTCGCTCTTCCACTCCCGGCTCACCTGCTTGTACGGCTTGGAGACGTGAATGACTTCGGTGACGCCCGGCAGGCCCTCGAGCCGGGACGCATCCACCCGGCCATCGTTGCCGATGAGGCCGACAGCGGTGCGCTGTGCCCCCGGCATCGCCTGGGCCTGGTACCCCATCTCCTGAATCACGGCGACCACGCGCTGAACTTCGGCGTCCGTGGCCCCATGTCGCATGACGATCAGCAAAAGTCTCTCCGGAACTGGTCCCGAATACTCCCTAGGAAATGGGAAGGGCGTCAAGACAAGGGTCTGTCAGTGCCGCCGTCCCATGAACACCACCCGCCTATAGAGCAGGGTTTGTCCGCTTCTGAGTCTCAGGATGTATACCCCCGGAGGAACGAAGCGCCCGTCGTCCGCGCGGCCGTCCCACGTGATCAGCGGGTCGCACGTGGTACCGCCCAGCGGTCCCCGGCCGTAACGCCCCGGGGGGAGAACCCCCACGAGGGATTGGTTGGGGATGATCCGGCGGACCGTCCCGCCGCGCAGGTCGAGGATCTGCAGCTCGGTCTGCCCGGGGGTCGAGACGTCGAACCAGATGCAGGTCGAATCATGGCCCACGGCCGGGAAGGGATTAGGAAAATTCTGGTACAGCAGGGTCGCCTGAGGGACCGAGTCGTCGAGAATCAGGAAGATGCCCGCCGACGCGACGAACGTGGTGTCGGCTCCGGCGTGCACCACGAGGGTCCAGTCGTACGCGGTGTTCGTCTCGAGGGCGATCGGCACGCGGAATGCCGTGTCCGTCAGGCCTGCCGCGCCGTACACGGACGGTCCCTGATTCAACTTGAAGATCTGGAGGTCGTATCGGAACGGTCCCGGAGGAGCTGCAATGCCCGGCACCCTCCAGATGAAAGTCGGCTGAACCGAATCCGTGTTGATGCCCGCCGAGTCATTGAACGTGACGAGCGTGGCCCAGGCGGGGACCGTGATCGGTCCGACGGTCCCAGTGGTTGCCGTCACGCCTGTGGCGCTGGCGTCGACACGCCAGAAGAGCGGGGCACCAGGCTTGAAGGCCCGGCCCGGGAGGTACTGCGTCGCGCTGCCCATCAGCGTATCCAGCATCGGTTTGGCGAAGAGCGAGTCCCGTCCGATCCGGAGCCGGTAGGTGACGGGTCCGGCAAGGCCGGGGGTCGTTCCGACCGTCCAGCTGAACTGCGGAGTGACCGAGGCAAGCTTGGGAGGCAGGGGCGAAAGCGCTGTGACGCCATTCGGGAAGATGGCCGAAGCCGTAACGTCCGGTCTCCCCCAGCCGCTCGTGGAATCCGGGTGGAGGGTGTTGGCGGCGTGCCGCCGGAGTGCCGCCCGCAGTGCCAGAGGGCCGAGGGACGGCTGCTCTTCCTTCACGAGCGCGGCCGATGCGGCGAGAATCGGGGTCGCGAACGATGTTCCGCTCAGACGCCCCATCGTGCCGGTGCCGGTGACCACGCAGACCGAGACCCCGGGGGCCGTCAGGTCCGGCTTCAGCCGGCCATCGGCGGTCGGGCCGCGCGAAGAGAACGAGGCGATGGTGCCCGCCGAGTCTTCGGCACCGGCCGTGATGACCGACTCCGCGTCGCCGGGCGTGACGAGCGTACGGAAGCCCGGTCCGCCATTCCCCGCGGCCGTGACGACCAGGATGCCGTGCGCCGAGGCGCTCTCGGCGGCGACGGAGGTCACCGCGACGTCGCCGTTCAGCTGGCTCGGCGTGTACCTGAACCCGTTGTCGAACGCGAGGTACCCCAGGCTCGAAGACGCGATGTCGACCCCGATCGAATCCGCCCACTCGAGCGCAGCGACATAGTTGTCCTCTTCGACGCGGGTCTCCGAGCGGACGTCTTCGGTCTTCGCGAGCAGGTACGAGGCGCCGCGGGCGATGCCGACGAGTCGTCCGGGGATGCTTCCGGCGAAGAGCGACCAGACAGCCGTGCCGTGGAACTGGGGATCGAGCAGCAGCGAATCGTTGGGCTGGTTGCGGACCACGGAGTCCCCGAAGACGAAGTCGTACTGTGCGGTGACGGTGACGCCCGCGAACGCCGGGTTGAGCGTGTTGAACCCGGCGTCGAGGATGACGATGCGTACTCCCGTGCCATCCACGCCCTGGTCGGAGAGGCCGCGGAGGTTGAGTTGACGATACGGCATCTGCGACGGTCCGTAGGTCGGGTCGCCGGCGGCTCCGCAGGTGTCGGGCCCAAGGACGACGGCAGCGCGGCGTGGGGCGGTCGGATCAGGACCTGGGCGAAGGCGCCAGCGGCCGAGGGGCTGGATCCGCCGGAACGAGGCGTCCTGCGAGAGGAGGCGCAAGGCGCTGGTAGAGCCGCTGGCGCTGACCGCATGGAGCCAGCGGCTGGCGCGGCGGACCTGCCCGCCCGCCGCGGTGATCCGGTCGACCGCCTGGCTGAGCGTGATCCCGGGCCGGACGAAGAGCCAGACGGTGAACGTGGAATCGCGCGACCACGCGCGGGCCAGCGGGGCCGAGACGGCCGGACGCTGGGCAGAGGCCGCGCCGCCCGCCAGGAGGGTTCCGAGGAAAATCCCCCGGATGACGGCGGCGCGGGGGCTCAGGCGGTGCGCTCGAGCTGTCCCAGCCGGACGCCCACGATGGTGGAGACGCCCGGTTCCTGCATGGTCACGCCGTAGACCGCATCGGCGGCCTGCATGGTGCGGGGGTTGTGCGTAATGACGATGAACTGCGTCGAGCTCTTGAACTCGGAAAGGAGCCGGACGTATCGGCCCACGTTGGCATCATCCAGGGGCGCGTCCACCTCGTCCAGGAGGCAGAAGGGGCTCGGGCGGGTGAGGAAGATCGAGAAGAGCAGGGACACCGCCACCAGCGTCCGCTCGCCGGACGAGAGCAAATGGATCCGCTGGGTCCGCTTGCCGCGGGGGGCCGCGTGGATCTCGATCTCGGACTCGAGGGGCTCGTCCTCATTGGCCAGGCGCACGTCGCACTCGCCACCACCGAAGAGCGTCTGGAACACGCTCCGGAAGTTCTCGCGCACCTTGCCGAATGACTCGAGAAACAGCGTCTTGGCGGTCTGGTCGATTTCCCGCGCCGCCTGCTGGAGTGACGACCGGGCCGCGACCAGGTCATCCCGCTGGGTCATCAGGAACTCGAGTCGCTTGACCTCCTCCGCGTGCTCCTCGACGGCCAGCGCATTGACGGGGCCCACCTGCTCGATGGCGCTCTTCAGGCGCTCGTTTTCCGAGCGCAGCCACTCGAGATCGCCTTCCACTTCAGGCGCGTCGGACAGGAGCTGATCGAGCGGCTTCTTCCACTCGACCTCGACGCGCTCCGCCAGGCCCCTCTTGCGGCCCTCGACCTCCGTCCGCTCGACCTCGAGCCGGTGGGCCTCATCTCCCAACGCATCGAGAGCGGTGCGGGCCCCGTTCAGGGCGTTCTCCGCCGTCGCCACGCCGGCTTCGGCCTCCGTCACTGCGGCTCCCGCCCCCTGCGTCGCGCCCTCGAGCTCCGCGAGCGCGATCCGCCGCTCCTGCAGGCTGTCTTCCCAGCTGCCGCGTTCGGTAGTGAGTGCGGCCGTGTCGCGGTCGATCGCTTCGATCTCGGTCGCCAACGACACCGCGTGCTGACGCAGGGACTCGGCGTCCTGGGCTGCACGTTCGGTGCGGTCGCGGGCGGCCGAAAGCCGGGCTTCGACCTGCGCGGCATCGACCTGCCAGTGCACGCGCTGCTCGCGGGCCGCCTCCTGTTCCGCTTCGAGCCCGGCGAGTGTCGCACGCTCGGCCGACAGCCGCTCGTCGGCGCGCATCCGTTCGATCTCGAGGGCCTGGAGGTCTGCGGTCAGCGTCCCGAGTCGGGCGTCGACGTCCTCCAACCGGCGCGTCAGGCGCTCAGCCTGCGCCACCGCCTCACCCGCATCCCGGCGCGCATGAACTGCCGCACGTTCGGCTTCACCCTTCTGGGCGCCCGTTTCGAGCTCGAGGTGGCGCTCCCGCTCCGCCGACTCGCCCGCTTCCGTCACCGCTGCTTCAGCCGCGGCGACATCGCGGCCGGCCGCGTCCAGATCGGACTCCGCGCGCACACTCGCCTTGGTGGCCTCCGTGATCTCCTGCTCGAGCAGCTCCAGCTCGGCTCGGCGCTGCAGCGGACCGGCGGAACCGGCGGAATCGAGGAAGACGGCGCCATTCGCCCGCTTCAACGCGCGGGCGCCGGTCATGACTTCATGACCCGCGAGCAAGGCGCGGACCCACGCCACCGCAGGACCGTCGACGCGAAGGTCATCCTTCAACGGATGCCCATCAGCTCCCTGGCGGGGACCCGGGTAGCACGGGAGAAGCACGAGGGGCCCTGGCTGGTCGCTCTCATGCCAGCGCTGGATCTCGGCGATGGCGGACTCGTCGCGGACGAGCACGCCGTGCAACCACTCGCCCAGCAGACGTTCAGCGAGCTCCGCGTCGCGCCGGCTGGTGCGCACGAAGTCGGAGAGGGGACCGACGACCGCGTCCCCGAACTGTGACTTCACCTTGAGGAGGGCCTGCGCCGCGGGTGCGAGGCCGACGCGCTCGCGGTCGAGCTCGGTGAGCGCCTCGCGCCGGGCCGTCAGCTGCGCCAGGGCTTCTTCCGCACGGCGCCGTGTGGTCCGGGCCGCCACTTCCGTTTCCTGAAGGCTCGCCAATTTTTGGCGGGCCGCCTGCAGGCCCTCGACCGCCCGCACTGCCGCCTGGGCCTGCGCGCCCGCGCGCTGGGTCTGTGACTGTGCCGCCGACTGCGCGGCCGCGGCCGCCTGCTCGCGGTTGACGCGCTCCGCCGACGCCTTCGCCGCCTGCTCGCGCAGCTCGCCGCGCTCGCGCTCCAGCAGGGTTCGCTCCGCGTCGGCGGCGTGGGCGCGTTCGGCGTGCTTGCGCAGCTCTTCGTCTTGGGCGCGGACGGCATCCCGGGCGCGCACCAGGCGCTCGCGGACCTCCGCTTCGAGCACGGTCCGGCTTTCGAGCTCAGTGCGAACGGCCGCGAGGTCAGTCTCGGCCGAGGTGCACTCGGCCTGCGCCGCGTCACGCTCCCGCTCGGCCTGGGCCGCGCGCTGCTCGTCTTGCGCGCGTTCCTCTCCGGCGCGGCCGCGGCGTTCCGATGCATTCGCGAGCCGCTCCGCCGCGAGCTTCAAATCGCCCTCGAGCCGGCCGACCGCAATCCGCGCGTCCGCCAGGCGCCGCTCGACTTCGGTCCGGGCCGCTTCCGCGGTGTGTCGACCTTGCACCTGTGCCTCACGTGCGCGCTCGGCGTCCGCCAGGCGCTGACGGGCGGCGGGCATGTTCTCGTCCAGCTCGCGCGTGCGTACCCCCAGCGCGCCGAGCGCGAGATCCAGATCTTCCATCTCGCGACGGACGAGCGTCATGGCCACACCGAACCGCTCGTCGATCATCTTCACATAGCGCTCCGCTTTGCCGCGCTGGCGGGCGAGCGAGCGAACCTGGGTCTGCACTTCCGAGATCAGGTCCTCGAGGCGTGCCAGGTCGGCGGCGGTCTCCTCGAGTCGACGCTCCGTGCTGCGCTTCCGGTCCCGGTACAGTCCGATCCCGGCCGCTTCTTCGAACAGCCCGCGACGCTCCTCGGCTTTTTCCGAGAGCAGGGCGTCGATCATCTTCGCTTCCATCACCACGGCCGCGTCGGCGCCCAGACCGGTGCCGCGCAGAAGGTCCTGGATGTCGCGGAGGCGGACGGGAGACCGGTTGAGCAGGTAGTCGCTCTGGCCCGACCGCGAGAGGCGGCGCGTGACCACGACTTCCTGATAGGCGATCGGGAGCACGCCGTCGGAGTTGTCGAACACGAGAGAGACTTCGACCACATTGACGGGCCGCCGTCCCGTGGAGCCCTGGAAGATCACGTCCTCCATCTTGCCGCCGCGGAGGAGCCGTGGAGACTGCTCGCCAAGTACCCAGCGGACGGCATCCGAAATGTTGGACTTGCCGCACCCGTTCGGGCCGACGATGGCCGTGACGCCGAGGTCGAAGGGCAGTTCGACGGTACCGGCGAAGGACTTGAACCCGGACAACTCCAACCGCGTCAGTCTCATGGCGTGGTCCCCATACGGGTAATGAGCGTGGTCGTGACGCCGGCGCCGCCGAGAGCGGCGGCCGCGACACTGGCCTGTTCGGGTGTTTCAAAGGCTCCGACGAGCTGCATTCCAGTACTACCCCAACGCACCGGGGGGACGCCCAGGTGGCGCAGGGAATCGAGCGACGACTTCAGGCCGGCGTTGAGCTGCAACGAGAAGGGTGCGTGCAGGAGCTCTCCCTGGCCGGCGGGCGCCAGGCCGCGTCTCCACAGGTCGGCGCGGGCCGCGGCAGCCCCCTGACGGGTTGCGTACGCACCAACAAGGACGCGGTACCACAGCGCGCCCGAGGCATCGAGCGCGAGCGGGGTGACGAACGTGCCGACTCCTTCTTCACTCAAACGGTCGGCGGCCGCGACGGCCTTTTCCGGTGCACCATATGCTGCCAGCTGGACCGTCCACGGAAGAGAATCGGCGCGGGGAGCGGCGATGATCGGCGCTGGATGCGGCGTGCGTTCTGCCCCGCGGCCCAGGATCGTCCATCCGGCGGCTCCCAGGAGCACCAACGCGAGCCCCACGGCCATGGGCCCCAAACGCCGCCGGCGCGGGTTGTACCGGGCGACCGACGTGAACGACAGATGGGGGACCGGCACGGACCGGCTGACACGGGGTGCCGCTTCAGGTCCGCTCACCACCGCGAGGATTTCGACGTCCCGCGCGGGGGGCACGAATCCGGCGGCCGTGGCGCCGACCGGCGTCAACAGCACCAGTCCATCGGGGGCGGAGCCGAGCTGGTCGACCGTCGATGCGCTGCAGAAGACGAGGAGCAGCGCATTCTCGGACCGGAAACCGGAATGGAGCGCGCGCCAGCGCGGATGGGCCAGGACGGCATCCGGATCGGGCGCGTCGCTGCCGGTGCCGATGAAGTTCACACGATCGATTTCACGCGCCACCAGGTCCCAGGACTGGTCATACTCGAGCGCATCCACCACGCCTTCACCCGGCGTGAGGTCCGCGGCGCGATGCAGGGTTGGATCGGCGAGACGGAGATCGATCAGTGCGACGCGTCGGCTCACCGCGCACCCGCGCGCGATGTCCCATGCGGCGCGCCCGGCCCAGTCGAGATCCGGACCCAGGGGCACGAGCGCGATCAGCGTCTTCCCCGTGAAGAGGGGCGGGACGGTGTGGAGCGCGTCACCGCGCGAGAGCGTACGCGTGGTCACTGCGTCGGTTGGTAGATCCAGTAGGGACGCCCGAGCTTCCGGCCGATGTCCTCGGCCTGCTCACGGGTGGCGTACGGTCCCAGGACGACGCGGAAGCCGTCATCCGCCGTCGTCGGGGGCAGAACCTTGGCCTGCAGTCCGGCGCGCTGCAGCTGCTGCGCCATGCCGTCGGACCATTCCTTGTTCTGCGAGATGGAGACCTGGACGTAGAGCGCGCCCGCGGCGGTATCGCCCGCCGCCGCCGCAGGAGCCGGCGCATCGGCGAGCGCGGCCGTACGGGATGAGCCGCTCGGGATCCACCCCGTAGCGACCCAGAGATCGCCAGCGGCGCCACTCAGCTTGCCGGCCTGATGCCCCGAGTCCGGGTGGATCGCCACCAGGTCGTTCCCCTGGCGCACCAGCACGGTGCCGTCCGGCGAGACCACCGGGAGATCCGTGCTCCACGCACCGGGCACCGTCGCCGTCAGCGTCTTGGTCGGCAGATCCACGATCCACACCGAATCGCCGATGCCTGACTGCGCCAGGAGCCAACGGCCGAGCGGATCGAGCCGCAGGTCGCGCGCCATGGCCGGCAGGGCGACGCCATCCATCTCGTCCCGTGAGAACCGGTCGACCACGGCGAGCCCGAGTCCCGTCTTGCGGCTCACGTAGAGCCGGTGCCCGGCGGGAGAGAACGCGACGTCGGTCGGATGGTCGGGGAGCGGAACGAAGGCGGGGGCGCGGCGGCCCAGCGGCTCGATGAGCACAAGTCCGGAATCCGTCGCCGATGCGACTTCATCACCGAATCGAGCCGCATCGACCACGCCCGAGCCGGGGTAAGGCCGCATCACCGCGGGTTGATCGACCGCTTCCGCGACGAGCCTGGGCTTCTTCTCCGCCGTGATGGCGATGAGCCGCTGATCCGCGCCGCCAAAGATCGCCGACGGGGTCGCCGCGAGGGGCTGTGGCCACACCGTCCGCGAGCGATGGGCGTAACTGACCACGCGCTTCTTCGCGTCGATGGTGAACAGCGTGCCGTCGGGTCCGAGAGCGGCCATCGTCACGCCGGTGGCGACGGTATCGACGCGGCCGCTCTGAAGGTCATAGGCGATCGCGTCCCCCTTCGCCGTGTGCAGGAAGAGCAATCCGTCTGCGTCGTCGGTCCCGATGACCCGGTCCACCGCGGGGAGCCGGCCGCGCAGAGTGCCAGGAAGCTCCGCGAGGGTGGGAAGGCGATAGAGCCTGGGGGCGCCGCCCTTGGCGGCCAGGCGGACGAGTACGGCGGCCGAGCGGCCCTCGGTTCGGGCTGCTGGTTTAACCTGCTGTCCCTGCTTGGTTTGCGAGGATGCGGGTGCCGGTGTCCGGGAGTGGCAACTCCCCAACACCACGGTCGCCAGGATGAGACACGCGGGGCGGGTAAACAAATGGCCTCGCCGACAAAATAGGAAGTCGGCGAGGCCGGGGCAAGTGGTTCAGCCGAACGGAGTTAGAAGGTCGGGCCGAGGGACAGGGTCCAGTAGGCGTGGCTGTTGTTCGGCCGGTTGAGCGGTTTGGTGTAGTCGATCCGCATGATCACGATGCCGAACAGGTTGGCGCGAATTCCGAAGCCATAACTCCGCAGTGGAATGCGAACGTCGTCAGGACTCTCGCTCGCGGTCCGCGTCCACTTCAGCTGCGAGAAGTTGTCGAACGCGACGCCGGCGTCGTAGAAGAACGCGCCCTCGAGCGGCGGGAAGCCGACGGGCAGCACGCCCAGGACCAGTGCACGTGTGAGCGGGAACCGGAGTTCGACGTTGGCGACGGCGACCTGCGATCCGATCAGCTGATCGAGCTCGGCGCACCCCGTCTGCGATTTCGACGTGACCGCTGCCACGCATTCGTTCTGCTGGAACGAGCCGGCGGTGTAGCCGGTCATGAGGGCCGTCGAGCCCAGGAAGGTGGGAAACCGCCCGGCATCCCGGCCGGTGCGGCCGAAGTAGAGTCCGCGGACAGCCAGAGAAAACGGGCGGAAGAGGAAGTAGTGGCGCCAGTCGGCGGTCACGGACGTGAACTTCCAGCTGCCCAGGGTCGGGGCGACTTCGAAGCGCCACCGGCTGCCGGCGAGCGGGCCGACCCAGCCGAACAGTGCGTTGTCGTGCACCAGGGCCGCGCTCGGCTGGGCGTAGGCGTTCGTCACGCCGCCGAGGGTGTTCACGTTTTCGCCGACGAGGCCATAGCCGCACCCGACGCAGCCCGGCGCCGTGGCATAGATGTCCTGGATCTGGAGCGTCGCGTCCGAAATCGCGACCGCGTGCAGTGAGAACTCCACGCGCGAGAACTGGCTGAACGGGTAGGCCGCGGTCCCGAACATGTCGCGGATCACGAAGCGCCGGATGTTGGTGTTCAGCGCGTAGGCGCCGGACACGGAATCGAACGAGCTGGTGGACGGCTCGTAGAAGTAGTAGGGCTCCTGCGTGAATCCGATGATCCAATTGGTCCGGTGGACCTGGTTGATGTAGGCAGCAAGCACCTCGGCCTCGGCCAGCCGGCCATTCACCGCGCCGGAGAAGATCATGGTGCGGTCGCCCAGTATGTCCGAGAGCGAGATCGCCGTGCCTCCGAAGAACCCGCGCCCGAAGTTGTCGCGCTCATAGCCGATCGTCGGCCGCGCCACGTAGTCGGGCGTGTACCGCACGTGGTACGGCATGATCGAGAATTCAGCCGTGTCGGGGAGGGACAGGGTGTTCGAGTCGAGCAGCTGCTTCACCGAGACCGGGGTCGCCACCTTGGTGGTCTCGGCGGGCTGGGCACCCGATTGCCGCAGGCCCGAGGGAGCCCGGTAGATGGAGCTCGAGGGTGCAGCGGCGCTCCCGGTGTCGGCCGGAGCAGCGGGGGTCGCACCCTTGCTGGTGTCCCCATTGAGGCCGGCCAGCTCGTACCGCGGCCTGGTCTGGACATACCCGACGGGGGGCATGGGTTTGGCCGCATAGGGCCGGCCGCGCAACGAGCGCGGGTTGTCGATGGCGTAGACGTCCCAGCTGCCGTCGTCGTAGTACGCGAACGCCAACCGGTCGGTCTCCTTGGCCCATGACAGGGCGGGGGAGATGGGCGTGATCCCGGAGACGCCCGTGTAGACGTCGGTCAGCTGGTAGACATTCTTGTCACTGAAGTCATAGAGGAAAACGTTCGGAATCCCGGTGCGATCGGAGACGAACGCGAGGGAGCGGCCGTCGGGCGCCCACACCGGATTGATGTTCCGGCCGTAGTCCATGTGGTCCAGCACTTCGACCTGGCCCGACTCCAGATGATACAGGGCGATCCTGAAGTTGCCGATGGCCAGGTCACCGAAATTGGTGTTAGGCCCGCGGTCGGTCGAGAACGCGATGGTCTTGCCGTCGGGGGACCACTGGGGCAGGAGGTCCGCGTACTTGTCGTTGGTCAGGCGCTTGAGGCCAGAGCCGTCGCGGTTGACGACGTACAGATCGGCCAGGCCGCCGTCGAAGCCCGTGAACGCCAGCTGGTTCCCGTCCGGCGACCAGGTGGGGTTGTTCACCCCGTTCAACGGAATGCGCAGACGGGCGGCTTCTTTGTCCTTCTTGATGTCGAAGATGACCAGGTCGTCCCGGTCCTTGTGCTTCACTGCGATGGCGAAGTAGCGCCCGTCTGGTGAGAACGATCCTGAGGAATAGATGAACCGCAGGCTTTCGTAATTGCTGGACGTCGTCGACTTCACGAGTCGCCGGATGGTTTTCCCGGTTTCGGCGTCCGCGAGATACAGATCGATGAAGATGTCGTTGGCGCCGAAGTACGCGATGAGGCGGCCGTCCGGGGAGATCGCCGGTGCCAGATGGAGCGGTCCACCAGAACGCTTCTCGGTCAGCAGGGGCTCGGCGATGCGCCGGGCCGGGTAGTGGTCCGAGATCTGGGGTAGGAAGGTCGCCTGCACCGCATCGCGCCAGTCCTTCGAAAGCTCGTCGATCGAAATGCCGAGCGCCCGCTTGAAGGCGCCTTCGATGCCGGCACCGCGCGAGGCCTGGAGGATTTCCCCGACCACCTCGTCACCCCAGCGCTGGCCGATGTATGCCCACAGCGCGTGCCCGTAGAAGTACGGGAAGATGTTCGGGTCGTCGGTCATGTCCTCGATGGTCGGCAGGTGCCCCTGCAGGGCAGCGTCGCGGAGCGCCATCGTCGTCGCCGGATCCATCGGTCCGAGCGACAGATACTCCGCCATGCCTTCCATGAACCAGCCGGGCGGATTCACCGTGACCATCGTCTGGATGCCGGCGCCCGGGTGTCCGCCCGAATACACGTCGTACTGGAACTGGTGCGTCATCTCGTGCTCGATGACGTGTTCCATCTGATCGTACGACCCGGTGAACGGGATGACCATCCGGTGTTTGAAGAACTCCGTGACGCCTTCGACGCCTTCCGAGGGACTCTCGCCGCCCAGAGCGTTGGTTTCCTGAAACTCACTGTACGACGCGTACAGGAGGATCGGTTTCCGCTCGATGAAGTTGTGATGGAGAATGCGGGAGAGGCGCGCGTACGAACGCTCGGCAATGCGGGCCACGTCGAGCGCGGCTTCGCGTTCCACGGGATAGAAGTAGACGTCGAAGTGTTCGGTCTGGATGATCTGCCACTGGAAGGTGCGGTACTGGACTTTGTTCTGTCCGAAGGAATCGAAATCCTGCGCCGCCGCCGCACGGCTGAGAGCGGCGAACAGGAATCCCGCGCCAATGAGAACCTTCGTCGCCTTCATACCAGCCCACCCCCGGGTACGAGCCTTCATTCCCCGACCGCGACCACCGGTGCCTCACCCCAGAGCCGCTCCAACTGATAGAAGTCTCGGAGCTCCGGATGGAAGAGATGCACCACGAAGTCCACGTAATCCAGCAGCACCCACCGGCCCTGCGTCAGCCCCTCGACGTGATGGGGTTTGTTCTCTCCACCGAGCGACATCAAATGATCGGCCATGCCTCGCACGTGGGCGTCGGAGGTTCCCGACGCGATCACGAAGTAGTCCGTTGCTTCCGACAATCCCCGCAGGTCCAACACGATCACGTTCACCGCTTTCCGGTCCGACAACCCTTCCAGGATGGGCCGGAGCCCGGCGAGGGCGGGGGCGGGTTTCCCGCGTGAAACGCGCCCTCGACCGCTACTCATAGCGCCCCCCGGCGCCGTTTGTTCCGTCTTCGACCTGATAGAACACGCCCCAGGTCCCGATCCCGGTGTGCGCCGCGAGGACCGGGGTAATCGGACTGAGCAAAGCTTCCTTCGGCGCGAAGCGGTGGACCAGTTCCTGACGGAGGGTCTCCGCGAATTGCGGGATCCCCGCGTGCACCACACCGAGCCGGAGGGACTTCGGCTTCTCGGCGAGCGCCCGGTCGAGCAGGGCGAGGACTTTCGTGCGCGCCGCCTCGCGCCCGCGGGCCCGGCCCGCCGGGTCCACCACGCCACCAGGCGACAGCGTCAGGATGGGTTTCACGTTCAGGCGCGTCCCAAGCCAACCTGCCAGCCGGGACACGCGGCCGGACCGGATCAGGCGGTCCAGCTTATCTACGACGAAGAAGCCGGAGGATTGAGTCCGGACGCGCGCCAGCTCCTTGGCGATCTCCTCTGAGGCCATCCCCTGCGCCGCCAATTCGAGCCCCCGTAGCACCAGCATGCCCTCTCCGAGCGAGGCGCTGCGGGAGTCCACGAGCGAAATCCGGTCGCCGGCCACTTCCTTGGCCGCGGCATCGGCGTTCGCGAAGGTTCCCGACAAGGCCCTGGATACAGCAACCACCACAACTTTCTCGGCCACGCGCAGGGCGTCCGTATACACCTCGGCGAAGGCCTGACGGGTGGGTTGTGACGTCGTCGCATCCTGTCCCGAGCGCAGCCGGGTGTAGAACTCCGGCGCCGAAAGCTCAAGGCGGTCGCGGTAGACGCGGTCGCCAACGATGAGTTGCATCGGAACCAGGCCGATCTGCTTCTCGAACACGGCGGAATCCGGCAGGTCGCACGCCGTGTCGGCGACGAAGGCCACCGGGCGCTTGTTCACGAGGGCCTGGTGCTGGGCCCGCATGTCCTCCGCCTTGGTGTACTCGAGCGTGCCCCAGCCGCGGCCGAGGGCGAAGACCGCATCCGGGGTGTCGGTGTGGACGTGCGCCTTCAGGAGGTCGCCCGACTCGAGGACGACGATGGACCCACCCAGCTCCCGGAGCGCGCCGCGGACCTGCTCCGGCCTGGGGAGGGAGGTCCCGCGCACCATGACCTCGGTGCAGTATCGGAAGTCGCGGTCGGAGGCGACTTCGGTGGTCGCGGCGGCGTTCACCAGGTCGCGGTCCACGGCGCCCTGTGCCTGGCCCCCTTCTTCTATAAGACGCTTGACGCCATCCAGGAGCCTGACGAACCCCTTGGCCCCGGCGTCCACCACCCCGGCGGACTTGAGGGCCTGGAGCAGCTCGGGCGTACCCTGCAGGGAGCGCTCCGCGCGGGTGACCAGGCGCCGCATGAAGACCTTGAGATCGCGCTCCTCGGCGGCCGCGTCGGCTTCGTCGGCGGCATCGCGGGCGACGGTGAGGATGGTGCCTTCGATGGGGTCGTCGAGCGCGCCGTTCAGACGATCGAAGCCCATGCGGATGGCGCGGGCGAGGTCACGAGCCGTGGCGGTGGGGCGGTCTCCCAGACCGTCACGGAGACCGAGCAGGAACTGCGACAGCATCATGCCGGAGTTGCCGCGGGCGCCGCGAATGCTCGCCTGCGCCATCGCCTCCGTTACCTGGGGCAGGGGGGCGTCTCCCAGCGTGCGGAGGGCCTGGGCGACTTCACGGAGGGTGAGCCACATGTTGGTCCCGGTGTCGCCGTCAGGCACCGGGAACACGTTCATCCGGTTCAGCTCGTCG
>Ga0126381_100002215_pt1 | contig 21053 bp, 26 predicted proteins | sample PanSoiMetPlot_28_FD_96465 | JGI IMG/M metagenome (GOLD analysis project Ga0126381, IMG submission 96465) | Tropical forest soil microbial communities from Panama - MetaG Plot_28 | ecosystem: Environmental > Terrestrial > Soil > Tropical forest > Bulk soil | place: Panama | collected 2016-02-17
AGTAAGTGGATAACGTCGGGAGGTAAGGGAAACTGCGCGGCGAGCTCGTCGGCGGTGCCACCCTGCTGGGCCTCGACCAACCCGCTCAACAACGGCACGACGTCGGAAGGCAAGGTGTCGGGAAGTGGGCTGTTCGGTGAGGCCGTCGTCGACCTGACAGGGGCGAACATCATCCCCGCAGGCACGTGCGAGGTCTTCAACCAATCCTGGGTGAAGGCACGCTCATCGCCGTCCTTCTCAGAGCTAAAGGACTTCATCGCGCCCATCACCGCACCGCTGACTACCTGCGTGCAGCCAACGCTGGCGACGCAGCTGTCGAGTGGCAGCGCGACGGGCACCACGCTGGCCGTCCAGCCAGGGGCCTCGGTGACCGACCAGGCAACCATCACGACGACGCTGGGTAGCCCAGCCTCGGGCGACACGCTCACGTACAACCTGTACACGGCGGCCAGCGGCTGCACGGGCACGCCCGCAGCTACCAGCGGGCCACTGGCGGTCAGTAGCTTCAGCACCCTGCCGTCCTGGCCCTTTACGGCACCCAGCACGATTGGTGGCTACAACATTCAGGTCGTGTTCACGCCTTCGGCGGCGGACACGCAGAATAAAGCAGCTACCAGCACCTGCACCGACGAGGTGCTGACGGTCTTCAACCCGGCCACGCAGCTGGCGATCACCGACCAGCTCGTGGGGCTACCCACAGGGGCCCAGGGTACGGTGACCTACACCGTGTTCACGACCTGCTCCGGTGGCGTGGGCGGCGGCACCCAGACCGACGTAACGCCGTCACCGAACACGGTATCGGGTACGACGGGGCCGGTGAGTAAGTCGTTCTCGCTCAGCACGGGGTCGGCCTACTTCGTGGCGGCCTTTACGGGAACGGGTGGCAGCACGCCTACAGGGACGAGCTTCACCAGCGTATGCACGAAGGAGAGCGCGACTATCGGGTAGCGCGAGGCAAGGCCTGCCCGCACCGAGACGGTTCTGGGCAGGCCTTGCACGGCGTGGCCTGGTGCAGCGAGGCAGGGTCCGGCGTGGCGCAGCGAGGCAGGCGTGGCAAAGCTAGGAAGGGTATGGCGGGGCACGGCAGGCAAGGCAAGATTTGACGTAGCAGGGCTCAGCGAGGCGTGGCACGGCTAGGTACGGCAGGCGTGGCAAGGCTGGGCTGTGGCTAGGCGTGGCAAGGCAGGCATGGCGCGGCTCGGCACGGCTTGGAGGCAGTAGTTTACAATCTACCGATTATGTGTTATAATACCGGTGTTGTGTGAGGAGGTGGCAACGCCATAACTGCAGAGTTGGACCAAAGTCATGTCGTGAAAGGAAATGTTATGCCAGGCAGAGTTTCAACCAAGAAAACCGACGACATTTTGATTCAGGAGCTGCGCGAGCAGCGGCTCGTCTTCGCAGTGCTCGGGCGGACGCCCATCATCCTGAATCGCATGCCCGCCAAGGTGATGGGAACGCTCATCTTCCCTGGCGCCCCGGTGACGATGGCCACCAAGCGGTCGCGCCTCAAGCACGACCCGTACGAAGAGTTTCAGAACTCTCCGTACCGCATCGAGAACCCCGACGCGCCGACGCTGCTCGCCGTCCCGGCCAGCGCCTTTAAAGGGGCGATAGCCACGGCAGCCTTGGATGTGGAGGGGGCCCGCAAGACGGAGATCGGTCGGCGCGTGTTTGTGGAAGCGGACTGGGATGGACGCTTCGTCGCGCTGTACGGCGAGCCCAAGATCTTCACAAGCGTCACCCGCCAGGCGGACATCAACCACACGCCCGACGTACGCACGCGGGCGATCGTACCCGAATGGGCCGCCGTGGTCACCGTCCGCTACCCCGAGCCAGCCCTGCGGCAGCCGATGGTGCAGAACCTGTTCGCTGCAGCCGGAATGGTTGCAGGGGTGGGTGACTGGCGTCCGGAGAAGGGGAGCGGCGACTTCGGTCAGTTCCGCCTCGTGAGTGTGGACGACCCCGACTTCGCGCGCATCGTGGGGACGTGGGGGCGAGCCGCACAGGCCTCGGCCATGGCCGACCCTGAGTGCTACGACGGCGAGTCTCGCGAGCTGCTGAGCTGGTTCGACAGCGAGGCCGTCACGCGTGGGTTTACCGTCAGTGGCAAACTCGGCAACGCACTCGGAGGCAACGGCGTGGCACCAGGACGCAGCGGTGCTGCCAATGGTGCCGTCCCGCGCGCCAGCTAGAGGTCTACACGGCAGCAGGGCGGGCGGCACCACACCCGCTCTGCTGCCGTGTGCCTGACATGGCTAGGCATGCTTTGGCATGGCTAGGCTCGGCAGGCAAGGGGGGGTCAGGCGAAGGCAGGGCACGCCAGGGCATGGCAAGGCGTCGCTTGGCGCGGCGAGACGAGGCGTCCTGGGGTACGGCGGGGCAAGGCACGGCATGGCGAGGCAGGCATGGTAAGACGCGAAATGGCGCAGGCAAGGCTAGCCCTGGCACGGCAGGCGGGGTCCGTTGCGGCAAGGCAGTCTAGGCCGGGTCTGGCGGGGCATGGCCTAGCACGGCAAGCCACGGCTAGGCAGCCAAGGTGAGGCTGGCTGGACAAGGCTTGACGCGGTCTGGATTGGCAAGGCACGGCGCGGCCGGGCGAGGCATGCGGTGGCTTGGCGCGGCGCGGCGCGGATAGGAGATTTTTATGACGATACCAGCATTTACCCACTTAGATCTCGAGAAGGTTCGAGTCGTTCTGGAGGCTATCCGAGCGCAGAACAGCGAGGGCATTCTCGACCCGCACGAGGTCGTGCGGGAGGCGAACATCCCAACATCGGTGCTCTACGCCCTCTTCGAGCACGACGCATCGAAGGGGTTGTACCAGTACCAGTTGGAGCAGGCACGCCTGCTGATCAAGGTCGTCCCAATTCGAGAGGTCGTCCAGACCACCGAGATTCAGAGCGTGAGCTACTACGTCAAGGACCCAATGCTGCCTCGGACGACGCCGGGCTACCGGCCGCTTGAGGAGATCGCACAGGATCCTGACGCAACGGAGGCCTTCCTCGACCAGGAGCGCGCACGGCTACGGGCGTACATCGCCAGTGCCCGCGCCAAGGCCACGCAGGTCGGCAGGCCCGACGCGGTGGAGACGTTCCTGCGCGGGGAGCTCGGCCCGTAAAGCGGGGCAGGCATGGTCGGGCTGGGCCTGGAGCGACATGGCGCGGCGACTTTTGGCAGGGCTCGGCGCAGGTTGGCCAGGCGAGGCAGGCCGGGCTTGGTACGTCATGGCGAGGCGAGGCATGGCAAGAGACGGCGCGGCGAGGCAGACGTAGCGAGGCGCGGCGCGGCGTGGCTAGACGGAGCATGGCAAGGCTGGCGAGGCAGGACGAGACGGGGCCGGGTTGGGCGTGGCGCAGGCGCGGCATGGCGAGGGGAGGCACGGAGGCCTCCCCTTTTTTTTGCCCGAAAATAAGCGGCGTACCCCATAGCATCAGGTCCGATCCGGGCGTACGATAGGACGAGTTGGCTCCAAAAGGTACCGTATACACGGTACTTCGTAATAGAGATTCTCCTCGCGAAGGGACCCCCTGCGTGCGGGCTAGCGGCGCACTCCAACTCGCCTTCTCCGGCCTCTCGGCCCGCGATCCGAACTGCACCCTCTGCCCGCTCCACGCAGGCGCAACCACGCGCTGCATCTGGGGAACCGGCAACCCGCACGCGCAGATCATGATCGTCGGGGAGGCGCCGGGAGCGGAGGAGGATAGGGAGGGCGCGCCGTTCGTCGGGGCCGCGGGGCAGGTACTCAACCGGGCGCTCCAGGCGGCGGGGCTCAGGCGTGAGGACGTCTGGGTCACCAACGTCGTCCGTTGCAGGCCGGAAGGTAATAGGGAACCAACGGTGCGCGAGACGAAGGCCTGCCTCGGCTACCTGGTCGAGGAGATCCAGCAGGTGAAGCCCAAGGTCATCATGGCGCTCGGGGCGACGGCGCTGCGCGTGCTGACGGGGCGCGAGGCGATCTCGCGCGGGCGCGAGGCGTTCTTAGAACCGGTGAGGGGGCTCGCGGTCGGCGACGCGCGCGTGATGGCGACCTACCACACAGCAGCGTTCCTGCACGGGCGCAACCCGGCGCTGCTCGCCGCGGTCGAAAGCGACCTGCGCGTGGCGCAGGTGGTGGCGCAGGGAGGCAAGGGAGGAGCGGGGCTGCCGCCCAACCGCAAGATCCTGCTCGGGCCGCAAGCGAGTGCCCGCGCGGTGCGCGGGGCGCTCGCCTACCTCGGGGCAGGGGTGACCGCGGTCGACTGCGAGTGGACGTACGCGCAGGATCGGAGGATTGCCTGGCCCTGGACGCGAGGTGCGGAGCTGTACTCGATCGCGCTGTCGGTACGCCGGGGAGGCGAGGTGCGCTCGCTCGGGCTGGCAATGCCCATGGAGCTCGAAGTGCACGCGACGCTCGCGGGGTGGCTCAGGGGGCGGCAGCTCGTCTTCCACAACGCGATGGCCGACCTGATCTGGCTGTACGGGCTCCGGCTACCGCTGACGCTGTCCGGGGACACGATGCTGCTCGCCCACCTGCTCAACGAGACGGCGGAGCTGCGGCTCGAGACGCTCGCCGAGTACTGGGTTGGGGTACCACGGTGGAAGGACAAGGAGGCGCAGCTGTTCGCGGAGCGCCCGAAGGACGAGGAGGAGTGGACGCGGCTGCTCGGATACAACACCTCGGACACCTGGGCCACGCTCCTGCTCTGGGAGAAGCTCACCGAGAAGCTGAGTGGGTTGGGGGAGCCGGAGCGGTCGGACATCGCGCGCTTCTACACGCACCTGTCGCTGGCGTCGGTGCCGATGTTCGTCCGCATGGCGCTGCGCGGGATGCCGCTGTCCCTGGAGCGCGTCGAAGCGGCGGTGACGGAGCACGAAGACCGGCTGGCGGGGCTGGGGGCGCAGCTGGGGGCAATCCTGAAGCGGCCGGGGCTGGCGGCGATTGAGCTTGCGGCATCACCGCTGCAGGTGAAGATGCTGCTCGCGGGGACGTTCGGCATCGAGGTCGACACGACGAGCGCCGTCGTGATGGACGACCTGGCGGCCGACGGGAACGAGGTGGCTGGGCTGATCCAGCAGATCAAGCACGAGCAAAAGACGCTGGGGACGTACCTCCGGCCGTGGGCCCAGCTGCTCAGGGAGCAGGGCGACGGGCGGCTGCATACCGTCTACAACGTCGCGGGCGCGGAGACCTCGCGGACGACGGCGCAGACGGAGCTGGGGGCGACGGTGCAGCTGGTCATGCGCGAGCCGTGGATGCGTGAGCTGTTCGTAGCTGGGGCTGGGAAGGCACTCGACTCGCTCGACCATGGGCAGTTGGAGATGCGCGTGGCGGCCGTCGTGGCACCGGAGCCGGGGCTACTGGAGCGGTTTCACCGAGGGGTCGACCCGCACGCGTACATGGGCGCGCAGATGCTCGGCATGACGCTCGAGGCGTTTACGGCGGCGCTTGGGGCGGGGGACAAGCGGGCACGAGACGCCAGACAATCAGCAAAAATTTTAAACTTCGGCATGCTATATGGTATGCAACCCGAAAAGTTAGCACTCACAGCAAAACGCAACTACGGGCAGAACTGGTCGGAGGAACGAGCGGCGTCGGAGCGCGCGCGCTGGGTCGCGCTCCACCCGGGCTTCGAGTCGTGGTGGCGACGCTGCCAGCAGCACTACGAGCGGGTGGGCACGGTGCGCACGATGTTTGGCTCGTACCGGCACGTGCTGCCTGACCCGAACAAGGTGGGGAACACGCTTGTGCAATCACCGGCGACTGAGCTCGTGATGCGTGGGCTGATCGATGTCGACGCGGCGTTCGAGGCGCACCCCGAGTTGGGCGCGGAGCTGGTCGCCTTCGTGCACGACTCGGGGGTGGTGCTGCGGCCGGACGGGGTCGCGGGGGACCGCGCGGTCATGGTGATGCAGGAGATCATGGAGCACCCCAGGCTCGAGCTGCTCGGGGTGGCGAACCTGGGGATCCCGCTCGAGGTCGAGGTCAAGAGCGGGCAAACGTGGCATTGACACGGGTTTACGGCACATCACGCAGGCGGTATCATGAAAGGAGCGGTCAAGCCATGAGTAAGCAGGACGAGGCGGCGGTGCGGTGGTTCAACGGGCCGAGGGACGACTGGGGGCGCATGCGCACGACGATTCAGGACTGGTACGAGGCGGCGCGGACGTGGCCAGGCATGGCGGAGAAGGCCGAGCGGTTCCTGGAAGCGAATAGGGAGTACGTCGAGCGGGAGCAGATGGTGATGCGGCAGTCACCGTATGCGATGAACCGAAGCTTCGGGCGGCTGCCCGAATGACGGAAGTCTCACTGTCGCAGGTCGGGCTCTGGCGCAACTGCGAGCAGGCGTACACGTACCGCTACATGGAGGGGCTGGAGCCGAAGGCGGCCGTCGTACCGCTCGAGCGCGGCAAGATCGTGCACGAGTACCTGAGCGGGTACTACCAGCGTCTGATGGATGGTGGTGCGGGGGCGGAGGAGGCACACCAGGCGGCGTTCGCCGCGATCGAGGCGACGTGGCGCGAGAAGCTGGTGGCGCTGGCCGAGACGGCCGAGTGGGTCGGTGCGTCCGAGGCGGCCGACGAGCTGCTCGGGCTATGGGCCGAGGTGGTCGATCTGGTGGAAGGGTATTGGGTCGTGCACGGGCGCGAGGACGCAGAGCGTTGGAAGGTGCTCGCGGTCGAGGTGCCGTTACGGGTCAGGCTGTTCGGGTCGGTGACGTCACTGGGGGTGGCCGACCTGGTTGTGCGGGACGAGGGGACGGGCATCGTTTACTTGACCGAGCACAAGACGGCCAAGACGATCCCGTCGACCAGGTACCGGCTCAGGGACGCGCAGACGCTGCTCTACAACGAGGAGCTGCGCGTGGTGAAGGGGATTACGGCGGAGGGGCACCTGTGGAACTACGTGCGTACGGAGCCACCGTCGGTGCCGCATATCAACAAGGATGGCAAGGTCTCGAAGGCGAAGATCGTGACCACGTGGGCCGTGTACGCACGCGCGGTCGCCGAGGCGGGCGGGGGACTCGAGGACTACGCCGACGTGCGTGAGTACCTCGAGGGGCTGTGGGAGGAGCAGTACTACCCTCGGTATTCTTACCTACTGCTCGGCAACCGGAACCTCCTCATCCGTGACTACGTGGCGTCGGCGCGCGCGATCGAACGGGCGCGCGAGGCACACGCGGCGGGGAAGTGGACGCCGGTCAGGAACCTGACGTTCATGTGCGACCGCTGCCCGTTTGGCAAGCTGTGCGACGGCGAGCTCGTCGCAGGCGGGACGGATCAGATCCGCGCGATGCACTACACGACGCGCGAGGCGCGGGCGCAGGCGCGCGCGGAAGTGGGAGAGGAGGAAGAGGTTGAGCCGTAGCCCACCCGCGTAACGCGGCGTGCCGATTGGAAGAAAAAGTAAGGAAAAAGGTAGGGAAAAGTGACGACAGACAACGTGTCGGCGACGCCGACGAGAGCGGATGAGCGCTGGCTCGTCCCGCTGCACAAGCTCGCCTTTGGCGTATTCGGACCCCCTGGCTCGGGTAAGTCCACGATTCCGCGGACGCTCCCCGGCCGGGGGTTCGTGCTCAACACGTTACCGGCAGAGGTGGGCGCGCCGATCGTGCTCGCCTCGGCACAGGACCGGATCCACATCTGCTCGATCTCCCAGTGGGGGCAGCTCGGGCCGGTGCTGAAGCAGCTGGAGCTGGGGCGGCGGTTGGAAACGTGCCCCGTGTGCAGAGAAGCGCTACCGGTGCGTGAGGGGAAGGGGCCGGGGGTGGACTGGTTCGCCCTGGACTCGTTCACGGGGCTGGGGGTGCTGGCGCGGAAGCGGGCGCTCGGGGAGCGCGCGGCACGCGGGATCAACGCGGACCCAGCGCTGATGAGCATTCGGGACTGGGGCAACATGGGCGGCTTCCTGTACGAGGCGCTCGTGCAGCTTTTGGGGATACCACTGCTCAAGCTTTTGATCGCGCAGGAGCGGCCGTGGGAGGAGCAGGGCAACAAGATCGGGCCGGACACCAGGCCGCCGGTGATCGGGTTTCTGTGCCAGTCGGTCAACGGCATGGGACGGCTGTACTCGGCGCCGGTCGGCGGCGGGGTGATGGAGCGGCGCATGCGGGTGATGGAACACCCCTTGTACATGACCAAGTGGCAGCTCGACTCGTCCCGCTGGGAGGGATGGCCGAACATCATCCGCAACCCAGATTTGGGGAAGATCATCCGCTACGCCTACGGGCCAGCGGGACGCTTTCCACCGCCGGACGGCGTCGACGAGGTGGTGGAGGCGGCAGCAGATAGCAACGCAGGGATGCAAGCACTCGAAATAGCAGAGGACGAAATATCATGACAGAGATAATTCTAGATTTCACTGATGCGCCTCCGAAGCAAGGCGGGGGAATCACGCTGATCCCGCCAGGGCCGTACGCCATGGTCGTGACGGCGTCGCGGGTCGATCGGTCGCAGCGCGGCAACGACGAGGTCGTCGTCGACCTGGAGGTGAGCGAGGGGCCGTTCGTCGGCGAGACGTTCACCGACTTCTTCGCGCCCGTGCCGCCCAAGGAGGGGGAGTCGAAGGTGGGGCTGCAACGCTTCCATGCCTTCCTGCTCGCCTGCCGCTTCCGGCCACCGGTACGCACACGCTTCACCGTGGAGTCGCTCAAAGGGCGGCACTGCGTAGCCAACGTGTACACGACCCAGATGCGCGCGAGCGAGCAGTACCCCGACCCGCGCGACATCTCGCGCATCCGCTCGTACGAGATACCCGACGGGTCGGCGGCACCGGCACCGGGACGGGCGCCGGTGGCCGCTGCGGCGCCGGTGGCGGCAGCGGTGGCGACGCCCGAAGTAGCGGTCGGCGGGGTGGAGGAGCTGCCGTCGCTCGAGGGGATGTACGACGACGCGTGACCGGCACTACGCGCTCGAGCGTGACCTGCGGGGGGCGGTGCGGGCTGCGCTCACCGCCCGTGGGGCCAAGGTGGTGCACATCCACGGCGAGCCCCAGCAGGAGGTCGCCGTGGACCTGGTCGGGGTCTACCGCGGGCGTGGGTTCGCGATCGAGTTAAAGCTCGGCGTGCGCACGCGCGCGAGCGTGCGGCAGCAGCTGTTCCTGGACGCGTGGGCGGCCGCTGGCGGGGTCGCGTGCGTCGCCCACACGGTCGGCGAGGCACTGGCGGTACTGGAGCAGATCGATGGAGACGACAGCTGAAGCGGCGCTGCGCTACGCGCGCGGCGGGGTGCGCGTGTTCCCCGTGCACGGGATCGTGGACGGGCGCTGCACCTGCGGCAGCAAGGGGAAGGGGAACACGTGTACGCCGGGCAAGCACCCCTGGATACCACGGAGTGCACTTGCGCCGGAGTTAGGCGGGGGCGGCGCGTTCCAGGGGTCGAACGATGCGACGCTGGTCACGGACTGGTGGCGACTGAGACCTGGGGCGAACATCGGCGCGCGCATGGGGTTGTGCGAGGGGGAGGCGGAGGGATACTTCGCGCTGGACTTCGATGACGGGGAGGTAGCGGCCAAGCTGGTTGCGCTGTTCCGATCGAGCGAGGCGCCGCGCGGCTACGCGGTGTCGCTGTCGGGGCGGGAGGGGGGCGGCGTGCACGTCATCTGCCGGACGCGGGTGGACCAGCACAACACGAAGCTTTTGGCGGACGGGCGCAAGGTCGGCGAGCTGATCGGCTACGGATCGTACGTGGTGGCGCCGCCGTCGTTACACGTGAGCGGGCGCCGGTACACGTTCGTTCTGGGGGACCTGGTCGGGTGGCAACTCGGCGTGGCCGAGGAGCCGCTAACGACGGCGCGCAAGCTGCTCGCACGGGTTGGAGTGACGCTCGACACGACGCGGAGCAGCAGCGGGGGGAGCAGGCCGCCAAGCGGCACGTTCGGGCCGGTTGCCGCGATCGACTGCCCGTTCCCGACGCACAGCAACCACCTGCGCCAGCTGCTCTCGGGGACGATGCCGACGGGCGATCGGTCGCAGGTGCTGCTCGACCTGGGGCTACTGCTCTGGGAGGGGGCGGCGACGCGCGGCTACGCGCTCAGCGTGGAGGAAGCGGCGGGGGTGATCCGGCGGGTCGACACAGCGGGGTATAGAAAATTCGCCGACCGGCGCGACCCAGACAAGTGGTACATCGACAAGGCACTGGAGACGAAGCGGTACTTCGAGGAGCGGGGCAAGTGACTGAAGAATTCACGGACCTACCACCGGCAGATGACGACGACGACTTCACCGCGGATGCGGCGCCGAAAGCAGCGGCGCTAGCCGCAGCCGGAGCGCGCTACGTGTACGCCGATACCGAGCTGAGCTGGCTCGCCACCACCGGCAGCAAGCACGGCCGCTGGATCGCCAACTTCTGTCCCGAGGTGACGGAGGAGTGCACGATCTACGGCTCCGAGGGCGTCGAGAGCGGCGCGGAGTACACCCTCCGCTGCACGCAGGAGAGCGCCAGGCAGGACATCACGATCGAGCGAGAGCAGCTGCGCTCGGAGCGCACGCTGTACGCGACCATTCGCGACCAGGTCCCGCGGACCTTCTCCTTCCTGACGGGGCGCGACATCTTCGCCGCCGCCAACCAGTTCGCCGCTGGAGAGGTTCTGCACAGCGACCGCTACTCCGCCTGGGGCTGGGTGCAGAGCCCCGTCGGGCTCGGCTTCATCTCGCCGGGGGCGGGCGGCATCCTCACCGTCGACGGGATCAAAGACAGCATCGCGCACAGCGGCTTCACCGACGGCACGCCGGAGCGCTACAAGCTGTACGGCAAGGGCATGCGACCTGCAGAGAGCGCTGAGGACTACGCACGGTCGGCAGAGGCGTTCTACGACCTCCTGTTCGCGTTCCCGGCGCAGGTCATGCTGACGCTCATCGAGACGATTCTGGGCAGCATGCTCCAATCGATCGGCGGCCTCACCAGCGCCCCGCCGCTCCCCCACCTGTTCGGCAAGACCGGCCAGCTCAAGACGAGCCTGGCGCTCATCGGGCTGAGCCTGATGGGGACGTTCGACGCGCAGGGCTCGACCATCCCTGAGGCGTGGACGAGCACGCCGACGACGTGGAACCACGCGCTGCACATCGCCCGCGACCACGCGATGCTGTTCGACGACTTTAAAGCGTCCATGGCCAAGAGCCTTGACGTGAGCAGAACGGTCCAAAACTACGCCGACCGGACGACGCGCTCGCGCATGACTAACGAGATCAAACGCCGCGAGAGCCTCGTCCCGCAGGCGTACCTGATCTCGACCGGTGAGGACCGCTGGGAGATGGAGGAGTCCGTCGCGGCGCGGGTGCTGTCGATCGAGATCCCAACGCTGCAGAACGGATCGAACGAGTGGAAAGCACGCCTGGGACGTGTCGACACGCTCCAGCAGCACGTACGCGACGGCTCGCTCCAGCTCGTCGGCGGTACGTGGGGAAGATGGCTCGCCCGCCAGGGCGAGCCATTTCTTCGCACGCGGATCACCGAGGAGCGGGCCAGGCAGCGGCGGGTGTTTGATCTCCCGTTCCATGCCCGCACGGTCGAGACGGTCCGGACGCTCCGCATCATCGAACGCCTGCTCACCGACTGCATCACCGAGGAGTATCCGTCGCTCGCCGAGACGTGGGCGGTGCGCTGCGCGGAGAGTACGCAGGCGCAGGCGGAGTGGCTCGTCACCGAGGCTGAGGAGGCGCAGGATCTGTCGCCGATCCGGCAGCTGCTCACCATGCAACGAGAGGCGTTGCTCACCGGCAATGTCCAGCTGCAGGAGCGTGGTGGGACCTACGGCTACAGCTACGGCGGCGGTGGGCTGAACCTTAGCGCCGAGGTGATTGGCTACTTTGACGAGCAAGGTATCTACCTCACCGAGTACGCATCCTGGGGTTGGTTCGAGCGGCAGCACGTCCGGCTGGGGCGGCGCGTGCTCTCCTACTGGCGCACCGCCTGCCGTGACGCGAAGCACGAGCTGGGGGCGGAGCGCGTGCCTGCCCATTGGATCGGGCGGGGGATTCACGCGCTGCGCATCCCGCACGAGGAGGCGGAACTCCTAGGCGTCTGCGAGCGGCTGAATGGCATGCCCTTCGAGCTGTACGGTCGCAACTTCGGCTACCAGGCGCCGGAGTTGTGAGCGGATAGCTGATGTTCGTTTATCCGCTCCAGCTATCCGCTCCAACAATTTTCCCCCATTTTGAACCTATATATACTTCGTATATATAGGTAGTGGAGCGGGAGCGGATAATTTTTAGTAGATCGTAGTAAGTAGTAGTAGTAGTAGTAGTAGTAGTAGTAGTAGTAGTAGGGGGATCGCGTATTTATAGGGGTCTATAGAAAAGGGGGGGTTTATCCGCTCCATCCGCTCCAAAACTTCGTTTCCGCATAAAAATTGAATCTAAATCGGCGAAAAAACGCGAGAACGCCCGCAGCTTCTATCCGCTCCAGCACTGATTTATCCGCTCAGCGGGGCCTCGCGGCCCCGCACCCCTGCCCCTCCGGCGGCGGGTGGGCGCCTCTCCTTTACAACATCACCTAGAGGTGGTATACTGCCGCCGAGAGGTGCTGTATGCGCAATGAACTTGAACGAATTCGGTTGCGGCTGGGGATCAGCCGACCAGAGCTCCTCAAGTGGATCGGCGCCCGCATCGGGCGCGAGGGGCTCTTCTTCTGCGTCGATGCAAACATCGACCCCGTCTTCCTGGAGCGCGCGCGGGAGCTTGGGCGGCTGTACGACGTTTGGAAGGACGGCATCTTAGACTCGCTGCTCGACGAGCTGACGAGCCCCGGTGAGCTCGCGGTCACCCTGGGGACCTACCCCATCCGGCTGCTCCGGCTCCGTCAGTTCGGCATGCTCGGACCGGAGGGGCAGTCGACCTGGGACGCGGTCACGCGCACCGTCAGCCCCGACGACGTGCGGGCGATGTTCACGGCGAACGAGCAGTTCCTGGAGCACTTCCAGTCGCAGGGTCGCGGCAAGGCGGCCCCCCGCCGTGCGCCGCTGTCGACGGTCTTCTACACCTGGGCGACGCGGCTATCGGAGCCTGAGCGCAGGCGCCTCCTGCGCCAGCGCCCGGCGCGTGAGGCGGTCGCGGTGTGAAGAAGCGGAAGGACGCCGACAGCGCGTATGGCCTACGCGAAAGGGCCGCAGGACAAACCCCAGCCGTGCGACGGTCTACTCGGTGATGCGATGAGCAAGATTCTGCAGATCATGCCTGCCGACGGTTGGAAGGCGGCGTTCTACAGCCCCGGGGACGGCAGCGCCTGGCTCGTCGAGCCACTCGTCGGCTGGGCGCTCGTAGACGAGGAGGACGGTTACAGCCCGTCCGTCTACGGGCTCACGACGATCGGCCTCTGCTACACCAATGACGCGGTCGATACGGTCGTCGACAGTGCTGATATCAGCACCGCCTTCATGGCCTACGTCCATCCGGGCCCGCTCTCGCAGGCAGACCGCGACCTGCTCGATGAGACGGCGAGGGAGTTCGGGGAGGACCGAGAGCGGAAGCGCAGTGCCCAGTAATGATGATCGTTGCCGTCCTCCTCGTCCTGCTGGCTCGTCGGCAACCGCCACAATGCCCCGTAATCGCACCAGGATGCGATTCTGAGCGTTTTCCCGTAAACCGTAGACCGATTCCCTAACGACCGGCGTAGGGGCTGCCGTGTGCCCCGCCCCCAGCCGGTCGACCAGCACTACCGCTCATCCCCCCGGAGCGACCGGGAAGCACGGCGTCTCGCCCTCCGGCGCGCGCGGAGAGGTTACTGGTGTAGCCCGCGAGCGCGTGGTCGATCATCTCGTGCGCGTACTGGACGTGCGGCCGTGCGGCAGTGAGGAAGGCGGCCGCGTCGGCGCCGATGATCAGCCAGCGGTCGGGGGCGAGCAAGCGCCCGCCGAAGGTCGACACGAGCCACATGAAGGGCAGGTAGCGCCCGCTGGTGCCGATCACCACGCCCAGGTACCAGCTGCCGTCGCGCTCGCGCGCAGGGCGGCTTTCGACCGAGCCGTAGAAATCAAACAGGCAGGCGGCGTAGCCCGCCGCGGCGTCGTCGATCACTCGTACTCCTCGGTGACGCGCCGGATCTGCGGCCACGCGTCGAGCACGGCGCCGAGCGCGCGCTCGTGGAACTGGTAGTAGGGCGTCTGGAGGAACTCGACGTTCTGCTCGCGCGACAGCGCCGCCCACCAGTCAGGGTAGGCGCGGGCGAGCGCGACAATCAGGTGCGCGATCTGCTGCTGCTGGGCGACGACGGGGTGGCCGACGCCCGCCAGGCAGCAGCCGTACCAGAGCTGCTGCCACGGCTCGGTGATCCGCGCGGGCAGGGCGACGGCGTCGTTGAACGACGCCAGCACGCGGTCGAGGTGCTCATCATCCCATTCCATCATCGACTCCATCGGTGAGCGCGCGGATGGCGGCAAGCCGCTCCAGCGCGATGTCACCATCAAGGGGAAGGCGCTGGGCCTCCGCGCGGACCTGGCCGAGGGTGTGCTCGAGCTGGGCGATGCGCTGCTCGCGCTCCTGCCAGCGTCGCCACTCAATCAGGCCGCTAATCACCAGCATCTCCGCCGTCTGCTCCGGGCTCTGGTCCTTCTCATACGCTAGCTCGACCAGCGAGTCGTCGACGAGCCGGTTGAAGCGCAACAGTCTGAGCGGAGGGTCAGCCAACCGTGACGGGCACTTGCCGCCCCGCAGCGTCGGTGACGATGCGGAAGCCGGGCGGCTCTGGCGGGGGCGTCGGCTCGGGCGCGAGGTCGAGCAGCTCGGGGCCGAACGCCTCGATCTGCGAGATGATCCGCTGGCGAAACGCCTCGAGCGTCTGAGCGAGCGTTGGGAAGGTGACGGTGAACTCGAGCAGCTCCCCGTTCGTGCGAATGAGCGCGTCGGCGCCCGCGTAGACGGTCACGGCGATGCGCGTCTGCTCGCACAGCTCCGCGATGTGCGCGAGCGCCTGCACCTTCGCACGCCTGAGCGCGCGCTCCGTACCGGCAAAACCGTCGGCATCGGCGATCACGCGGGGGTCACGCCTAAGCGCGGGGGGCAGGGTTTCTTCGGCCACGTTTTGACTCCTTCCAACAACACAGGCGGCCCCCTGGTGAGGGCCGCCCGCGTAGTATACGACCGAGCGGTTAGACTGTAAAGCTGCTAGTGGTGGTGCGTCACCGTTGGTGTGGGCTCCGGCTCGTCGGGGCGGTCGCGGTCGGGTCGATTCGGTCGTCCCTGGCCGCAGCTGCCGGGGAAGTTACAGAAGTTGCCACGGTTGAAGCCGAACGGGAAGAAGTTCTGCCCGCAGCTAAAGCCACAGCCGAAGCCGCAGCCGCTGGAGAGGCCGAACGAGAACTGGTTACTGCCGCAGAAGTTCCCGCCAGTGTTCACGATAGCGAACGTCTGCGGTTGGGGTGGCTGGCTATAAGTCACCGGTGGCTGGCAACCCTGGAACTGCCCGCCGACCCAGACGGAGTTGCCGCAGGCAATGGCAATGGCCGACTGCGCCGAGAAAGGACAGGCGCTGGCCGGGAGCCACTGGGTACCCTGCGCATTACTGATAATCGTGTTGGCGGCGGTGCACCACGTGGTGCCGCTCGACGTCTGCACAATGAGGTCCACGCCACCGTAGCCGACGGCCACAGGCGCGGCGGTGACCGGCGTGGTGTACGGCTGCGTCGGGTAGCCTTGAGCGCCGACGCCGGAGGCACCCAAGAGGCCCGCGAGCAGGATAACACCTAACGAAAGCAACAATTTATACATCAGCTAGCAGCCCCACTGCCAGCCGGACCAAGTCCACACCCAGCCGGAACAGGACTGGGACACCGGCACGACGATGAACTGCGGCTGCTGCCACTGCCACCACCACCAGTTGGTGTTCCAGCCCCAGTTGCTGCACCAGACGCAGCGGTTGAAGTTGAAGTTGAAATTGCGGTTGAAGTTGTTGTCGTTGTCGCGGTCCCGGTCGCGACTCGGACCTGTGCTGACGCAGGCGGTGCCGGTACCGCAGTCAGCACGGACGGGATGGGTGGTCATTCCGCCGACGCCCAGCGCGAGTGCTGCGGCGAAGACGGCAGCGACCGCTGCGATCTTCAAGTGTCCCATAGATGCTCCTCCTTACTTTGCAAACAACGAGCCCACGCCGGTTATTCTACCCCCGGATATTTTTGCGTTCGGGTAGGTGGTGTTAGGCCGCTAACAGCCCGCGGGGAGCGGGCTCCAGGCGCTACCCTGGCCGGTCGCGAGCATCCAACGCGCGGCCTCCACCTGCTGCGCACCCGAGGCATGCCAGATGTCGATCGTGTGGCCCGTGGGCGTATTGGCAAAGGTCGACGGGTAGAACTGGAACCAGCCGTTAGCCGGTGATCCACCGAGGTTGGGCTGGTGGACGCCACCGCCGGGGTCCTCGCGCAGGAAGATCTTCGCGAGGCAGGGCGCATACTCGCCGCCGGTGGCAGCGATCGTGCTTAGCGGGTCCTCGTCAGGCGTGCCTGAGAGGTACGGTGCCGCGATCCAGCCGCTAGTGCTGCGGACCCAGGTGTACCCATCAGCCTGGGTGGTAAGCCCATCCGGCTGCACACTTGTTCCTGGTGGAAGGCAAGCAGCTGCAGGAGCGGTGATGCCAGGGGACGAACGGACATTGGTGCAAGGGGTACCGATCGTTTCATCGGCCCGTGCGGGCCGTGCGGTGAGTGCCGCAAGCAGCGCGGCGGCGAACAGGATGCGTGTCACGCGTCATAACACCTCCACTCTTCCGTCGCTCAAACGAGCCCCAGACGGGAACGAGCCGTTCTGTCTATTTCGGCAAGAGGATTATCGACCGGCCATAGCTCGATCGGGTTAGCGGCTCCGCGCCTGCCACCACAGGTGCCAGTGATCGCGGTGCACCTTTTCCTGGGTGGGGAGCGGGCCGGGATGGTGCGGATCACCGATCATGGTGATGACGAGCGGGCGCTCCTCCGACACCGCGCGGATAGTGAGCTTCCCGTGGTGACGCAGCATGACGTACGGTTCTTCTTCCACGACTACCTCCAGAGGGCGAAGAGCGCCAGCAGCAGCAGGTCGAGCCCGACAATGCCCGCCATTGGCGTGCCGACAGCCAGCGCAGCGCACGTCTTGGGGTGCGTGCTGATGTTCTCCATACACCAGGGCCACGCTAGGGTGTGCCAAATCGTGCGGTGCATAACAACGAGCCACAGCACCAGGCAGAACGTTGCGGAAACCAGTGCACCCCAGCTGTGCCAGCGGGTGAACAATGCCAGCTCCATTGCCACAATGGAGAGCGTCATCAGGGTATAGACGACCTGGAACCAACTGGGTGTGGTGCTGAAGTCGAGGAAGGACCGCAACTCTCGCCTCGGCTCACGCGCACGCAGCTGCTGCATGGCATCCATGGTCTGTTGCATGGTGGCGGTGAGCTGGATGGTGCCGGTCACTGTCCCCGAGATGCTGCTCAGGTACTGCTGGAACTGCTGCGCCTGCGCCGGTGCCATGGAGAGCTGGGGTCTCGGCGGCAGCGAGAACGACGAAAGCGGTTTCGCCTGCGTCTGCGTGAACTGCGTCGAAAAATTTGCGAAGGGGCTCAGACCGTAGACCGGACCGTGCGCGGTCAGATTCACTTGCCTCTCCCTCAGCCGCAGCACATCTGCGTAGGGCACGTGGTACCGGTTGCACTCGGCGGCCGAGGCCTGTGCTGCGATCACCGGCAGGCCCATTGCCTCCGCGATCTGTTCAAGACCGTCGATCATGCTGCCCGGCACGACGGCGAGCAGGCGCAGCTGCTGGGTGCGGAACCCGTCCTCGTGCAGGATGGTCTTGCCGATGGCCTGGCAGTACACCCAGTGGCTGCCTGTGCCCGTGAATGACGGGTGCCAGTAGCAGTAGTAACCGCAACCCACCCCGCCGACAGCAGCCGACGGGCAGGTGCGCTCGTCGTGCGGTGCATCACCGGCATCGGTGATGGAGACCTGGTCTCCCGGCATCGGCATACAGGCCGCCGGAGGGGAGAGGACCGTATGCAGGCACTGTCCACGCACTCCGCGCAGGCCGGGGATGGGACTGTGCTCGCAGTGATCGACAACGGCCATCACGCGCCAGCCAAAGATCGGATCTAACCGCGGGAACTCGCCGTCAGGCATCGACCGGCTCCGGCACTGCTGCCCCCAGACCGAAGTAGACGACATCGTCGTAGTGCAGTTGCAGCGTTACCGAGGCAGGATGCGTTGCCAGTGCCTGCACAAAGGCAGCGTACTCATCGCGCTTCGCCTCGTGCTCCTCGACTTTGCGCTTGGCGTCGCGCATCTTGCGTTCCAGCATGGTGTCAAAGCCCATGTGCACCTCGCGGTAGGAAGCGTTTGAGCCGCCGAAATTATCGTCTACCACGAAGCCGCTTTCCTTCAGGTTGAACACCGCCTGGTTGTACAGGTCTGTCCAGTAGTTGAACCGCGCAGCGTGAAAGGTCATCTTGGCCGTGGCTGCGGCCAGGACTTCGTGTGCTGGGAACGGAAATTCCCACGCGGTTCGTTTCATGCGGGTACCGGCTCCTTCGCTGGGATTGGTGCGGGTACGGGCACCGGCTCAACCTTGGGGATGGGCCGAACCCACACGGTCTCTAGTTGTTTGCCGATTTGTCCCACGATTTCCTCCTCGTAGTAGTACCGTCTTACCGTCTGCTAAGGCTGTCTTGATGGCGGCGCGTAGCTCGCCATCAAGGTCGCGCAGGATGAGTCCGACATGTTCGCCCGCCTCAGCCATGCAGCGGTCTGTCTTCCAGGACCGCTCGGTCATGGGCACTCGGCTCCTGTGTGTCCGCGAGGGCTGCGTATGCAACATACCCGTCAATCGTGTCCAATTCCTCCGGGTTCAGCGGTTTAGCGGGCATCGTGCTTCTCCTTGTGCGTCGCGAGCAGCGGCAGTGGCGGGGTCGCGTAGCGGATGTGGCCGCAGTGACGGCAGGCGAGGTCGCCGTCCTCGTTGGTGCGGTAGGCGTCGCCGCGGCCGCAGTGATCACACGTCATGGTCTTGCAGGAGTGCCAGCGCCAGTCTGAGGCCCTCAGCGACGCCGACGAGGTGCGTGTAGCGCCCGTACAGGTCGGCGTAGTCGACCTTCCGCCTGGGCGGGCGGGCGACGAGCTGCTCGTTGAGGCGGCGCGCGTCGCGTAAACTCCGACGTGCACGGCTCTCGAGCGCCGCCACCAACTTGTCCGTCATGATTCGGTAGTATACCGTAGTGTTGGTAGTATGTAAATGTCAAAAACTCGTGGGGGTTTTTGTAACTATCAGATTCAAACGGCGTCTATAAACTCGGGTATAGTTTTCGCCGCTAGATTCAAAAAGGCGTTTTTAATTGCTGGATTTTGATAACACCGGCATGGTCGATCTTGGTACAGTAGCGGAGTCCGGGTTCGGCTCTACAGGGCTAGACGAGCCAGGGCGCGATGCGGCAAGGCGTGGCTTGGTGCGTACCCTCGCACCGCACCAAGTCCGCATGCTCCAACGCTGCCGCGATCTAAAGGGACGGCTCGGTCTCTTCTGTGCGCCGAGGACCGGCAAAACACTTGCCGCACTAAGTTTTCTAGAAGAGCACCCCGAGATCGAGCGCGTGCTCGTCGTCTGCCCGCTGACGGCAGCAGGCGTGTGGCGCGAGGAGGCACACCTGATGGGCTTCCGCCTGCCGGTCGTGATCGCCGCGGGCGGTAGCCAGGAGGAGCGCGTCCGGCGTCTCACCGAGCAGCTTACGGCCGAGCCCAACTGCCTGCTCGTCATCAACTACCAGCCGTACGGTACGGCCCGCCGCCCGACGAAGGACGCGCCCGCGGGGGCGCGCACGCGCTGGCAGGGTGGTGCAGCGCTGCTCGATGTGCTCGAGCGCTGGCGGCCGCAGGCGATCCTCGCCGACGAGTGCACCGCCATCAAGAACCGCACGGCCGCGCAGAGTAAGGCGTTACACATCATGGGCCGCTGGCCCGAGGCGCGCGTGCGCATTGGCCTGACGGGTACTCCGATAACTAATAACGTGCAGGACTTATTTTCTATCTACAAATTTATCGACCCTGAGATATTCGGCTGGCGGTGGGTCCCATTCGCCGACCGTTACCTTACGTTCGGCTACTTCAATGAAATAACAGGATCCAAGAACGACGCCGAGATTCGTCGCAAGATCGAGACGACCGCCATCCAGGTGGCGCGCTCGGAGGCGTGGGGTGGCCTGCCGACCAGACGCGACCTCGTCTACCCCGTCGTCCTGTCCGAGGCGTCGACGGCGCGCTACCGGCAGCTGGCGAAGGAGATGGTCGCGCTCGTTGCGGGACGGGACGAGCGCGGGCAGCACGTGATGGGGCGCGTGACGGCCGACCTGGTGATCACGCTCGCCATGCGGCTGCACCAGCTGACCGGCGGGCACACCAGGCTCGGTGAAGGGCAGGTCGTCGACGTGTCGTCGGAGAAGATCGACGCCGCCTGCGACCTCACCGAGCAGGCGCTCGCGACGGGAGAGCAGGTGGTCCTCTTCTGCACCTTCCGGCGGGAGATCGCGCGCCTCACCGAACGCCTATCTGCGGTGACGGCGGTCGAGGTGCTCGCCGGTGGGTCGGGGGCTGAGGAGCGCGCGGCGATCGTCAGCCGCTTCGCCGCAGGGGCGACGCGCGTGCTCGTCTGCCAGAACCAGGTCGCGTCCAAGGCGATCGACCTGGCGGCCGCCTCGGTCGGCATCGTCGTGTCGACGGGCTACAGCTTGGACGACTTCGAGCAATTGAGAGAACGTCTTACGGGCATCGACCCCACGCGCTCGTTCGACTACTACTACCTGGTCGCCCAGCAGTGGGGCGGGCGGCCGACGATCGACGGGCGCATCTACGCGGCGCTCGCGCGCAAGCAGCAGATCGCAGGCCGGTTTCTGGATTTGGACTACGCGAAGCGGCTGCTGGAGAGCTGAGTGAAGGTCTCCGTCTACACCATCGCCCGCAACGAGGTGGCCAACGTCGCGGCATGGGTCGCGCAGCTCGCCGATGCTGATGAGGTCACCGTCTGTGACACCGGCAGCTCAGACGGCACCGACGCGCAGCTTACCGCGCTCGGCTGCCGGGTGTACCCGATCGTGGTTGAGCCGTTTCGCTTCGACCTGGCGCGCAACACCGC
>Ga0126381_100002216_pt1 | contig 21051 bp, 4 predicted proteins | sample PanSoiMetPlot_28_FD_96465 | JGI IMG/M metagenome (GOLD analysis project Ga0126381, IMG submission 96465) | Tropical forest soil microbial communities from Panama - MetaG Plot_28 | ecosystem: Environmental > Terrestrial > Soil > Tropical forest > Bulk soil | place: Panama | collected 2016-02-17
ACCGCCTGCCGGCGGATGTCGGTCTCCCCCATGTAGATGGTGCATTCCAGGCCGAACAGCGCGCAGGCCGTCGCGCTAGCCACTCCGTGCTGGCCGGCTCCGGTCTCCGCGATAACGCGCGGCTTGCCCATCCGGGTGGTCAGCAGGGCCTGGCCGAGCACGTTGTTGATCTTGTGCGAGCCGGTGTGGTTGAGGTCTTCGCGTTTGAGGAACACCCTGGCGCCGCCGGCGTGCCCGGCGAATCTGGGGACTTCGGTGAGCGCGCTCGGACGGCCCGCGTAGTGGGAGAGCAGCCGCTCGAACTCCGCCACGAACCCGGGATCCGCCTTGGCCTTCTCGTACTCGATGGCGACCTCATCCACGGCGGCGACCAGCGCCTCCGGGATGAACTTGCCGCCGAACGCACCGAAATATCCGTCTCCGCCGGGGGATTCGCCCGGCAACGCCGGGAAGAAGAATTTGCTGTTCATCGCGCATACGCTCCTGGCCCGGGACACGCCCGGCTTTAGGTGGCTGGTTAAGGAAGCGTGGGTAAACCTCGTCGTCCCCGGATACCGGACGGGAACGACGGAGCCCAGGAGAGCGACCTCGCTCAGATACCTCGCACGGCACGGGGGGCGCAGGACCACCGCATCCCGTTCACCTGACCAGCCTCGGCGCCAAGCACATACCGCACCTTGCGCCCGAGCACGCGCCGCGCGGGGGCCCGGCAACCGCGCGGCCGGCACCCGGGGGCGAGGCGGATGGCGATAGACACAGCAGGATGTTATCCCACGGTCTGACGGCTCGTACGGTCCAGCATTCGCCGGGCAGGAACTCGAGCACGTCAAGCAACTACTAGAAGTTCTCCAGCGTGGTGAGCTGGACGCGGACCCGCGCGGCCTCGGGAGCGCCGATTTCGGTGAAGAGGGCGAGAGCCTGCCGCCAATGGCGGCGAGCCAGGTCGGCTGGACCGGTGGCCTGGTAACAGTGGCCGAGGCCGTCATGAGCGCGGGCCTGCCGGTGCTTGTCGCCGATCTGCCCGGCTAGGCTGAGCGCGGTGGTGAGCTGCGAGCGGGCGTGATCTGGCTGGCCGGTAGCGAGCGATACCTCACCGAGGAGGCTGAGCGCTTCTGCTTCACCAGACCGGTTGCCCATCTGCTGGTAAAGGGCCAAGGCGGCCTGGAGGTGGCCGGTGGCCTCCTGAGGGTCACTCAGCCGCAGGCAGACCTCGCCCATTCTGGTGAGAGCCTCGGCCTCATAGAACCGGTAGCCGGTATCACGGCACAGGGCCAGTGCTTGCTGGAGGTGGATGGCTGCCTGCTGATAGCGGTCCTGCCGCAAGCTGACCGTGCCGAGGTTAATGAGTGCTACGCACTCGATGTGCCGGCTGCCGATTTCCCTGGCAATGGGCAGGGCCTGCAAGTGGTGGCGGGCTGCTTCCTGGTAGAGGCCCTGCCGCTCTTCGATATCGCCCAGGTTGATCAGTTCGCCCGCTTCACCGACCCGGTCGCCAATCTCGCGGAATAGGTCCAGTGCCTGCTTGTGAAGGCTGGTGGCTGTGCGGTAACGGCCCTGATCGGTGTAAACACCGCCGAGGTTGCCCAGCACCTGGGCCTGACCGGTGCGGTCGCCAGTCTGCCGGAACAGTGCCAGGGCTTGCCGGTGCTGCTTGATAGCCTGCTGGTAGCGCCCCTGCCGGGCGTCGATGTCGGCGAGGTGGTTCAGCTCGCTCGCTTCGGCGGCGTGGTCACCCGCGCGCCGGGCCGCATCGCGGGCGGAGCTGTGGATGGTGATGGCCTCGGGGTAGCGGCTCGCGGTGTCGAGGTAGCGGAACAGGGTGGCGGACAGCTGGATGGCGTGGGCAGGCCAGTCGTGCTCGCCGGCATATACCGTAACGGTCACTAGGGTGGCCCGTTCAGCGTCTAGCCAGGCCCGCGCCGCGGCGGGGTCTGTGACGGGCGGAGCGGTGACCGATCGCGGGATGCGCGGCCGGTAGTGCCGTTCAGTGGGGTGCAGGACGTCCATCGCGATGGCGGCGCTGTGCAGGTAGTGGTCGAACAGACGGGTCCATGCCGCCCGCCTGTCCTCGTCGGTGTCCTCAGCTTCCGCGAGCTCACCTGCGTAAGCGCGCAGCAGGTCGTGCATGCCGTAGCGCTCCGTTCCTGTCTGCTGGATCAGATGCGCGCGGGCCAGTACGTCCAGCACCCAGCGGCTCTGCTCCAGCGTGGCGCCAGTGAGCGCGGCGACCGCATAAGGGTCAACATAAGAGCCAGGGTGCAGGCCCGCCAGGCGGAACGCACGGGCCGCCGCACTATCCAGGTGGCGGTAGGACCAGGAGAACACCGCCCGCACCGCGGTACGCGGGTCGCCGCCGACGTCCAGCAGGTCCAGCCGCCGCTGCTGATGGGCTAGTTCATCCACCAGTCCGGCTAGGGATACATGCGGGCGGGCGGCGGCGAGTTCGGCCGCGATCCGTAGCGCTAGCGGCAGCCGGCAACACTGCTCGGTCAGCGTCGCCGCCGCGCCAGGGTCGGCGTCCACTCGGGCGCCGATCAGCGCACGCAGCAGGGCTACCGCGTCTTCTAGCGGAAGCAGATCCAGGTTGAGGCGGGCGGCACCGTCCCGGGCGACCAGGCCAGCCAGCGAGTCACGGCTGGTTACCACCACACAGCATGATGGGGTGCCGGGAAGCAGCGGCCGGACCTGTTCTGTTGACCCGGCGTTGTCCAGGAGCACCAGGATCCGCCGCCCGGCTAGCAGGCTGCGGTACTGCGCGGCGCGTTCGTCTTCTTCGGGCGGGATGCTTTGGCCGGGAACACCTAGCGCACGGAGGAACCCGGCCAGCGCGTTCTTGGCTGGCATCGGCTGGGCTGGGTCGTAACCGCGCAGATTCACGTACAGCTGCCCGCCGGGGAACTTCTCGGCGACCTGGTGCGCCCACTGCACGGCCAGCGCGGTCTTGCCGACTCCGGCGGTCCCGCCGATCGCCGAGATCACCAGCGTTCCCGGCATCTGCACATCGTGCCGGTTCAGCAGGCCGGTCAACGCGGCAAGCTCGGTGGTGCGGCCGGCGAATTGCGCCACCGGGGCAGGCAGCTGTCGCGGCACGTTCCGCCTGTCCTGATCGCCTGCGGTCAGCACGCTCTCAGGAACGGCCAGCGCAGGGTCGGCGGTGAGGATCTGCTGGTGCAGTTCCCTGAGCTGCGCGCCCGGCTCTGTGCCGACCTCTTCGGTCAGGATCTTGCGGGCGTCGTGATAGGCGGAGAGCGCTTCGGCTTGACGGCCCACGCGGTACAGGGCGAGCATGAGCTGGCTGTGCAGTTGCTCCCGCAAGGGGTGGGTACGAGTCAGCTGCCGCAGTTCGGCGATCACCTCGGCGTGACGTCCTAGGTGCAGGTCGGCGTCTATGCGCGTTTCCAGCGCATGTGCCCGCAACTCAGCCAGCCGGGAGGTCTCGCGTTGTGTCAATGCCTCTGAATCGACGTCGGCGAGCGGCTCACCACGGAACAGCGACAGCGCCGCCTGTGCCGCGGTGGCCGCGGCATCCCAGAAGCTGTCTCGTGCCGCTGCGCGAGCAGTATCCAGATAGGCCTGGAAACGGCTGACATCCAGCTCGCCGTCGTCCACGCGGATCAGGTAGCCAGGCGGTTGCGTGATGACCCGGGAGCCCTCGTCTCCCATGGTTCTCCGGAGTCTCATCACATGATTCTGGATACTCACCCGTGCTGAGGGCGGCGGATCGTATCCCCAGAGCATCTCGGCGAGCTCATCCAGCGACACGACCCGGTTAGCCTTGAGCAGCAATGCTGCCAGCACCGCCCGCTGCTTCCCATGCGGCACTGGAACCGCAACCGCTCCACAGCGCATCACCAGAGGGCCTAGCAGGCAGAATTCCATCCTCGCCACACAAGGCCTCTCGCTGATCTTCTGCCGCCAGTGATGATCATCTGCTAATGACGTGTTAATGCTACTCGTGATGCTTTATGAGTAGCAACCCCACCTACCGCGAGAGGTGGAGATGTCTATGATCTAACAAGATCGATCGCGTGTCGTGCGTTAGTCTGGCGCCGAGCACTCCGGCGATGCGCAGGCTAAGACGATAACCAAACGCATCTCAGGCGTCGGGCAAAGGGCCGAAATCGGTTAGTCAATAGGGCCGGCAACTGCCGCGATTTCTCCCGCATCACGTACAACAGGCACCGCGCGTAACGGAAGCTGATTACGAAGGCAGCGCCCGGGGCCGAGCTGACAGTAAACAGCTCGAATAACAGGGGCGTCCCGGGCGACGCGCCGCGCGTCTGGCCATCGATAGCTTGACCATTATCTTGACTCCTTTTGCTGTGACTCGAGCGATGACCTTTCCCCGGATCACGGGCGCCGGGCATGGCCGGCCTGCCCACGCCGATCAATGCTTCACCTGGTATCCCGCCAGCCGGTTTGACCTGGAGAGCGCGCTAGCTTCCACAAATGTCACGAGCTGGTCCGGTGCCGGGTCCTCGGGGACCCCGGCAGATGACGCGCAGCCGATCGTGGATCAAAGGGCTCGGAAATCCGAGCCCTTTGATCCACGATAATCGCGGCATCCAGACCGGTGCCCGGTATGCAGCTTATGTACCCAGCTGGCCGGTGGCCGACCGGACCGGAACGCCGGCGGACCAGAACTGAGTGGTCAGGAGCTTAGCGGCACCGTGAGCTGACTGAATTCGATCAGCGGCCGGGTCATCTGGGTGTCGTCGTTGCTGTAAACCGAGATGTCGAAGACGTAGGCGTCCCCGGTTCCCGGCTGGATGTTCAGCTCCTGCCACCAGGCCTGGGCCTGAGTCGCCGCGTTCTCGGCGAAGACCGGGATGTCGGCGGGCCGCAGCTGCGCCAGCGGCACGTAGAACACCGGCAGCGGCGCCACGATCGTGCTCGGGCGGCCGGGGCCCGCGGCTGCCACGAGCTGGCGGTCGTAGCGGCACAGCATCCGGACCTGGTAAGAGATCTGGCTGTCGGTGCCGAGCAGCTGGCTCATCGCGGACTGCACGCCGGCCGCGATGCCCGGGCCGGTGCCGACCTGGATCGGCACCGCGGTTCGCAGCAGCGGCACGGCCGGGCTGACGAACCCGATCAGCGGTGTCTGGTACACGAACAGCGGGTTGGTGACCTTGTCCGCGACCAGCAGCGCGTTGCGCGTCACCGACACCAGCGCCTGCCCGTGCTGCCACTGCACCGCGTTCCGGCCCTGCGGCGGCATGCCCTGCGGCGGCGTGGGACCGGGATCGCCCGCCGCCACCGCGCTGCCCGGGAACACGAACTGGTGGGTGAGCGGCGTGAACGCCGCGACGCCGGCCGGATAGCCATATCGCTGGGACTGGCTGCCGATCACGCCCTCCGGGGTCAGCGGCACGGGCGCGCCGTCCACGAGCACCGAGATGGCCGGCCAGGGCACATTATCGGCCGGCCCGTCCAGCAGCGTCACGTTCACGCTGTCCAGGTGGCCGCCGTCGGCGGCGAGGGTGGTGTCGAGGTTGAACTGATGGGTCTGCTCGGCGCCGCCGGTCAGCCGGTCCGCCGCGGACTGCGCCAGCGCGGCGGCCAGCGCCCCGACCAGGCCGGCGAACGTGCCCACCATGCTCGCCAGCCGCGGGTCGCCGCCGGGTCCGAGCGCGGTCAGCGCCGCCACGTCATGCTGCATCGCTGTCCATGCGGTGGTGAACTGGGCCAGCGGCTGCAGCAGCCGCGAGTCGCCGGCCGGGGCGGTGCCTAGCGGATTGTCCGGGCTACCGAACGAGACCTCCAGCTGCATCTCGTCCTGGGCGCTGGCCTGGTGCGTCATGCCGACCTCGAGCTGCCACTGCTTGCCCTCGGCGATGGTCGTCACCGGCCAGCCCGGTACGCCCCAGGTCGGCTGCGCCTGCTGGGCGAGCACCACCGGAAGTTGCGGGTAGGACCTCAGGGCTATCGGCACATCAATTCCGCCGGCATCCAGCTGCACCGCACCGCCGAAGCCGGAATGCCGCAGCGGCAGCGGGAAACTCAGCCAGTCCGAGCCCTGGTACCCGGGCGCGCCCGGCACGTCCGCGATCGCGAACTCGGCCTCGTCGATGGCCAGCCCCAGATCCAGGAACAGGCTGCGGTACTGGGCATCTGCCGCGGTCGAGAGCAGGAAGCTGGCGTACTGCGTCCCGTCGGTCAGCGGCACCTTGAGGGTGGACAGCGCGAAGTCCGGCATCTCCTGGAGCGCGTGCATCGCCTGCGCGAGGTTGAAGACCCCGGTGCGGGCGACCACCGCCGGGTCGTCCGCGAAGTCGGCGGCGGAGGCGTAGCCGAGCTGGCTGGCCGCGTAGCTGATCGTCTCGGTCCCGGTGGTGGTGTAGCCATGCTGGCCGTTGGTGAAGCCGGTGCCCGCCGCGAGCGTGCCTGGCAGGTCCTGGTTAGCGACCGCGACCTCGCCCGGTGCCTGACCGAAGTAGGCGGCCAGGCTCTGGAAGCTGTCGGCGGCGGCCGGGGTACGGGTCAGCTTGCTCAGCGCGATCGCCGCGCCGGCCCGGAACAGCGTCCCGCCCGTGACCGGCACGCTGCCGTCGCGCACGCCGGTCAGCAGCGTGAGGACGTCGAGCGCGGGCGACAGGCCCTGGCCGATCGTGGTGAGCGTGTCGCCGCCGGCGATCCGGTAGCTGCCGCCGACCAGCGCGCCGGCGCTCACGATGCCCGCCGCCGAGGCGATCGCCTCGGCCAGGTACCGCAGGCTGACCTCGAACAGGGCGAGCATCGAGTCCACGTCACCGGCGCTCGGTACGGTGTACCTGGTTACGACCGGCTTGCCAGCCAGGCGCGGCGGAACCGGGTTCAGCGGCGAGAAGCAGGCCACCGCCCGGCCGGCCACCAGCAAGCCGGCATCGCCCGCCAGATCGGGCCGGGCCGCCAGCGCGGCCGGCGTGGTCTGCAGCGCGGCCGCGATCGTGCCCAGCGTGTCGGTCGCCGTCACCAGGTGCGCCAGGCTGCCGGAGGAGATCGTGATACCGGGCGTGAGCAGGCCCGCCATGTCCTGCGCCGCGATGCCGACCGAGCCGGGATCGGTACCGAACAGGCTGGCCAGGATCCCGAACGTGTCACCGGCCGCCACCGTCCTGGTCATCGGGACCTGGTCAAGGGCCAGGCCGGCGGCGAACAGCGTCTGGTCGGCGGGCAGCCCGGTCACGTCGGCGAGTCCCAGCGCTGCCGCGACCGAGGTCAGCGTGTCCGACCCGGTGATCTGGTGGCTGGCCGCCGGCGTGCTGACGGTGGCCCCGGTGAAGAGCACGTAAGGCACATCGGCGAACGCGGTGGCCACCCCGGCTGGGCTGAGGCCGTAGCCTGCCGCGAGCGAGGTCAAGGTGGCCCCGTCCGCGCCGGTGGTCTGTGAAGGACTGAACGGCGATCCGATGCGGACTGGGAACTGCACCACGGCATCGGTGGTGTAGGCGGTGGCCAGGGAGCTCAGCATGCTCTGGCGCAGCGCCTCCCGGGCCGCGGCCAGTGCGCCGGCGGACACCGGGTCGCTGAGCACCTGCTCCACCCGGCCGGCCAGGGAATCGGCGATCGACTGCTTGTCCTGCACGATCGCGGTGAACGCCGTCGGGTTGAGCGCCCAGGCCGGCGCGGCCGTGGCGGGACGCAGGAACAAGTCGATGGCCTCGAGCGCGGTCCGCATCCAGGCGTCCACATCGACCGAGCCGAACGCCTTGCTGGACGCCGGGCCGAGCGTGCCGCTCGCCGGATCGTACTCTCCGACTCCGACGGTCCCGCTCTCCAACTGCCGGCTCATCGGGGCCAGGGCGAAGAACGCAGGCTCGTTCTGATCTAGTTGGACCGCTGAGATGCCGGCCGCGCCGAAGTCGGCCACCCACAGCCGCTTGGTCCCGTCGCCGGCCTGCGGGCCGGCGGCCAGCTTGAGCCGACGGTCAGCATAGGCGGTCTCGAACGCCTGCGCGAACAGGTCGGGCCCGCCGCCGGATCCGAAGTTCGGGCTCAGCGGTGTGGTGTCGGCGGCCACCGCCGCGATGCCGGCCGCCAGCGGGTCGATCAGGCCGGGATCCCTGGCGATGGTAACCGAGGCGGTGAGCGGGGTGAGGGTCGAGGCGACATAGGGGGATGCGACGCCGCCGGCGAGGCTGACCTGCGGAGCCGGGACAAGCAGCCGCGCGCCGTCGGCGAACAGGCCGGTGTCCGCGCCGCAGGCGGCCACCAGGTCGGCCAGGCCGATGGCGGGCTGGCCCGCCGGATTGGCCAGTTGCAGCCGGCGCACGAGGGAGGCCAGCGTGTCGGTGGCCGCGACGGTGACCTGCACCCCGTTAACGGTGAGCGGCCGGCCCGCGGTCACCAGGCCGGTCACCGCGCTGTTGGCCGTGGCGAGGTCGTCCGGTTGCACGCCGAGATCGCCGGCCAGGCCGTCGAGGCTCCGGCCGGCCGCGGCGGGCGCGGTGATCAGCAGCAGCGCGCCGGGCGCGACCAGGCCGGGCAGGACCGACACGGCCGGGTCGGCGGCGAGCGCGCCCGCGTCGCTGGCGTGTACCGCCGCCGCGACCGAGGCCAGCGTGGACTGCGCCGTGGTGGTCGTGCTGTTGCCGAGATAGGTGACCAGCACGCCGGGCGCGAGCAGGCCGGGCATCGCGGCGTTGGCCAGGCCAAGCGCCTCCAGCGCCATACCGCTGACGGTGGCCAGCACGGCCAGCGCCGGCGGCGGCCCGCCCATCGGCACGTACAGCCCGCCGTACTGGTTCTGGCCCAGCGTGACCGCACCGGGCACCGCCATCAGCGCGCCCGCGGTCAGCGGCAGCGCGCCATTGGCGGCGGCGAGCTCGTCGGTGCCGACGCCGGCTTCGGCCGCGATCAGGGCGAAGGTGTCGCCGGGCAGAGCGGGATATGAGCTGGTGCCCAGCCGCAGCGAGGTGCCAGCCGGGTACACGCCCGTCGGGGCGGGGGCGGCCAGCCGGGCCAGCTGGGCGACGCTGAACCCGGTCAGCGAAGCTATGGTGTCGCCGTCCTGCACCACGTAGTCGGTGACCGCCAAGGCGGCGCTCTCGACCAGGATCGTGTCGTCAGGCGCGATGGACACGGCGACGTCGGCGAGCCCGATCACCGTCTCGGTCCCGGCCGCCAGCGCGGCCTGGAGCAGTGCGTCGAGCAGGCCGGCCAGCGAGCCATCCGCGCCGACCGCCGCCGAGACGCCCTTGACCTCCACCTGCGCGCCGACCCGGAGCAGGCCCGTGAGCTGGGCGTTGGCCAGCGCCAGCCCGGATAGCGTGCCGTGCTCAACGGCGGCGGCATGCGACAGCGACTCGCCCGGTGCCACCGGGTGGGTCCTGACCCCGGTCCGGTCGCCCGGAGCGGCCGGCACCCGGGCGATGGCGATCGGCACGGCGGTGGCCAGCAGGCCCGAGTTGGCGTACGCGGCCGCGATCGCGGCGGCCGTGGTGTCCACGCCATGCCCGGCGAACGCGGTGACCAGGCTGGCCAGGGAGTCGCTGGCGGCGACCGGCAGGGTGACGCCGGCCATGCTGACCTGCTGGCCGGGAGTCAGGATGCCGGCGTTGCCGGCATTGGCCACCGCGAGCTCCGCGACCGTGATGTTCATTAGCGCGGCCACCGTGGCGAAGGTGTCCACCACCCGGCCCGCCGCGGGGTTTGCGGGCCGGGTGGTGAAGGTGATGGTCGCGGTGGGCAGCGCGCAACCGGGATTGAGCGTCACCTGCTGGTTGGTGGTCAGCAGCGTCGTGACCTCGATGCCCGCGACCGCGGCGATGCCACCCAGGGTGTCGCTGGACCGGACCGACCAGTCGTGCGGGATCGTCACGGCGGCGCTGGTCAGCGTGCTGACGTCGGCGGCGGAGTTGGCGGTGACCAGCTCGGCCGGGGTGACCGCGTAGCCATCAGCCACCTCCCCCAGCGTCTGGCCGCCGCTGACCTGGTGCAGCACCTGCTGTACTGACTGCGCCGCGCCGAGATAGAGGTAGGCCGCGGTCGCGAAGGCCTGTAGCGGGCGCTTGACCGCAGGTCCCGAGATGAGCGGGCCGGCACCGGGTTCGCCTAGCGAGGAGCCCACCGAGCAGGCCACGTCCGCCTGTCCCAGTTGATAGAACGCCTTACGGTAGCTGACCTGGTGCGCGGCGGCGGTGCGGACGGCGGCGGCGAACGGGTTGGCCGGGCTCGGCACGTATTTGTCCAGGCCTAGATCGAGCCGGACGGTCAGCACCGCGGCGCCAGAGGCGCCGGTGATGTCGAAGTGGCCGCTGGCGGCGGGCCAGCTGGACAGGCCGAGCACCGTGTCGTAGTAGCCGACCGGCGCGGACACGGTGCCTATTGGCGGCGTGGCCGGCATCTCGTTGCCGAACACGTCGCGGAAGGCGAAGGACAGCTCGACGCTGCTGCCGGCGAAGGCCTCGCCGGCACCGTCCCGCCTGGCGATGCCCAGGTACGGGTCGCCCGCGCCCGCGGGCAGGACGCCGCTGGCCTGATCCGGCGGCGGGTCGGTCACCAGCTTCGCCACCGGGACCGTCCGCTGGTACTGCCACGACTGACCGGCATCGCTGCCGGAGCCGTTGTTGGGGCCGTCAGGCAGCGTGACGGCGGGCAGCTCGAACCCGGTGCCGGCCAGCCCGAAGGCCAGCAGGCTGAACAGGCTCTGGGTGCGGGTCTGCGGGCTGGGCTGCGCTCCCGGCGCCGGATTGGCCCGGCTCAGGCTGAAGGCGATGTTGCCCGGCGGCGCGGTCGGCACCACGGTGGTGTCGCCGGATGCAGCGTAGGCGAAGACGTCGACCTTGCTCGGGTCGAGGTTGTATCCGAGCACCGCCGCGGTGATGTAGCGCCGCAAGGTCCGGTCCGGGTTGGCCGGGTCCCCGGCGATCGCGATCAGGTACACCTGGCCGTCCGCGCCGCCGCCGAACACGGCCGGCGGCAGGCTGGCCCCGGTGGACGTCGAGTAGTTGAGGTAGAAGCCGCCGCTGGAGGTGATGCTCGCCTCCCAGAGCAGTCGCAGGAACTGCACCGGGGAGGCCAGCGTGGCGTAGGCGTCGGTGCCGGGCGGGATGTCGCCGTTCACCTTCAGCACCGCGACCCGGCTCGCCCGGTCGCCGGCGCTCAGCGCGTCGGACACCAGCCCGCCCGACGCGCCCGGATAGGCCAGGAACAGCTGCAGCCGGCCGCCGTCCGCCTGCATGCTGGTCCACAGCGAGAGCAGCACGTCGCTGTCGGTCTGGCTGGCCCCCAGGATCAGGTAGGTGGCGGGCAGCGTGCCGCCGTCGGCAGTGGCGACCTGGCGGATCGCTACTGGGAGGGAGGTGGCCCACGACCACAGTGGCACCGCTTCGGGAGGGCTGGTCACCTGAGCGCCCTTGGGTGACTGGCCGAGCAGGTACTGCGTGCCCAGCTGCGTGCCCGGCTGGGCGCCCGCCTGGCCGGCCGCGAGCTGGGCCAGCAGGGTAGCGGGCAGCCGCCACAGCGACGGGCTGCCGCCGGCCGCGGGTGCGCCCAGGTCCGGGGGGACCGGCGCGGTCCACGGCGTCTGCGGCCCGACCGAGTGAGTGACCGGCGCGGCGTAGAACAGCGGATCTCGCTGCGGGCCGGCGGTGATGGCCGGGTCGAACGTGGTGACCGGCGACTGCGCCGTCAGCGTCGCCTGGTCCAGCGTCACGTCCACGCCTGGCTGCGGGATGCGCAGGGCCGGCGGCGGGTTGCCCGGGTCGATACCGGGGTTGATCGCGAGGATCGCCGCCGCGGTCACTCCGGGGTACTGAGCGGCGATGGTCGCGACCGTCTCGCCCTGCTGGGTGGCGTGGATCAGCACCGGCTGCGCCCAGCTCTGGGCTGGGTCCGCGGTGAAGGCGATGGTGTAGCTGGTGCCGATGCTGGCCGGCGCGGGGAACTGCTGTCCGGTGATGAGGTACAGCGCCTGGATCTGGCCGGCCGCCGGGTCGGGCGGCATCGGCAGCCGCAGCCCGTGCAGCATGAAGTGTGAGGCCATGCCGGCCAGGCTGGCCGTCTGGCCGCTGCCGATGAGCGCGGTGATCAGGGCGTCCACGTCGGCTTGCCGCGCGTTCGGCAGCGCCACGGCGGTTCCGGCCGGGAACAGCCCGGGGACGGCGCCGATGCGGCCGGCCAGCGCGTCCGCGGTCAGCCCCAGCGTGGCGGCCAGGCTCTGCAGCGTGCCCTGGGGTGGTACCGGGCAGCGCAGGCTCGCAGGCAGGGTGAGCATGGCGTTCGGGGTCAGGATGGCCGCGGTGGCGTTGACCTGCTGGGTGGCGAGGTCACCGACCTGAAGGCCGAACCGGGTGGCCAGGCCGGACAGGGTGTCACCCGGCACGATCACGTGCGAGATCGCCGGCAGCGTGATGACCGTGCCGGGAGCGGGGCTGGCGGGATCGACCGACGGGTTGAGCCGGGTCAGCTCGGCGATCGTCGCGGCCAGCGAGTCCTGGTAGAGCTGAGTCAGCGTGAAGTAGCCGCCGATCAGGGCGATCGTGTCGCCGGCCTTGGGCTGGTAGCTGACCGTACCGGTCTGCTGCAACGGCCCGCTCGCCGTGCGCTGCACGGTCGGCACCTGCAGCGAGCCGTCTGCCGGACCTGGATCGTTGAGGGTCGCGATCGCGCTGGCGTACCAGGCCGCCTCCGGCTGGCTGGCCCCGCCCAGGCTCCGCACCAGCACGTAGGCCGCGATCAGCGCGATACTGTCCCCCGCGGCGATGGTGTACTGCGCGCCGGTCCCGTCCGCCCGGGCCAGTTGCACGGCGGCCGTCCCGTTGGCCAGCAGCACGCCCTGTTGTCCGCCGTTGGCGGCGGCCAAGGCGACCGCGTCGGTGCCGAATACGGCCGCGATGCCGGACAGCGAATCGCCCGCCCGCACCTGGTAGGTAACCCCGGCCACCGGCAGGGTCCCGGCGGCCAGCGGGGTGCCCAGGTTCGCCGCGGCCAGGCCGAACAGCGCCGCGGGCACCGGGATGTGCACCAGCGTGCCGGGCTGGCCGTAGTCCGTCCCTGCCGGGTTGGCCGCGCCGATGGCACTGTCCGCGACCTGCCAGGCGGCGGCGATGGAGGTCAGGCTGTCGCCTGGCACGGTCACGTAGTCGGCCATCGCGGCCGGGGCCGGCACGGTCAGCACCTGGCCGGGGGCGATGACCGAACCGTTGGCCGCGGTCAGCGCGGCGGCGGTGATGCCGAACAGCTGCGCGATCGCGGCCACGGTGTCGCCGGGGCGCACCGTGTACGCCACCGGCGGCGCGAGCGCCCCCGCCAGAGCGGCCAGCGACTGGGCCGGGTCGTAGCCGTTGGAGCTGGCCGCCTTCAGCTCGTCCATCGCCGCCTGCACGGCGGAGCGGGCCACCATCAGCAGCCAGTCCGCGAACAGCGCTTCGGTGATCGGCTCACCGCCGTCTCGCGGCATGGCCGGCGGCCGGGCCGCGGCGGAGGGGCCCGCGACCGGGTCGGCCGAGCGGTCGTAGTCGTAGTTGACTACCAGCTGGTCCAGCAGCGACTGCACGTACTGCTGATAGTCCGCGGTGACACTGGGAGCCTGCGCGAAGCTGACTGGCGGCTGGCCGTCAGCGGCCATGGTGAGCGGCGGCGGCATGGGCAGCACCGCGGCCGGCAGCTCGTCGGCCGCGTCCCGGCCGGTATCGGGCGCGGCGAGCGCGAACACCATGTTGCTGGCGAGGAACTGCGTGAGGCCGGCGTAGTCGAAGCCGCGCTGGGAAATGTCGCTCGCGGTCAGGTCCTCGTAGATCAGCAGCAGGTCCACCGCGGTGAGCGGCCCGGTGGTCCGGCCGATCAGCGTGGTCATCCCCCACTTCACCAGCGCGGCGACCAGCCAGTCGAAAGACCGCGGGCTGACCTGACCCGGCGCCGTCGGGCCGCCTGCCGCGGCGGGGGGCGTCGTCTGCATCGACGGCGTGAAGGTGATCGTGACCACGTCGTTGCCCGAGACCGGGTCGGGCGCGACCGTGCAGACCGGCAGCAGGAGCACGTCGATGACCTCGACGGCCGCGAGCACCTTGGCCGGTACCCACTGCAGGCCGGCCGGCGCGGCGGTCACGAGCGGCTGGACCGCGGCGGCCAGTTGATGGGCGGCGCCCTCCATGCGCCGCACGGCCGTCAGGCTCGGCGGCGCGGCGGAAAGAGCCCGCGCTGCGCCCGGGGCCTGCGGCACGGCGGACGGGGCCCGCGGCGCGCCGAGCACCCACGGGGTGGCCTGCTGCGATCCGATGGTGAACGAGGCGTCCAGGTGCAGGGAGAAGGAGAAGTGGATCCGGATGAACAAGATCTTGATGCTGGCCTCGACCTTGACATCGACCGAGATACCCAGGTGGATCGGGGCGTAGGCCTCGATGACCACCGACGCGGTGACCGAAGCGACCAGCGACAGGCTGACGCTGATCACCTTGAAGTCGACTCTGCCGTACAGCTTGCCGACGATGGCCAGGCTGCCGTCGATCCGGTAGTACTGGTCGCTGGCCTGGGTGGCATCGGCCGGGTTGAACCAGGCCACCACGCCGGTCAGCACGCCCACCACCGTGACGGAGATGCCCGCGCTCAGCGGGCCATCGGAGATGTCTTTGCCTACCCCGAGCGACAGCGCCACACCGAATTCGATGATGGGGCCGAACGTGCCGTTGCTGATCTGCGGCACCAAGGCGCTGCTCGGGCCGGCGTCCGCCGTGGTCAGCCGTCCCAGGTAGAACCCGCCTGTCCCCACGAAGGGGAAGACCTGCACGCCGAAGCAGACCGACCAGTCGTTGTTGTAGGGGAACCCGAAGTCCAGGTAGAAGCCGCCGTCGGTGTAGATGTCCACCACGACGGAGGGCAGCGTCACCGACACCTCGCCGAACTCCAGGTGCCGCATGCGGACAGGCAGCTGGAGCGCGACGTGGTAGACGCCGACGTCGGCGCTGATCTTGCGGTACAGGATCTGGAAGACCAGGCCAGCGAACGGGCCCGCCTTGGCGCCGGCCAGGCTTATCTGCACGCCGTACATGACCGGGTCGTTGAAGACCAGGCCCAGCGTCACGGTCTCCATCACCGTGAAGTTGGCGCCGATCAGCCAGCCGGACTGCGGGTCGAAGCGCAGGATCTGCCACGGCTTGGGCTGGCCCTGGGCCGAGACGATGATCTCGTGCAGCATGGCCAGCACGTCCGGCAGGGTGGCCGCGCCGGGCGCCAGCACCAGGTGCTGGCCGACGCCCAGATCCTTCAGATCGAGCAGCGCGGCCCCGGCGCCGGGGGTGGCCGGCGGGTCCTCGTTGAGCAGGTCCCAGCCCAGCGGGTTATCGCCGGTGAAGCTCTGGCCGAGGAACGAGCCGGTGATCGCGATCTCGACCGTCGGCGACCCGCCCTTGTTCAGGTAGGTGAGCGCTATCGTCGCGACGTTGACCAGGCCGAGGTCAACGCCGACGGCATCCTTGATACCCAGGGTGCGCTGGGTGAGGTTGACGAGCAGGGACAGGTCGTTGAACCGGATCTTGCAGAGCACGTCCCACGGCGGGCTCAGCACCGATGGCGCGCTCGGGTCGGCTAGCTGCACCAGGTAGCCGACGATGTCGCCGAAGCTGACCCCGCCCAGGCTCAGGGTCACCACCGCGTCGCCGTTCGCGGCTGTGGTGTAGCTGCCGGTCAGGGTGAGCTGGTTGAAGGCCAGCCTGAACACATAGCTCACCGTCGAGGAGGCGGGCGGGGTGGCCGGCGGCTGGAACTCGTATACCAGCGACATGGCCAGCGAATCGCTGCCGAAGTGGCTCTTCAGGTCGCCCTCGATCCGGCCCGAGTAACCGAACGTGCCGGGCTGTCCGGCTACCGGTTGCCGGGAGATCGCGACGCTGGCGTCCACCTGCAGCTGCACGCCGGGCAGCTGCGGAGTCCAGGACGCCCCGCCGTCGAAGGCGTAGCTCCCGTCAGCGGTATCGTGGCTGAGCGACAGCGCGGTCACCACGACGTTCGCCAGGCCGTCCGGAGCGGTGAAACCGAGCCCGGTCTGAATCAGTGCGCCGAGCTGCACCGGCTCTTCCAGCGAGCCGGACAGCAGCCAGGACTTGTCCGGCCGCATCTCGGCGGTCAGCAGGAGCATCACGTCGCCGCCGAAGTCCAGCACCGCGCTCAGGTACCCGCTGTAGACCAGCGAACCCGGCGTCCAGTCGAGGACCACATCGACGCTGACCTCGACCAGGCTGAAGAACGGGGCGGCCACCGGCCACGGCTGGGCGGTGCTGATCATGATCTCGACGCTGGTGAGGGCCGGCGCTGACAGGTCGGCGGTCAGGTCCAGGCTGCCAAGTTCTAGCTGGGTGGCCAGCAGCGGCGCGGGCAGGGTGTCCGACAGGTCCACCCCGGCGAGCTGGGTGAGCGCGCCGATGCCGGGCAGCGCCACCGCATCCACATCGACATCGAGCATCCACGGCTCACCCGGCCCTCCTCTCGAGACCAGCACCTGGACCTGGACGGTACCGAGTGTCAGCAGGCCGGCGAACTGCCCGCTCAGCTGGGGCGAGCTGAACGGTGCGGCTACGGCGAACTGGATGTCCAGCTGCTCAAGGATCAGCTGGCCCGGCACCACCGGCCAGTTATCCGCCGACAGCCCGAGGGTCACCACGGTCACGGCCAGCGTGCCGAGGTTGACCGCGACCGACAGCGACTCCACGGTGAAGCTGCCGATCTGCGCGACGCTGTCCGGTAGCTGGCTTGCCAGGTCCACCCCGCCGATCAGCTGCGCGAGCTCGCCGAGGCCGCCGACCTGAAGGTCCGGCGCGGCGTAGAGGATGGTGTCTCCGGAGGACAGTGGCAGCGGCACGGTCACGCCGACAGCGGTGGAGCCACCGCCGAGCGTCAACGCGCCGCTGACCCAGCCCGTGATGGCGGCCGTGCCGTCGGCCGGCAGCACCGCGTCCATGCCGAGTTGGAGCTGCGACAGCGTCGCCGCACCCGGCACCAGGACCCAGCCGTCAGCCATGGTGACCGCTAGCCGGACCGCGCATGGTGTCCACTGGTTCGCGGACCCGGCCAGGGTCAGGATCCAGTAATCCACGCTGCCGGCCACCGCGCTCATCAGCGCGTTCGGCACCATGGTCAGGAGCTGCAGTCCGGAGATGAGGCCGAGCATCTGGCTGAACGGCACCGGCTGCTCCGAGGCGAGCCGCAGCGAGGCCGGCCCGCTGTCCAGCGGCAGGTCCAGCGCCATGGCCAGGCTCGGGCTGACTCCGTAGATGCTGACGCCGGCCGAGTCGTTCCAGGCGGTACCCGGCGTCGTTGTACCGTCGCTGCTGGGTGCGGTGGCCACGCCGGTGATCGCGGCCTGCGGCTGGCCAAGGGTGATCACTGGCAGGCTGGGGATGCTCAGGCTCGGCGAGGCCGCGCCTGATGCGCCGCGGACGGCGAAGGATTCCCGGGTCGCCGACACGGTGGCGGGGCCGGCCAGCGCTAGCGAGGCGCCGGCCGGGAGGCTGAGCACGGGCGCGAAGCCGGCCAGCGCGCCGCCGCCGTTGGCGATCACGCTGAACCGCACGTTCAGCCCGGCCTCGAGCAGCGGGCCGAAGACGTCGGCCGGTCCGTCATCGCTGCACAGCACGAACGAGGCCGCCGTGCTGGCGTCGAGCGTCAGGCCGGACAGCTCGGGCGCCTGCGCCAGGTTGGGGAAGCTGGTCGCCAGCGACCAGCCGGGCGGGGTGGCGATCGTGAGCTCGATCAGCAAGATGGTGGCGGCCGGCGCGTTGGGATCGGGCCCGGTGGTGAACCGGGCGGTCACCTGCGGGCTGGCCAGGCCGAGGATGGTCTGGCTGCTGAGCGGCCCGCTGACCACCAGCACGCCGTCCGCGTCGATGCCGATGCTCGCCGAGCCCGCCAGCGTCAGCCCGGGGGTGGCTAGCTCGGCGGTGAACAGGTCGACGATGGACTGCCCCGCTTGCTCCAGTGTGCTGGCGTCCAGCGGCACCGGATTCGGGGGGAACGCGGTGAGCCTGCCCTCAAGGGCGGTCAGCAGCGGATCGGCCATGTCAGTCCTGCTTCGTGGTGTCGGACGGCTGTGGCAGCCAGTCAGCGCGGGTCGCCGGGAAGGCGCGGGCCGCCACGGCCACTGGGCGGCGCAGGCCCAGCGCGCTGGTGACCAGCGGGAGGTCCACCTCGGTGAGCACCGCCGCCCACACCGACCAGAAGCCCCATGAGCTGATGGCGTGGGCGAGCAACTGTGCCCAGCCGGCCCGGGCGTCGTCGCCAGTGAGCCGCCCGTACCCCGCGGCGGCATCCTTCGCATGCTCCCAGGCCGCGGTGCGCAGCATCAGCCGCGGGTCGTCAAGCTCCATCATCTGGCGACGCCGCTCGCCGCTGAGCGGTCGCTCGGCCGGGTCAGCATGCAGGGCCACGCGCAGCCGTCTGTCCACCTGCTGGGCTGTGTTCAGGCCGAACAGCCGCACCGTGCCGGCGGCGGCATCGCCGTGCGGCACCACGAAGACCCGCTCGGTGACGTCCGGCTCACCGCCGTCGGTGCCCGCCACCTCGACAGTGCGCAGCTCGTGGCCGAACGGCGCGCCGGGCCCGAGCGCGAAGGTGGCGTCCCGGTCGGGTAGCAGCACGTTGCCGCCCGGGGCTCGCCCGGCGGCCGCCCGGGCGCAGTGCGGGCACAGCACGAGCAGGTCGTCCCAGTCCTCGGGCCTGGCCCGCCCCGACACCACTTCGCCGGTGCCCGCGTTCCACGCGGAGCGCATGGACAGCAGCCGGATCTCGCAGGCCGAGCAGTACTCACCGAGCGCGGCCACCGCCGCGTGGCTGGCGTCGAGAGCCGCCCAGCGCGGGTTCCAGGGCGGTCGGGCGACTGGTCGCATGTCGGGTTCCTCGCAGTCGGAACGGGCTGGCAGCGGGGTTACGGCGCGTCCGCGGTGTCGGTCCCCGGGAAGTAGTTCGGGCCGACGATCGTGTCGAGGAACTGTTTCATCATCGGCGTGGTGGTTCCTGGCACGAGCCACGAACGACTCGGACCGAGCAGATCGATCAAGGTGACATATACGGAGTAGAGGCCGTTCCGCGGCACCGCCGCTATAAACAGATCCCAGTAGTCGGGGAACGTGGCGACGGTGGCCTTCTTGAGTGTGTTCAGCGAATTCAGCGCGGTGAACCACAGCTCGGTGCGCGTCCACATCCGGATGTCTGAGACGGTCAGGCCGGAGCGCTTGTTCAACGCGGCCAGCTCCAGCATATTCGTGGCCCGGGCGCCGACCGGGACCAACTGCACCCGCACGGGCACGTTGTTCCGCAATTTCAGCTTCGGCCCGGCCGCGGTCGCCACGGTGGCATACACGTTAGCCGTGATCGTCCTGGTCTCTACGTCGGCACCCGTCTGCGCGGTGCCGGGCTGCACCGGGTTGGTGACCGGAAACCAGTTGCCGTTACTGCCTTGGTACTGCAGCTGCGGCTTGGTGTTCTTGTATACATTCGAGAACCCGTTAGGCCACAGGTAGGTGTTCTTGATCGTGTCGAAGTAGCCGACCTCGTCAGCCGGCTGGGGCGTGAACTGGAGGTCGGAGCGAGGCGGGTTGTTCCCCTTGCAGGAGTTGCACACCGAGCAAGCCAGCAGGAAGTTGTCCCAGGCTATGTAGAACAGCGGGTACGGCGCCTTGGGCACAATGTGTTCTACCGCCACCGCCTGCAGGGTGGGCATCTCGCAGAACGAGCAGTACCGGCCGAGCTGCGCTTGCAGCGGGAGGTTCGCTTCGGCGTACATGTCACCCAGCTTGGTCGTTATTGTCCCCTTGACTAGCTTCAACTTGGCGTACGCCTGAGCCTTCTTTTTCGGCTTCGGCTTGGGCCCCTTGGCAGTGATCAGGCCGTTGATCACATCCCAGGCGCTGGGGTTGGGGACGCCGAAGGCGTTTGTGATCGGCGTCTTTGCCGTGCTGCCGAAAGGGATCTTGATTTGCTGCAGCGTCGTCTCGAGGTCGGCCTGGGTGCTCACGTCGACCGCGTAGGGGTAAGTGCCCAGGCCGGTCTTGTCCACGGGGCGCATCAGCTGCCTCCTGTCTGCGCATAGCCGGCGTACCAGCCGAGCGTGGCGTGATCCTTGCCCGTCGGGTCGGCGAACAGCAGCGCGTCGAGCTGGCCGGCCGAGGGGAAGGTCAGCATCAGCGCGCTCAGGGCGATCCGGTCGAGCAGCAGCAAGTAAGTCCCGTCGTTATTGCTGAGCGACAGCTCGCCGATCTTGAGCTTGAGGACGCCCTGCAGGTTCAGCAGCTTGCCGCCGGGCCCGGTGCCCGGCAGCTTCAGCCCGATGCCGGCGTTGGCGCCCTGCGCGGCGCTCCCCGGCGACCAGGACATCAGCATGCTGGCCTTGAAACCGGCCTCGGCGGCCAGAGCGCCTGCGGTGCCGAAGCCGAGGTCGGCCACCAGGCCGAACCAGGGCGCGCTGATACTGCCGCCGAGCGGCGGCGTGGTGCCGATGCCGAGGAAGCCCAGGCTGGCCGGGGTGGCCGGCTTGTCCTGTGCGCCGGCCGCCTGCGGCGGGACGTGGGTAAAGCTGGCCAGGGTAAGCGGGAACCCGGCGAACAGGCTCTGCTCGCGGGCCACGCTCTGCACCGGGTCGGGCACCAGCTTCGAGGCGTCGAAGGTGTAGATGTCCTGGGTCGGGTCGCCGGGAACGTAGTCCACGCTGATCCAGAGGTTGGAGTAGCGCAGCTGTCCGGCGGACAGCCGGGCCGCGGGCGTAGCAACCGACTCCGGGCCGAAGGAGAACACGTCGAGCGCCGCGGGCTGGAAGCGCAGTGCGCCGGCCATCACGAACCGGGACTCGGCCCGCGTGCCCGGCGTGTTCGCCGTGCCCGGCGGGATGACGGTGACGAACTGCGCGCTGCTCACCTCGACGGTGTCGAGCACCGCGCTGTCCATCGAGAACAGGTTCTCGCCCGGCGTGCTGAACGTGTAGCCGCCGGTGCTGCCATGCTGCTGGTACACCCCGTCCAGCAGCAGCACGTTGTCGTCCTGCGACTGCATGGTCTGCGGGTCGACGAGGTCGGCGGCCTCCCCGAACAGCTCATCCACGAGCAACTGTATCTGGCTGGCGAACGTGCGCACCGCGGAGTTCTCGAA
>Ga0126381_100002217_pt1 | contig 21050 bp, 15 predicted proteins | sample PanSoiMetPlot_28_FD_96465 | JGI IMG/M metagenome (GOLD analysis project Ga0126381, IMG submission 96465) | Tropical forest soil microbial communities from Panama - MetaG Plot_28 | ecosystem: Environmental > Terrestrial > Soil > Tropical forest > Bulk soil | place: Panama | collected 2016-02-17
TCCAAGTTCGTCCGGCATTTTGCCGATTGCGGTTTGATCCAAAATGGCCAATCTAAAGTTTTCCTTGAATATACCCCGTGGTGTAACGGTAACACAGCGCCCTTTGGAGGCGTTATTCTTGGTTCGAATCCAAGCGGGGTAGCCACGTAAGAGCGTCTTCGATGCTCACGTGGCTGCGTGAGGCGAAGCCTTTTATGCGGTTAGCAAATCCCGTGATCTGAGGTATAGTTTGGGTCCGGCTTTATGAACGAATTGAGAGTAGAAAATCTACGCGTCGAAGTTGGCGATCAGGAAATTGTGCGTGGCCTAACTCTGCGTGTTCCACGCGGCGAAGTGCATGCCCTGATGGGCCCGAACGGGTCTGGGAAAAGCACGCTGGCCAAGGTTCTGGCCGGACATCCCGATTACCGCGTAATCGCAGGAAAGATCTTGATGGACGGCGAAAATCTTCTCGAACTTGAGCCGGATGAGCGAGCGCGACGCGGCCTGTTTCTGGCTTTCCAATATCCGAGCGAAATTCCAGGTGTCACAATCGCGAATTTTCTCCGGGCGGCTTTGCAATCGCGTCTACCGGAAGGGGAAGAACTGGAGGCGACTGATTATTACGCCAGGCTTTACGAAAAAATGGAACTACTCGGTATGGATCGCTCGTTTACATCTCGCTCGGTCAATGAGGGTTTTTCTGGCGGCGAAAAAAAGCGCACTGAAATTCTGCAAATGGCTATGCTTGAGCCGACATATGCTGTGCTCGATGAGACCGACAGCGGCCTTGACATCGACGCGCTCAAGACGGTTGCGCATGGGGTCAATTCGTTGCGCGGGCCGAACCTTGGGATACTGTTAATCACGCACTATCAGCGGCTCCTGAACTACATCGTTCCTGACTACGTCCACGTGATGGTGGGGGGTCGAATCGTGAGAAGCGGGCGAAAAGAACTCGCTTTGGAGCTCGAGGAAAGAGGTTACGATTGGGCACGCGAGGGAGCTGGCGAACCGGCGTTTACGAGGTAACACCAAATGAAAACTGAAACGACAGCCATTAATATCGATCGTGGCAAGGGGGATTTCTTTTACCCGGAAGCTCACGTGCGTGATGCGGGCGTGGGCTTGAGCGATCGCACGATCCACTACATCGCGGATGTTAAAGAGGATCCGGATTGGGTGCGGGATTTTCGTCTGCGCGCTCTAAAGACATTCTGGGAAAAACCACTCCCCACGCACTGGGCGAGCAAGGAGCTCGAGGACATCGACTTCGATAAGATACGCTATTATCTCGCACCGGGAACCGAGCCAAAGCGGAGTTGGGAAGACGTTCCTGAGGACATTAAACGAACCTTCGAACGGCTCGGAATCCCTGAGCAGGAACGAAAATTCCTCGCCGGGGTGGAGGCCCAGTTCGATAGCGAGGCGGTCTATTCCAACATCAAGAAAGCTGTCGGCGAACAGGGCGTGATCTTTGTGGGTTCCCGTGAAGGACTCAAGAATTATCCGGAAATTTTCCGTCCCTGGTTTGCCAAGGTCATTCCGGTTGGTGACAACAAATTCAGCGCACTGAATTCAGCCGTATTTAGCGGTGGTTCATTCATCTATGTTCCGCCCGGGGTGAAAGTGAAGCACCCGCTGCAGGCATACTTCCGCATCAACGCTGAAAACTTCGGGCAGTTCGAGCGCACACTCATCATTGCCGATGAGGGGTCGGAAGTGACCTACATGGAAGGCTGCACCGCGCCAAAATTCAACACGCCAACGCTACACAGCGCCGTGGTCGAACTCGTTGCGCTCAAGGGGGCGAAGATTCAATACATCACTGTGCAAAATTGGGCTTCGAACGTTTTCAACCTGGTCACAAAACGTGGACTCGCTCAGGAAAACGCAGAGGTGAAGTGGATCGACTGCAACATCGGCTCTCGCCTCACCATGAAGTATCCCGGTGTTATCATGAAGGGTCGCAAGGCGCGCGGCGAAGTTTTGTCGATCGCGCTCGCCAATGATGGCCAACATCAGGACACTGGCGCAAAAATGATTCATGCCGCCGACGAAACAACCAGCAACATTGTTTCGAAATCGATCTCGATTGGCAAAGGACGCGCCACTTATCGCGGCCTGGTGCATGTGCCGAAACATCTGAAGAATTGCAAGAACAATACCGAGTGCGACGCGTTGCTCATCAATGCGACGTCACGCACCGATACTTATCCGGCCATCACTGTGCGCGGCACTGGTAACGCCGTGCAGCACGAAGCCAGTGTCAGCCAGGTTAGTGCGGAACAAATTTTCTACATGCAACAGCGCGGTTTGAGCGAGGCGCAGGCGATGAGCTTGAGCGTGAACGGGTTCGTCAATGATCTGGTGCGCCAATTCCCCATGGAATACAGCGTTGAGCTCAAGCGCCTGATTGAGTTGGAGATGGAAGGCTCCGTCGGGTAACTGCCGCCCACGCCCAGCTTTTTGTAGCGGCGGTCTATGACCGTCGCTCTGTTTGGAATGTCTTTAGTCACAAATCACGAAGTCGCTAAATCCGGATCAATCCTCTCCGGCCCGACCGAGCTACGCGATTTGCCGGAGTGGTTCCGCGAGCAGCAACACGCGGCATGGGAGCAATTCGAATCCTTGCCGCAACCGACACGAAAAAATCAGGCGTGGCGATTCTCAAATGTCGGTCTGCTCGACCTTGCGCCGTTCAAGAGCAGTCCCCCGCTTTCTGGAGACGATCATAAGAATATTCTAAAATATTCCCGCGGTCTGGAGCATTACGCGGGTCGGATGATCTTCGCGAACGATCAATTGGTCGAACGCGATGTTGTTTCCGAGGATCTGAAAAAACGCGGTGTGATTTTTCAACCGCTCGAACGCGCCATGGTGGAGCACGCGGATCTCTTCCGGAAATATTTCATGTCGACAGAGGCGACTCTTGGCTCAGCAAAGTTTGCCGCATTACACAAAGCACTGGTTTCGACGGGAACATTCTTATTCGTGCCGCGCGGACTCGAAATCGAATTGCCTATCGAAATCTTCCATTGGCTGCGTCACGACCACATGTCGGTCTTTCCGCATCTGCTCCTCGTAGCCGACGAATTAGCGAAGGTCACGGTCATCGAGCATTTCCGGTCGTGCAGTCCAACCGCGCCCGGCTTCGCTTGTGGCGTGAACGATCTCATCGCCGGGCCTGGGGCAAATGTGACCTATGTCTGCGCCCAGGAGTGGGCCGAGAACGTCATCGCATTACAAATGAACTCCACAGTAGTTGATCACGATGCTTCTGCTATGAGCCTGAACTTGCACGTTGGCGGAAAATATTCGCGATTCGAAAGCCTGAGCCGCCTCATTGGGGAAGGCGGCCGCAGCGATCTGCTCGCCGTCGCCGTGGCAAAACATCAGCAGGAATTGGACGCGCGCACATTGCAGGATCACATTTCGCCCCGCACAGCTAGCGATCTCCTTTACAAAAACGCGCTCGATGATCGCGCTCGCACAATTTTCGGCGGACTCATTCGAGTAGAGCCGCACGCTCATTTTACCGATGCCTATCAGAAAGTTCGCAATCTTCTCCTGAGCGACGACGCCGAAGCAAACTCAATGCCCGGTCTCGAAATCATGGCCGACAACGTCCGTTGCACCCACGGGGCAACGTCAGGGCAAGTCGATGAGGACGAACTCTTCTATCTGCGCACCCGCGGCATTCCGATAAAAGTCGCGCAGCGCTTAGTAGTCACCGGATTCCTCGACGAAGTGATCCAACGCCTCAATCGCCCGGCGATTGGTACTCACCTGCACCGACTCATCGAAGAGAAATTCGCCGCATAGGCTCTGGGGAAGCAAAGGCGTAACAACGATCGGCATTCTCGCCGAAGATTCCCGAGTGAGATCAGTCCTCTGATTTTTCCTCCGTATTCAGTTCAAAATTGATTTTTACGTCGTAGTGATCGCCCTTGATTAGCCCGGTCGGCGGCGGATCAACCTGGCTAACTTGTTTCGCAACTGCCGCTACTGATTCATTCACTGTGGCGTTGCCAGAAGGTTTTGCGATTTCGAATTTCGAAACACGACCGTCCTTTTCGATTCGCACGCTAACCAGCGTCGACATTTTTGTGCCCGAAGGTACATTTGTGGTCGGCTGGATCCATGCACTGAAAAAACGGTCATGCAACATGTCGCCGTACCAGCCAAACTCGGACGCACTGCTTCCGCCCGCCTTCGCCGAGGCTGCGGCGGGCAGGCCGCTGGCGCTGCCAGCTTTGCCCGTTGATCCGCTTCCGCTCTGAGGCGCGGAATCCTTTTTCGCCAGAGTAATTTTGTCTTTCTTCTCCGACTTGGCGTTCGCTTTCGCCGGGCTCGGCTTGGGTTTTGTCGCTGGTTTTGGAGAAGCTTTCGCCACCAACGTCTTCTTGGGAGTTGGTTTTGGAGTCGGCTTCGCTTTTGATGCAGGAGTTGGGCTGGGCTTCACCGGTTTTGCTGTTGCCGTTGGTTTAGGAGTGGTAGATGGCAATTCGATTTCGCTCTTCGCCATCGTTACGACTGGCTTCTCGTCTGCGGCTTCATCCTTTTCCGGCCTGCTGGATTCAGTTTCAGTAAGTGGCCGCTTCGGAGATGGCGATTCCTGTTTTTCCGATTCGTCTGCCGAGAGATCTCCTGCGCCACCTAACCACACGATGCTCTCTGGATTTGATGAAGCCTTCGCCGCCAGACTCCAGCGGATCAGCCCCGCAATAAGCGCCACATGCGCCAGCGCGATCAGGACAAGGTTTCCCCAAAAACGGCCATTTGGTGCACCGTACCTCCTCGAAGGCGGCTGTTTCGCCATTTAATTCGCTTCTGCTTTAGTGGCGATGCCGACCTTCGCAATTCCAGCGCGTTGCAATGCGTCCATTACCCCGATCAATTTTTGCACAGGCAAGTCGCGATCGGGTCGAATCACAATAGCGATATCCGGATTCGCCTGCTTTAACTCCACCAACTGCGTCGTCAGAGTTTCCAGATCCATCACCTGATTATCGAACCGGATGGTGTCGCTACGATCGATTGAAACCGTTTGCACGCGCGACGTGTTGATGGGCGGATTCTTCGTGCCACTGGATGGGATCACCAGGTTCATGCTGCTTTCCAGCAGTGGCGTGGTAATCATGAAAATAATGAGCAGCACAAAAGCGAGATCGAGCAACGGCGTTATGTTGATCTCGCTCAACGTGGAGAGATTCTGGCGTTGCGAGTAGCGTCTCATCTGCCCTTTCTTCGACGTTCGGAGTTGGACGTTGGATGTTGGACGTTGGAAAACATTTGCAGAAAACGCCGAACGCCCAACGCCGAACGCTCAATATCGAACAAAAAAAGCATGCTTCTCATCTGCGAAACGCGGATTCCCGCGACCCGTGATCAACGTATTTGTGCTCGAACTCGGACGCGAGCTCAGCAGCGAAGTTGTCCATTTCCACGATGATCCCGCGAATGCTGGTAACGAGGAAGTTGTAACCGAACATTGCAGGAATCGCGACGCACAGTGCGACGACTGTGGTTATGAGAGCGCCGGACACGCCGGGCGCCATCGCCACGAGGTTGGGCGAACCTGCTTCCGCCACTCCGGTGAACGCGTCCATCACGCCCCAGACGGTGCCCAGCAATCCCAAAAAAGGCGAACCGCTCACCGCAGTCGCGAGCAAGATCATCTGCGATTCGAGTGAGAGTGCTGTCTCGCCGACTGCGCGCTCCATAGCGGCGTTGACCGCGCCCATTTGTGCCGGTGAAATTTTGTCAGCGATCTCGAGTCGGGCGCGAAAAGTCTCATCGACTTCCGCCGAGCCCAGCAGATGAAATGTCATTTCCTCACAACCTGCGCGATACACATTGAAAACCGGCGCACCGGGGAAGCGCGCATTTTTCTCAAACAAACGAAGGGGCTGTCGGTCTTTGTGAAAGGCAGCAAGGAACCGGGCGTTCTGTCGGCGAGCGAAGCGGATCACGCGCAATTTCGTGATCATGATCGACCAGCTGAAGATCGATACGACAGCAAGAAGAGTGAGGACGATTTTTCCTGCGATCGTCGAGTGATCGAACGCAAACACCAAACCGCCGCCGGCCGCTACGATTTCCGGAACGAGCATTCCCGCGTCACCGGGATTAGTTATAACGCGGTTTCAAACAAACGCCACCGGTCATTTCGTGGTAGCGACGCCGCGCTGCGGCGTCCGCACAGCGCAGCGCGCTGTCCCTACCTTGATCTCACTGAAATGTTTTCGGGAACGTTGGGCTCCTTTTCGCCACCACGATAAACGCAACGCCAATCACAATTAGAAAAAAGGAAAAGAATTGGCCACGCGTGAATGGCCCGATCAGTTCGGCATCAGGCTCACGGAAATTTTCGACTACGATTCGAAAGATCGCGTAACAGATAAAAAACAATCCAGTCAAGACGCCGTTTGGTTGACGTGTGCGCGTCCGCACAAACCATAAAATTGTGAACAAAATGATCCCTTCGAAGAAAGCTTCGTAAAGCTGCGATGGATGCCGCGGCGACAGAATTGAACGCAGTGCGTTCGCGACCTCCGGCCGGTTGCGCACCGCGCCAATGATTGCGTCGGGTGTCGTTAGCGATGGATCAATTCGCGCGCAGGCTTCGGCTGCGCGCTCAGCTTCCTGCGGATGATCGAACAATTCCTTCGGGAATTGCATCGCCCAGGGAATATTGGCGATCCGCCCATACAGCTCGCCATTAATGAAGTTCGCGCATCGTCCAAAGAACAATCCCACCGGTGCCGTTACGACAAGGTTGTCGCCGAGGTTCAGCCATGAAATTTTGTGACGCCACGCGTAGTAAAACGTGAACAGCAATAGGCCCAGCATCCCACCGTGACTCGACATGCCGCCTTCCCAAACGCGCAAGATCGATAACGGCTCGCGCAACATTTCCGGCTTGTAGAAGAAAACGTAGCCGAGACGTCCGCCAACGATCACGCCGAACAGTGCGCAGCCGGTGATGAAATCACCTACGCGTTGCGGCGGCAGATCGGCGTACCCACGCTTGGCCAGCCATAGGAAAAGAAAATAGCTGGAAACAAACGCGGCCACATAAGCGAGCCCATACCATCGCGGTCCCACATTGTCGTAGATCCGGAAAATGATCGGATCGAGGTTGTGTAGATAGTACGCGAGCATTTGCGCCGCGATTCTGCGCGACGTTATCAATTCGCGCAATCAAACTGTAGCCGTTTCGCTGCGCGAAACGTGCGCGTCGCCCACAGGGCCACGGCTACAGAAGAGGAGAGCTCTTCAAAACCTTTCTCAGAAATGGCGCGGTACGGCTGACACGGTTTTTTGCCACTTGTTCCGGCGTTCCAGAGGCGACTACCTGGCCCCCAGCGTCCCCCGCCTCCGGCCCCAGATCAACGATGTAGTCCGCTTCGGCGATCACACTGAGATTGTGTTCGATCACAATAATGGTGTTTCCTTCGTCAACGAGCCGATGCAGCACGTTAAGGAGCAATTCAATGTCTGCCATGTGCAGGCCAATGGTCGGTTCCTCGAGCAAATACAATGTCGATCCAGGTTTGCGCATTTTTCGGATCCGCTCGTTCGCAGCGCGACTCACTCCGCGTTTCAATTGCGTCACCAGCTTAAGGCGCTGCGCTTCGCCGCCGCTTAGAGTCGGACTCGGTTGCCCGAGCTTCAGATATCCAAGCCCGGTGTCGACCAGGAGCGAAAGCGGACGGGCAATTTTCGGATGCGCTGCAAAGAATTGCGCGGCCTCTTCGATGGTCATGTCCATCACGTCTCCGATGGATTTTTCGTGAAAGAGAACCTCCAGCGTCTGCGGATTGTATCTTCGGCCTTGGCAATCTTCACAGGGGACATAACTGCTGGGAAGAAAGTTCATCTCGAGTTTGATCACGCCCTGACCCTTGCATGTCTCGCATCGGCCGCCTTCGGCATTAAACGAGAATCGGCTCGCTGAGTAGCCGCGCATCCGCGATACCGGCAATTGCGCGTATAAGTTTCGGATCTCATCGAATACTTTCACGTAGGTTCCCGGTGTCGATCGCGAGGTCTTGCCGATTGGCGATTGATCGACTTCGTACACGGCTTCGATCTCCTGCGCGCCGCTCACCAATTTGAAAAGATCACCATCGCCCGCACGCTTTCTTGCGTTTAGCTGATCGCGGACAGCTGGCCAAATTACGTCATCCATCAAAGTCGATTTGCCGCTGCCAGAGATTCCCGTGATCACCGAAAGCCGGCCGACCGGAAAACGCACGTCGATGTTCTTCAAATTGTTCGCGCGCGCCCCATGAATTTCGATCCAGTTTTCGACATCGCTCAGCAAGCGGCGTGATCCCCGGATCGGATGACACAGCGGCGATTTCAAGCAACGCGCGGTTTCGGAAGTTGGATTCTTTTGGATGTCGCTCAGCGTTCCGCTCGCGACCACCTCGCCTCCATGAATTCCTGCGCGCGGCCCGAGATCCACAATATGATCGGCGCGTCGCATCGTTTCTTCGTCGTGCTCGACCACGATCAACGAATTGCCCTTATTCCGCAGCGTCGTGAGCGTCTCGAGCAGGCGCTGATTATCGCGCGGATGCAAACCAATTGTTGGCTCGTCCAGCACGTAAAGCACGCCGCGCAAATTTGAACCCAATTGCGCAGCCAAACGAATTCGCTGCGATTCACCGCCACTTAACGTTTTTGCTGAGCGCCCAAGCGCGAGATAACCGAGGCCGACGGTTTCCATGAAATGCAGTCGCTGTTGAATCTCTGGAATAAGACCGGCAGCTACCGTCTGATCCCTCCCTTTGAATCTTAATTTCGCAATGGCCCGCGCTGATTCACCTGCCGAGAGATCCGTGAATTGATCAATCGTATAGCCTTTTACGCGCACATTACGCGCCTCTGCGTTCAAACGCGAGCCGTGACAACTTGGACATTCGCGCGCTTCGCCTTCGTCGATCCATTCGGACTCGCGTTCGGCTGCCAACTCGTTTTCCAGAACAGATTCTCCATCGCGGGTGGCTCCCGTTTGCAAATCGTGGTCCCAAATTTCGCCGAACCCTCCGCATTCTTCACACATCCCATGCGGCGAATTAAACGAGAATAGCCGCGGATCGAGTTCCTCAAATGCGCGACCGCAATTCGGGCAACTCATCTCGGTGCTCACGACCGTCATGCGATTTCTTGAATCGAGCAGACGTGCTGTGCCTCGGCCAATCTCAAGTGCGCGTCTGGTAATCTCGCGCACACAGGCGAGTCGACGCCGATCGATCACGCCCACCACCACGTCAATGGTGTGTTCTTTGAAACGCTCCAGTTTCCGAAACTGCGTGATCGGAATGAGCTTTCCGTCAACGTAAAGAGTGTCGAATCCCTGGCGCTCCGCCCATCGCGCCACGTCGGTGTGAAAACCTTTGCGAGCTTTCACCAAAGGCGCGAGCACCTTCAGTGAACTGCGTCTCGCCACCGTCTCAATCTGTTTTGTGATTGATTGGACGCTCTGCTTTGCGACGGGCAAATCGCAGTCGGGACAGAACTGGGTTCCGGTTTTTGCGAACAAGAGACGAAGGAAATGATAAACCTCGGTAACCGTCGCGACGGTCGATTTGCCTCCGCCACGAGTCACGCGTTGCTCGATGGCGACGGTCGGTGGCAATCCGCTGACCAGATCAACATCTGGCTTTTCGAGTTGCTCCACGAATTGCCGCGCATACGGCGACATGCTGTCGAGAAACCGGCGTTGTCCCTCGGCAAATAGAATGTCGAACGCGACCGTCGATTTGCCGGAGCCGCTCAGCCCGGTGATGACCACTAATTTTTCCCGCGGGATCTTCAGATCGATGTTTTTGAGATTGTGTTCGCGCGCACCGCGAACATGAATTGAGCCGTTGCGCTTGTTCGCGCCATAACGCCCTGAGGCTTCGGCGGCGCGCAGCAGTTCAACGCCGTCATCCTGAGCGTAGTCGAAGGATCCCGGCGAAATCGCCATTCGTTTCTGCCACGAAATTTGAAAGCCTGGCTTCGCCCCGAAAGCCTTCGGGGGCTGCGTTGCAGCTCGACTTCGCTTCGCCTCCCTCGAGATGACACCACGGAGAAACTTTCCTGTATGCGAGTTCTCGGCTTCCGCGATTACTTCTGGTGGGCCAACTGAGACAACTTCACCGCCCGCATCACCAGCTTCCGGGCCGAGATCAACGATCCAATCGGCGCTCTTAATCACTTCCAGATTGTGCTCGATCACCACGAGCGAATGCCCGCGATCCACGAGGCGCTGGAATAATTGCAGTAGCAGCGCCACATCGTCGAAATGAAGTCCAGTCGTTGGCTCATCGAAGATGAATAGATTGCGGGTGCCGGAAGCGGCCGACAAATGCCCCACTAGCTTCAGCCGCTGAGATTCGCCGCCGGACAAGGTGTTCAACGGCTGACCAAGCCGCAGGTAACCAAGCCCAACTTCCTCAAGCACTTTGAGGCCGTCGGAAATCTGAACATAGGGATCGACCCTCACCTGACGCTCCGCGTCCGCCTCTCCCTTCCAGGGAGAGGATTGAGGTGAGGGTGCCTCATCGATTCTTTGTTGACCGAAACGCGCAAAGAATTCGATGGCTTCGCTAATCGTGAGTTCGAGAATGTCGTGAATCGATTTTCCACGGAGTTGCACCTTCAGCACGTGTGGCTGGAAACGTTTGCCTTCGCATTCTGCGCAGCGCACATAAAGATCGCTCAAGAATTGCATCTCGATCTTTTCGTAACCTGTGCCCGAGCAACGTTCGCAACGTCCGTTACCGGAGTTAAACGAAAAGGCGCCTGCGGTCAGCCCTTGCGCCATCGCCTCCGGTTGCGCGGCGAATAATTCGCGAACTCGATCAAAGAGACCGAGATAAAGAATCGGAGTTGAACGCGGGGTGCGAGCAAGTGGTGACTGATCCACCATCACCACATCGCCGATTCGATGCGTGCCGGTGATCGATTTGCATGCGCCCGGTTCCTGATCTGAGGATTGTCCTTTCGCGCGCAGCAGATTCCGATACAGCACATCGTGAATCAAAGTGGATTTGCCGGACCCGGAAACTCCGGTTACACACGTGAAAACGCCGAGTGGCAACTCGACGTCGATGTTTTTCAAATTGTGCTCGCGCGCGCCGAGGATCCTAATACAGGAAGCCGATCTTCGCCGCGTTTTTGGAATCGGAATGAATTTAAGCCCCGTGAGATAATCGTGCGTTAAGGATCGGGGAGCGCACGCTTGCAGCGTGCTGGTCGCCGCATTCTGCGGCGACGAACTTTTCGCAGAATACAATTTCTTCGCGGCGAGTTCCGCACTTTTCGACCCCCTCTTGAAAGTTCGTGAAGGCAGAATGCCTTCACCAGCACGCTGCAAGCGTGCGCTCCCCAGAGTCGCGGAATCACGCACGAGGAAATTCTCCAGCGGTCCATTCCAAACCAACTCGCCGCCGTGCTCACCGCGGCCCGGACCTAGATCCATCAAATTGTCTGCTGCACGAATGATTTGTTCCTCGTGCTCGACCACGAGCAAGGTGTTGCCTTTGTCGCGCAGATTATGCATTACGCGCACCAATTGACCGACATCGCGCGGGTGTAATCCAATGCTCGGTTCGTCCATCACAAAAAGCGTGTTTGCCAGCGAAGCGCCGAGGCACGTGGTGAGATTTACGCGCTGAACTTCACCGCCGCTTAACGTGCGTGTGGACCGGTCGAGCGTGAGATAACCGAGACCGACTTCGCAGAGATAATTGAGGCGCGAACAAATTTCGTCGCGCAGCATGTGGGCTGTTTTGTCGTTAGGCGAAACTTCGATCGTGCGCAGAAGATTATGCGCGCCGGAAATCGAGAGCGCCTGGAATTCGGGAAGGTTTAACTGTAGCGGCGCTCTGTGAGCGCCGTCTCGGCGGTCATCCGCCTCCGCAGCGATACGGCGCGACGGGTAGACTGCCGCTACAATCCTATGATTCAGCGCGTCGGGTTGATAGCGGCCGCCGTTGCACTTAGGACAGGTGACGTATGCGCGGTAGCGGCTGAGCAACACCCGCACGTGCATTTTGTAGGTCTTGCTTTCCAGCCAGCGGAAAAACCCGTGCACTCCATACCAACGATGGTGCTCATAGTCTTCGTCGGTGTATTCGCCTGATCGCCTCTCTCCTTCGATTACGAAATCCTGATCGGCATTGGGCAATTCATCGAACGGCACATTGATGTCGATATCTTCGAGTGCGCACGCCCGGAGCAAATCCTTCTGTGATTCACCAAACTCGGCGCCGCGAAAGACGCGAACCACGCCTTGTTTAATGCTAAGGCTGCGGTCAGGGATCGCTTTGTTCAGATCAATCGCGATCGTTCGGCCGAAGCCGCGGCAGTCCGGACATGCCCCGAGCGGATTGTTAAAGCTAAAAAGCCCCACGGTGGGCGGGCGAATATCCAAATCGCAATACGCACAGTGCCAACCGGTCGAGAAGGGAAGAACTGTAGTGGCGGCCCTATCGGCCGCGCTCTTTGAGATCGCAGGCGCGATACCTGTCTCCACAGGAATTACGTTCACCTGCCCTTTGCCAAAGCGGAGCGCGGTCTCGATTGCTTCGACCAGTCGGGTGCGATTTTCCAAAGTGATCGCGATCCGATCCTGAATCACCTGCACGCGCACGCCAAGCCTTTTGATTTTTGGATCTGGGTCGTCCACACGCACGACCTTGTTGTCGATCCAAACACGCAGGTATCCCTGCTGCTGGAGAAAATCGAAAAATTTCCGCGGCTCCGTTTTCGAGGGGACTGCGACCCAGAATGTGATCAATACAACCCCGCTGTCATCCCGAGCGGATCCTGCATACGCGGGAGGAGTCGAGGGACCCCGCGACGTTACTGTTAGGCTTTGCAACGGGATTTGAAAGCCTGGCCTCTCCGCCTCCGGCGGCTGCGTTCCAGCTCGACTGCGCTCGAAATGACGTCGAATTTGTTCTGCGATCGACTGCGATGTTTCCGGTCGAATTTCACGAGCACAATTCGGACAGAAGGCGTGCGCAACACGCGGCCACAGAAGTTTCAAATAATCGTTGATTTCCGTCATTGTGCCGACGGTCGAACGGGAAGTCTTGACCGGGTTCGATTGCTCAATCGCGACTGCCGGAGGGATGCCGCGGATGTCGTCAACGCGCGGCTTGTCCATTCGGTCGAGGAACTGCCGCATGTATGGACTGAACGTCTCGACGTAACGTCGCTGGCCTTCAGCGTAAATCGTTTGGAATGCCAGGCTCGATTTGCCGCTGCCGCTCGGGCCGGTAACGACGGTCAATTTTCCCAGCGGGAGATCGACGTCTATGCCTTTGAGATTGTTCTGGCGCGCGCCACGAATCTCGATGCAATCATTCGGCGTCGCGGTGACAATCCGTTCTTTATTCCGAATCTTCGAACCCACTGGAGACAGTTCCAAATGCGTGCCGATTCGCAAATTTCTGTAGCCGCTTTTCTGTAGCCGCGTCGCTATGCGAAGCGTTTCCCCGCGTCGCCCACAGGGCGACGGCTACAGATCAAACCGCGCCGCTAGTTCCTCGCGCTGTTTTTGCAACTCTTTCGGCACCACGCCGCCTAACGAATCGAAATACTCTTGGTGGGCAGCGATCTCTTTTTGCCATTCCTCGTGATCGAGGCAAAGGAGTTCGTCGACAGCAATGTGATCGATGTCGAGTTCCGCAAGATCGAGATCGTGCGGGCCGGGCAGCCAGCCGATCGGCGATTTGAGTGCGCCACCGCTTCCCTCGCACCGGTCGATGATCCATTTGAGCACGCGCATGTTTTCACCGAAACCGGGCCAGAGGAATTTTCCGCCTGCGCCTTTTCGAAACCAATTCACGTTAAAAATCAGCGGCGGATTGGTGAGTTGCTTTCCGATATCCAGCCAATGCTGAAAATAATCGCCGATGTTGTATCCACAGAAGGGTAGCATCGCCATTGGATCGCGCCGGACTCGTCCTACAGCACCGGTAGCGGCTGCAGTTGTCTCTGAGGCCATCGTCGCGCCCAAGTATACGCCGTGGTTCCAATCGAACGCCTGGTAAACCAGCGGCACGGTGTCGCTTCTGCGGCCACCGAAGATGATTGCACTGATCGGCACGCCTTCACCTTTCTCGACGTCAGCATCGAGCGCCGGGTTATTGCGCATCGGTGTGGTGAACCGGCTATTCGGGTGCGCAGCTTTCTCTGTTGATTGCGGTGTCCAGTCGTTTCCGCGCCAATCAATGGCATGTGCTGGCGGATCGCCATCTTTGCCTTCCCACCATACGTCGTCATCATCGGTGAGAGCGACGTTCGTATAAATTGTGTCGTGCCCGATCGATCGCATCGCGTTTGGATTCGATCTAAAGCTCGTCCCAGGCACAACACCGAAATAGCCGTTCTCCGGATTCACCGCATATAGGCGGCCATTCCGGATCTGCATCCACGCGATGTCGTCGCCGATTGTAGTGACTTTCCACCCTTTAAAGTGCTCCGGCGGAATAAGCATTGCGAAATTCGTCTTGCCGCATGCGCTAGGAAATGCAGCAGCGACGTAGTGTTTACGTCCTTCGGGCGATTCCACGCCGAGGATCAGCATGTGCTCGGCCAGCCAATTCTGTTTGCGCGCCAGATAGGAGCCGATACGCAAAGCGAGGCACTTTTTGCTCAACAAAACGTTGCCACCATAACCTGAGCCGACGGAGATAATCGTATTGTCCTGCGGAAAATGACAGATGAACCGGCACTCAGGATTTACATCGAGCAATGAATGCACACCGCGGTTCCATTCCGCGGTCGAATCGTTACCGAGCCGTTTGAGTGCGATCTGGCCCATGCGCGTCATGATCCTCAAGCTGAGCACGACATACTTGGAATCGGTGATCTCGAACCCGACCTTCGCCAGCGCCGAATCTGCCGGGCCCATCACGTAGGGAATGACGAACATCGTGCGCCCGCGCATCGCGCCCGCGAGCAGTCCGCGAAGTTTCGCGTATGTCTCGGTTGGATCAGACCAGTTATTCGTCGGCCCAGCTTCCTGTTTTGTTGGTGTGCAGACAAAAGTGAACTGCTCGACACGAGCGACGTCGTTCGGACTGGACCGGTGAAGATACGAGTGGGGAACTTTCTTCTCATTCAGTCCGATCAGCACGTCTTGCTTGAGCGACTCAGAGATCAGAAACTCATTCTCGCGATCCGAGCCGTCGCACCAAAAAATGTTCTCCGGTTGCGTCAGCGTCGCGATCTCGTGCACCCAATCGAGCACAGCCTTGTTGGAGGGCTTTTCATCACCGATGCCCCTGGGCGGGAATATGGCGGGCGCAAGATTCTTCATCGAACGAAACTGTGCATTTTAACCATGAATCAGCCCTCGTCGAGGCTACCACATATCCGGTGTAGAGGCGGCCGTATCGGCGCAAAGACGTATTTCCAGAATCGCGCCGAAATACTGACGAAATTTGAAAGGCCGTATCTTTCGTTTCACTTGCACAAGCACAGCGCGCGGCATTAATTGAAAACATGTTCGGGGTGACCACGTCCGATGATTATCGGCCGGTTGCGTGGATGGGCAGATATCCTGTCGATGTGACCACGATGCTGGTCGGGGTACACGTGGTCTGTGCAGTACTCGCTTGCATTGTGACTGCCATTCCCGGTCTGGCTGGCACACTGAATTATTTCGTATTCGATAGTGCCGCGATCTGGTCCAGCGGCCAAGTGTGGCGGCTGTTTACGTATGCCTTCGTCCATGCCCCATCAGGGCTCCTGTGGTTTGCCATCGAGATGTACCTGCTGTTCGTATTTGGCCGAGAGGTGGAACGTTTTCTCGGCCGACGCGCGTACATCGCGCTCTACGTGACCTTGTTGCTCACACCAGCGGTGCTCTTGACCATGTGGGGCCTATTGGAACGCTGCGCAATTGTCGGTTCTCCGGCGTTGCATTTTGGAATTTTTGTTGCGTTCGCGACCATTTATCCGCGTGTGGAGTTGTTGCTGCGGATCCAGGCCAAATGGATCGCGTTAATTTTGGCCGCGGTCTACACTCTTCAACTGTTCGCCTATCATGCCTGGAGCGAATTGGTCGTTGTTTGGACGAGCATTGGCGTCGCCTTCCTTTTCGTCGAACTAAATGGTGCCGGCCCGGAGCTCGCCTGGTGGAACGCAGTCAAAGCACGGTTCGCATCGCGACCCAAGTATCACGTCCTTCCGAAACCGCGAGCGCGCACCGGCGGCAGCCGTTCAGAGCCGGAAGACGTTTACATGTCAATCGATCCGATCCTCGACAAGATTTCCAAGTTCGGCATTGGAAGCCTTACTGCGAGCGAGCGGCGGCAGTTAGATCGCGAGCGCGAACGATTGCTGAAAAAATCTGAGTAATTGTAGCCGTCGCCCTGAGAGCGACGATCTGCCGCGGGTCGTCAATGACGCGCTTCGCACAGCGAAGCGGCTACAGTACTGGCGTTATTCTTGATCGAGGTGCGACTCGATTATCTCGCACAACACGTGCAGTAAAAGCTGGTGGGCTTCCTGAACGCGCGCTGTTGAATCGCTTTTGACCAGAAGATCGAGATCAGCTATGCCAATCGTTGATCCGCCATCGCGCCCGAGAAACGCGATCGTTTTCAGGTTGCGCGCTTTCGCTTCCTCCAGTGCGCGAATCAAATTTTTCGATTTTCCAGAAGTGGTCAAACAGATGAGCACATCTCCAGGCGCACCGAATGCGGCGACCTGACGTGCGAAAATTTCATCGAAACCATAGTCGTTCCCAGCTGCGGTGAGAATTCCGGTATCGCTCGCGAGACAAATCGCTGGAAGAGCGCGTCGGTCTTTGGCAAAACGCACCACAAATTCTGTCGCAACATGTGATGCATCAGCCGCACTGCCCCCATTGCCGCACACCAGCAGTTTGTTTCCCGCGCGCAAACATTGCTCGATCACGTCTGTAGCCTGACTGACTTCCCGCTCAAGTTGTTTCAGCGATTCCAGGGTACGGATTGAGTCCTTGATTGCCTGGTCGAAATTAGAGGAGTGGTCAGTCATCAAAAAAGCTGGTGCGCGGTAGAGGGTTCGAACCTCTGACCCCTACCGTGTCAAGGTAGTGCTCTACCACTGAGCTAACCGCGCGTCGAAGCGAGAGTGATAAGTGATCGGTGATCAGTGATCAGTCAAGACCGGCGCCGTTAGTCGGGCGTCATTGCTGAGACATCAGATCAATACTAGACAACGGGAACGCCAGCGGCGAACGTTCGCTCTTCGTGAGCACACTTTTCTTCAAGCGTTTCCTGAAGCGTCCGTTCCAGATCGCGTCAATTGTTCCCAGTTCCAAAGCGATGGTGGAACGAGTCGCCAGCAAAATGGATTTCAACCGGCCGCGTGTGATCGCGGAGTACGGGCCTGGGGAGGGCGTTCATTCGCGTGAGATCGCCCGACGGATGACTCCGGATTCGCATTTGCTCTTGTTTGAGCTCGACCCGGCGCTCGCGCGGGCACTGGAAAGACAATTCGCAGACGATCGCCGCGTACACGTGATCCATGGGGATGCGGCCTCGTTGCCGTTCGAGCTGAAACGCCGCGGATTCGATTCGTGCGATTACATTCTCTCCGGGATTCCGTTTAGCATTCTCAAAATCGACAAGAAGCGCGCGCTGCTGCGAAAGACGTACGATGCACTTAAGCCGGAAGGAAAGTTTATTATTTACCAGGTCACCAACGAGTTGAAGCAGCACGCCACCATTTTTCAGCGCGACGAATCGGAATATTTTCTGCAAAATATCCCGCCAATGTTTATCACGGTATTTCACAAAATACCTTCGGCACAGGGCGCTGGACGCACATCTACGAAAAGCCGTTCCCGCCTCGCCGGCGTCGGTGCAGAGCGTTCGGCATGATGGATAAACCGACCCGAATCGAAAAAGATTCGATGGGCGAGATGACTGTGCCCGCGGGTGCTCTCCACGGTGCTTCCACGCATCGCGCAGTTTTGAATTTTCCGGTAAGCGGGTACCGATTTCCTCGGCCATTCATTCGCGCCTTGGGTCTGATCAAATGGGGTGCGGCGAAGGCGAATCAGGATTTGGGTTTGCTCGACGCCAAGCGGGCAATGGCGATTGCACAGGCGGCCGAAGAAGTCGCCGAAGGAAAACTCGACGACCATTTTCCGCTCGACATTTTTCAAACCGGTTCGGGCACGAGCACCAACACCAACGCAAATGAAGTGATCGCGAATCGGTCGGCGCAACTGTCGGGAAAATCAATCGGATCGCACGACCCGGTTCATCCCAACGATCACGTCAATATGGGTCAGTCGAGCAACGACGTGATTCCATCGGCGATTCACATCAGCGCCGCCGAGGAATTGAAGAACCATTTGATTCCGGCTTTGGAGAAATTGCACGGCGCCCTCGAAGCCAAGGCCAAAGAATTCTGGCATGTGATGAAGATTGGCCGGACGCATTTGATGGATGCCACACCGGTACGGCTTGGACAGGAATTCTCCGGCTATGCGCAGCAGGTCGCATATGCGAAAGGGCGGGCGGAGAAAGCGATCGAAGCTTTGCGCGAGGTTGCGCTCGGCGGGACGGCGGTCGGCACTGGTCTGAATCGCCACATCGATTTTCCCAAGAAAGTGCTGCACCACATCGAACAGCGCACCGGGATAGCATTTTACGAGGCGAAAAATCATTTCGAAGCGCAGGGTGGGAAGGACGCGGTTGTCGAAGCGAGCGGTCATCTAAAAACAATCGCCGTAACTCTTTTCAAAATCGCGAACGACATTCGCTGGCTCAGCAGCGGGCCGAGGTGCGGCATTGGCGAAATTCAACTGCCTGCCACGCAACCTGGCAGCTCGATCATGCCGGGAAAAGTAAACCCAGTGATGGCCGAATCGATGATGATGGTGTGCGCACAGGTGATCGGCAACGACGTGACAATCACATGGGCAGGCGCAAACGGAAACTTCGAGCTGAACGTGATGATGCCGGTGATGGCACATGACATCTTGGAATCCATCAGGTTGCTAGCGAACGTGGTGAATATCTTCACCGAGAGATCCGTACGAGGCATCGTGGCGAACGAGGAACGCTGTCGCGAACTGGTCGAGCTCTCGATGGCCATGGTGACCAGTCTCTCCCCAAAGATCGGTTATGATCGTGCGGCCGAAATTGCGAAGGAGAGCGCCAAGACTGGCCGAACGGTTCGCGAGATTGCGCGAGAAAAAAAGATTTTGCCTGAAGACGAGCTCGAGCGCGCACTTGACCCAATTAGAATGACGGAGCCGGGCGGAACCGGTAGCGACTGATGGAAGTAATGGAGTAGTGGAGTGTTAGGGATTTGAGTGTTCAGTCGAGCCGCTTTACACGATTTACGCTTCAACGCTCTAACTGTTTAACGTCGGCGAAGCCATGGTTGCCAAACTCGAAGGGCCGCAGTTTTCAGGCGGCGCAAACATCGCGATTAAGTGCCCGAGCAACACGTACGAGCAAACGGTTGCCTTTTATCGGGACACGTTGGGGCTGCCCTTGATCGAAGAGGAAAAGGACGGCTGCATTTTTCAATTCGGCCCGAACCGGCTTTGGATCGACAGCGTACCGAACCTTAGTCATCCGGATATCTGGTTGGAATTGGAGACGAATGACACCGAAGCAGCCGCGTCATTTTTGAAAGTTCACGGCGTCTCGCGCCGCGACGAAGTCGAGCAGTTGCGTGAAGACTTCAACGGCTTTTTCATCTCCGCACCGAATGGCGTGATCCACCTAGTAGTCGGACCGGAAGAAGTCTAATTCTCGGGACCGCCATGCACTACAGCTTTCGCGTGTTCGCGAACTGAGCGAGGACGTACCGAAAATTCTTGGAAAGTCTCGCCCATGTCGATCCAGTCGCCGCGCGCGGCGGCGAGTGTGAGATCAGCAAATGTGCGTTCGACCGGGTTCGCTGCCGCAGCTTTCCGGGTTTGTAGCGCTTGTTCGGGAACAAATTGTTTTTCGAATGCCCGGCCTGCAATTTCCTCGAAAATGCGGACGACTTCGAGTTGAGTAAGGCTCTCGGGGCCGCCGAGCTCGAGCACGGCATTTCGTGCGGCGGGGTTCGATAAAGCCTCCACGGCGAAATCGGCCACGTTATGCAAGGAAATGTAGCTGATCTTGTTTTCACCGGAGCCGTAAATTGTTGCCTTGGCATTTGCAAAGTCGAAGCCGAGATGCGGGCTCAACCAGATTTCCGTGAATGATGTCGGGCGCAGAATGGTATAAGTGAGTCCGCTTTGCCGGAGATGATTTTCGACCGCCTGCTTCGCAGCCAACAACGGATTGTCACTGTGTTTTAACAAGTTGCCTGAGACGGAAACGAAAACGAAGTGCCGGACTTTCGCGGCACCCGCGGCGTCGATGAGCTGCATTTGTCCGCGCAAATCGACGGAGTCGAACGTGTCGCCCTGTTGCTGCGAAAGGATCGCGGTCGGCGTTGTGATGACCGCTACTGTGCCAGCACAGGCACGGCCCAACGAAGCGCGATCCTTCAAGTCGCCTTCGACTAGTTTGCCGCCAAGGCGCCTCAGCGTCTCTTTTTTCACCGAATCAGAAGTCGATCGGACCATGGCGCGAAATGGTTTGCCAGCAGACGCGAGGCGCCGGCAAATTTCCGTTCCGAGCAAACCCGTAGCTCCAACAACCAAGATCACGGTAAACTCAAAGGTATTTAAGTTCGCGCGCGAGCTGAACCGCGTGACCAGCAATCTCCAGCGCCTCCTTCTCTTGCGCCGACTTGTGAGTGTTAATTATTTCTGCAACGCACGCGGCCAGCTCGGGCGGTAACAATTGCTGTGGCGGATCCAGCAGTTGTTGCGAATATTTCGCTGCGGCGGAAACGTCTTTGCATTCGATGGCGATCGCGATCAGCGGCCAGAGCGCCATCCATTTGAACGGATACGGAACTCCTTTCGCCCAGAGTTCAAGAGCTGCCTTCGCTTCCGCGACTGCTGTCTTTTCATCCCCCGCGGACCAGGCGATCCAGCCCAGCGTTGCCCTGGCAACTCCGATGTAATCGGTCATCTTTTCGCGCGTCACCAGTGGAAGCAA
>Ga0126381_100002218_pt1 | contig 21043 bp, 18 predicted proteins | sample PanSoiMetPlot_28_FD_96465 | JGI IMG/M metagenome (GOLD analysis project Ga0126381, IMG submission 96465) | Tropical forest soil microbial communities from Panama - MetaG Plot_28 | ecosystem: Environmental > Terrestrial > Soil > Tropical forest > Bulk soil | place: Panama | collected 2016-02-17
CGGCGACGATCTGTTGCATGAGAACGTCGGTGGGCTCGGGGGGGACTTCAAGGCGGTCGAGTTCTCCGGAGCGCATCTTGCGGATAAGCGCGGCTTGCTCGAGGAGGTCATCGCGTGTGGTGGCGAAGAAGCGGCCTTTGGGGATGGCTCCGCGCCAGTGGCCGGCGCGACCGATGCGCTGCATGGCGACGGCGACCGCGCGGGTAGTGGCGATCTGACAGACGAGGTCGACGTCGCCGATGTCGATGCCAAGTTCGAGCGATGCTGTGGCGATGAGGATCTTGATCTGACCGTTCTTCAGGCGCTGCTCGGCATCGAGACGGAGGGTGCGCGAAAGCGAACCGTGATGGGCTGCGACGTTTTCTGTGCCGAGGCGCTCGGCTAGTGAGAAGGCGATCTTCTCCACGAGACGGCGGGTGTTGACGAAGACGAGCGTGGAGCGGTGGGTCTGGGTATAGGCCGCGAGCTTGTCGAATATCTCCTCCCACATCTTGGTGGTGAGGACTGAGCTTAGTTCGTCGGATGGTACTTCGATGGCTAGATCCAGTTCGCGGCGCTGGCCGACCTGGATGATGGTTGGCGGCTTACGCTCCGGATGGACGCCGGTGAGGAAATCGGCGACGAGTTCGATGGGATTCTGTGTGGCGGATAGGCCGATTCGTTGTGGAGGTGTGGTAAGGCCGGTGAGAAATGCTCCGGGTGAGAGGCGGTTTTCGCCGCAGACGAGGGCGTCAAGGCGTTCGAGCGAGAGGGCGAGATGGGCTCCGCGCTTGTCGTCGGCTACTGCGTGGATCTCGTCGACGATGACGGTGTGGACGCGGCGGAGATGTTCGCGCGACTTGCCTGCAGTGAGCAGGATGTAGAGCGACTCGGGTGTGGTGACGAGGATGTGCGGCGGATGGCGGAGCATCGCGGCGCGCTCTTTGGGGAGGGTGTCGCCAGTGCGAACTGCGGTGCGGATCTGGGTGGAGAGATAACCGCGGGCTAAGGCTAATTCCTGAATCTCGCGGAGTGGCTGCTCGAGGTTCTTCTGAACGTCATTTGAGAGCGCCTTGAGCGGGCTGACGTAGACAATTTGTGTCGCTGGCGCGAGAGTGCCGGCGATGGCGTCGCGAAGAAGTTTGTCGATGCAGACGAGGAAGGCCGCGAGGGTTTTGCCGCTGCCGGTGGGGGCGGAGATGAGAGTGGCGTCTCCGGCTAGAATGCTGGGCCAGCCTTGCTCCTGCGGTTCGGTAGGCGAACCGAACTTCGAGAGAAACCACTCGGCCGTGACGGGATGTGCCCAGGCGAGCGAGGTTGGGATCGCGAGGGCTTCTGCGGCCTGGGGCATGAGGTATTCTAGCGCGGATCTGTTCGATCTTTGTTCGCCAACGATTTACATGTTGCCTACGCCGACATCAGCGACCTCGGCGGCCTTGTTGTCTTCGTCGAGGTACTCTTCAATGACTTTTTCGAGACTTCCCTGGGCGGAGAGGATGAAGTCGATGGCGTCACGGCCTGCTCCCTGGCCACCGGGGTTTGGGGTGATGTAGTGGGCGACCTCTTTGACATGGTGGCGGGCATTGGCAGTGGCGATGGCGAGGCCGCACTGCCGCATGACGGGAAGGTCGATGATGTCGTCGCCTACGTAGCAGAGTTGATCGATGGTAAAGCCAGTCTTCGCGAGGATGTCGCGGATGGCGCTCATCTTGTGCGCCTGGCCCTGGTAGACGAACTCGAGTTTGAGGTCGCGGGCGCGGATGGCGACGGTCTGGGAGTTGCGCTTGGTGATGATGCCGATGCGGAGGCCTCCAAGACGGCCGAGTGTGATGCCGAGGCCATCATGAGCGGCGAAGCCTTTGAACTCGATCCCCTTCCCGTCGGGGCTGTCAGATTTGGGGAGGACGAAGATCTGGCCATCGGTGAGGACTCCGTCGACGTCGAAGATAAGGACTTTGATCTTTTCGGCACGCGCTTCAGCGGTCATTTGTTGATGATAGCTTGCGCGGGCCTGGAGCATGGCTGCGTAGTTGAACCGCTATTGCGGGCGAACTCAGTATCCACGGGCTACGAAACGAGACGAGACAGGTTGACCCCATCGCCGTTCAGGATCGAAAATCGTAAAGTGCCTCCGGGCACTTCTGATTATTTCGAGGTCATTCATGGCTGCCTATCTTGTTCTGCTTCTTGCCGTTCTGAGCCGCATTCTTCCCCACGCCTTCGGTACGACGAGTGTTGGGTTCACCGCTGTCGGCGGCGGACTTTTGTTTTTCGGCGCGCGGCGCGGGCGTTGGGCTACGATTGCCGCCGTTCTGGCGCTGATGGCGACCGACTACTATCTGACGACTTTTGTTTATAGCTTCCCGTTCCACGCGAGCGCTTACCTGGTGACCTGGGCGTGGTACGGGGCAGTATGTCTGCTGGGCCACGAGATGCTGCAGGGCAAGCCGCGGATGGTCCGCGTCGGAGCAGCGGTGCTGGCCTCTTCGACTTCGTTCTTCCTGCTGAGCAACTTCATGGTATGGATCGGCGGTGGGCTTTATCCGCACACGGCTTCAGGACTTGCCGCTTGCTATGTGGCAGCGATTCCCTTCTACGCGAACGATGTGATGTCTACGGCCATCACGGCGGGAGCGCTGTTCGGTCTGCCGGTGCTGGCTTCCAACATCGCGGAGAGCGTCCGTGAAGTGCGGGACAATCACTGGGTCGCCTAACCCCTCCCCCTATCTTTTGCTGCAAAGTGTTCAAAATACTTGGGTTAGATTCGGAGCCAGTCTGTAAAGTATTCAAAACAAGATAGTTACTCGCAAAGTATTCTTAATAAATAACTTATTGAGTGAGAGCAAAGCCCCGGGTCGCCCGGGGCTTTTCCGTCTCTTGTTGTAGTTCTATTCTAGCCGATTGGCGGAAACTACTCTGCCACGTCTATATAGTTCATTTTGTGCTAGATACGTGATCTTGGGTCTTGACACGCGATTTTCGGCTTTTTTGAAAAGCAGATGCACCCGTTCGACTTCGTTCAGGGCGGGCTCAAAGCAATGATGAGTGAGGGTTCTCAATCGACTTTTGCGTCTTCTACGGGAAACCGTGGGCCGCGACGACGCTCGAAGAGTTTGCGGATGACGTAGAAGACGATCAATCCGATGAGGAGTCCGGCTGCTGCGAGAACGTATTGCAGATGCTCATGCATGGTCCGGGTTATCTCGTGGAAGAGGGCTGGACCGTAGAAGACGGTGATGACTGCCCAGACCATGAAGCGGATGAATTTGCCGGCGAAGATTGCTCCGAAGTACCACAGGGGCTTCATTTCGAAGACTCCGGCGGCGAACTCGAAGAGCTTCACCGGCATCGGCGGGGGCATCATCGCAGGAATCATGATGGCGAGAAACTCCTGCTTCTCGAAGCGGTCGCGAAGGCTTTCATAGCGTTGGCGATTGATGCGCTTCAGCAGGAAGAGCTCGCCACCGGCGCGGCCGAAGTAGTAGGGGACCAGGCTGCCAAGGGCCGATCCTGCCGCGCCCATAATGCAGTAAAGAACGAAGCGCGGATGATCGTGTGCGACGTAGTCGATCAGCAGGGCGTCGATGGGAACGGGGATGGATGCTGTGTCAATAAACGCAAGTCCGCCGATGCCCCAGATGCCGAGAGGCTTGAGGAAGGCGAGCAGCGCGGTGTTCCACTTATGAAATAAAGCTGCCGGAGATACTTTCACGGGGGTCAGGCTTATTTTACCTGCTCGAATGTTCGCGGAGAGTGAATCCCAAGTGATGATTCGGCATGCGATGTGCGTCCTGCGAGGAGATCGATGGCGTGCGGAAGAAGACCGAGAATCGCCTGAAGCGAGTTGCATGCGCCGGATGGACTGCCCGGCAGGTTGACGATGAGCGTGCGCCCGACGCTGCCACAGACAGCGCGGCTGAGTGCGGCGAAGGGAGTACGTTTGGCACCCTCGGAACGCATTCTCTCGGCAAGCCCCTCGATAAGTCGATCGCAGACGAGGCGAGTTGCCTCGGGGGTTACATCGCGCGGCGCCAACCCTGTTCCGCCGGTAGTGACGATGAGTTCCGCCTTACTCGCGTGAAAGCGCAAGGCTTCGGCGATCTGATCGACCTCGTCGGGAACGACTCCTACTGAGACGCTGGCTCCGGCGGCTTGAAGGAAGCCGGCGACAGCTGGTCCGGAGAGGTCCTTCTGCTCTCCCCGAAAGCAACGGTCGCTCACGGTGAGAACCACAGATCGCGTCTCAGCAGGAAATCGCATTGCGTTTTAGTTTACGTCGTTTCCATTCCACTTCCGTGGCATGTTGCCTGGAAAGAGACTGCGGCGTCATAAAGATGAGAAAATAGGGAGATGACCCAAACTTGGGCCCCAGACCCGGGTTAAGTGGTTTTGTATCCCTTCAGCCAGGAAACTTTAGCGGCAAGAAGCCGTCAGTAGAAAAGAGCCGATGCCTATCCTCGAGACGCCACCCAACTCCGCACCGCCCTCGCCGCCATTTAAGGTGCGGACGTCGCGTTATGGCGATCTGGAAGAGCATGAGATCATCCATCTGCTGGATGCGCTTGACGATGAGCGCGCGCGTGCCCGGTTCCGCGAAGCTGTCTACATCTCGTTCATTATCTGGTTGGGCATCGCGTGGTTTGTGTTTTATGGTCCGCAGGTGATCTTCCATCAGCCGCGCCTAGTCAACCCGGCAGACGTTCTGAAGCAGCGTGAAAAAGAGCTGACGTACCTGGACCTTCCAAAGGATGTGTCCAAGGCTGTTCCGAAGAAGCCTACCAATGTGATCAGCGATAAAGATCGCGTGCAGCAGACGGTGAAACCGACGCTGGACAAGAAGACTCTGGAGCAGTTGCAGGCGATGCGCCGCGCCGGCGAGCCTTCTTCTGCGCCAGCGGCCCCGGCTCCGGCACCAGCGCCTGCACCTCAGCAACAGGCGCAGCAGCAACAGCCTGCGCCTCAGCCTCTACCGCAGCATCCTCCACAACAGCAGGCGATGATCGATGCACCTAAGCCTGCTCCCACGCGACCGAATTTTGGCAACCAGACGCAATCAGCCGGCGACGCGATTCGCCAGGCGGCACAGCAGGCAGCGCAGAACCGCGGGCTTGGTGGAGACCTGGGCGCGAATGCTCCGGTGGCACATCAAGGATTGAACACCGGAGTGGAGGTGCTCTCGGATACGATGGGTGTCGACTTTGCTCCGTACCTGCGGAGAATCCTGAGCGACATTCGGCGTACCTGGATTCCGCTTATCCCGGAGGAGGCGCGGCCTCCGCTGAATAAGCAGGGCGAGACACTGATTCGCTTCACCATCCTTCCCGATGGCAGCATTGGGGAGATGCATCTTGATGGCTCGACGCACGATGATGCCATGAACCGTGCCGCATGGGGCGGCATTGTGGGCGTAGGTCAGTTTCCTCCCCTGCCCAGCAACTTCAAGGGGCCGAACCTTGAATTGAGGATTGCGTTCCTCGTCAACATGAATCCCCCGGAGTAGCGGCTTGGCTGCCTCCGGTCCTTCCCTTCAAGCGAACAAAGAACAGCAAGAGCGACGACGTCAGCTTCGCGGGCTTCTGTTGCTTGCGGTGGCCGTGCTGGTCTTCAGCATCCTGCGCGCCGGAGTTCATCGCGTGTTTACTCCCGGCTGGTGGCGGCTATGGTGAAGCGCGCTTCACATGCTGCGGAGGTTCCGCTAGTTGTTGTTGCCGGGCCGACGGCAAGCGGCAAAACTGCGCTTGCATTGCGGCTGGCGGAAGAGTTCGACGGCGAGATTGTGAGCTGCGATTCGGTTGCGGTCTATCGCGAGATGGAGATCGGCACGGCCAAGCCTACGCTTGAGGAACGTGAGCTTATTCCCCACCACATGATCGATATTGCGCGGCCTGACGAGCCAGTGACAGCAGGAGACTACAGCCGGCAAGCACGCGAGTCGCTTCGCGGCATTGTTGAACGTGGGCGTTTGCCGATCGTTGCAGGCGGTACGGGACTGTATCTGCGGGCGTTGATCGATGGCCTCTTCCCTGCTCCTCCGCAAAAAGAAGGGCGTCGCGAGCGGCTTCATAACATCGCTGCGAAGCGCGGATCGACTTATCTGCACCGCATGCTGACTCGACTCGATCGCGCCGCAGCGGAATCGATCCACGTGAACGATGTTCCGAAGGTGATTCGGGCAGTCGAGGTGTCGCTTGCTGCGAATCAACCACTGACGGAGCAGTGGCAGAAAGGCCGCGACAAGCTGACGGGCTATCGCATCCTGCGGCTTGGGCTGAACCCTCCACGGCCGCGACTTTATGAGCGCATCAACCAGCGCGCTGCCGCGATGTTCGACCGAGGGCTGATCGAGGAGACGGAACGCCTGGTCGAGCGCTACGGCGACGAGTGCCGTGCGCTCGGCTCTCTTGGGTACCGGGAGGCTTCGGCTGTTGTGCGCGGCGAACTTACACGCGAAGAGGCAGTCGTGCAGGCACAACAAGGCCATCGCAATTACGCCAAACGGCAGCTTACCTGGTTTCGTCGCGAGCGCGAGATGCACTGGTTGAACGGGATTGGTGGCGATGAGGAAATTCTGACCGAGGCGTGCAGGTTGGTCTCCGCACATCTCAAGACGGCCCACGCGTGATTTCGGTTTGCCCGTTGTCTCGACTGCGTTAGAGTAGAGGCAACGGGAATGAGGTCTCCCATCAACCGCCCATCTTGATCTATCGGTGAGCTGATGACTTCTGCCAATTGATTCCATGTAAGGAGAAGTTGAGGCAGACCACATGACCTATCTCTGGATTGCTCTCGGCAGCGCCCTTGGCGGAGTTTTGCGCTACGCAATTACTCGCGCCACCCTGAACATCGACAACGGCTTTCCCTACGGGACTGTGCTGATCAATATCATCGGCTGTTTTGTTATCGGCTTCTTCGGAACGCTCACGCTGCACGGGGACCGATATGCCGTTCCGGATAACATTCGGTTATTTGTGATGGTCGGTATTTGCGGTGGCTTCACGACATTCTCGTCTTTCAGCTTGCAGACCTACGATCTGATGCGTGCGGGCGCCTGGGGACGTGCCCTCGCGAACGTCGCGATGTCAGTTGTGCTCTGCTTTTTTTCGGTCGCGGCTGGGCACATGTTCGCTCACAGGGTCGTCGCACGGGAAGAGATCGCGCAGAACCGAATGGAAGAGTACACCGGCTGATTTTGTGTTCGAGATAAGCGAAAGGCCCACCGTTGCGATGGGCCTTTGCTGTGTTTCGTAAGCGCCTACGAAGGCTGGACGACTAGATTATTCGCCAACTTGAAGCGCACAAGCGACTCTGCCGGAATGTCGATATCGCCGTTTCCAGTTAGTCCTGCCGCTGCGGTTCCGGCACCGGCGCCAGCCAGGCCACCGATCAGCAGGCCGGTACCTCCAGTAGCGACTCCACCTATGAGCATGCCCAGGCCTGTGCCTCCGCCGATCATGGCCGCAGAACGCTTGCCTTTACCCTTTTTCGTCCGCGTGAGATCGCTGGACGCGATCGGATAGCGTGTGCCGTTCAACGTCAGCGAGGTGAGGCGAAGGTCAAGAATCGATGCGCCCTTGAAGTGACCACGCTTGTGAGATTCCGCGATTACTCCTCCGACGGGCGTGCCCCTGGGAATGATGACGTGGTTGTTCTCGCTGTATACCGGCTCGGCGATCTCGCCGTCAAAATGATCGCCAGCGCGGCTGGTCTTCACGCTGATGTGCTGATTGATGCGGATTGCAAGCGTGGTGCCGGCGGGAACGTTGACTTCTGCCGGAGCAACTATGGGAGCGGCTCCGGGTGCAGGTGCGGCAGGAGGTTCAGCAGCCGCTGTTGCCGGTTGCATAGCAGGAGTCCCGGGAGCAACGGCTGGAGTGTTGGCAGGCACGCTAGCCGCTGGAGTCACGGTTGTCGTGATGGCTTGCGCGGTCTGTCCGGGAGCCGGTGGCTGGACGGTGGTGGTTGTTACATTGCCGTTCTTGTCAGTCGTGACAACCTGCTGGGGCTGTCCGGTTGCGACCGCCTGCTTCTTCGCCTGCTCGATTGCGGCGTCTTGTTTTGATTGGCATCCGGTGAACAAACTAAGAGCCAGCGCCATGGTAACGGCTGGGACGAGTCTGTGGGGAGTCTTCATCGTATGGGCCTCTTTCTTTACTGGTTTGTGACAACTGCGACGCAGGAAAAATCGGTCGAAGCCGCCTGCATCCAACATACTAAGATGCGTCCTGGGGCGCCAATACTACCTTCTGGCCAAACTACCTCTTGGCCAAAGGTTTACGATAGTCTCCATGGCCAGAATTGCCTCGTCCCGTCCGCAACTCGCTCATCTTACGGAACAACTCAATGAACTCAAGCAGCGAGGGACCTACTTTCGGCTGCGAGTGCTGGACGATGTGCAGGCTCCTGTTTGTACGTATGACGGCAAAAAGGTCATCAACCTCGCAAGCAATAATTACCTTGGCCTATGCGACCATCCCAAGCTGCGTGAAGCCGCGATTGCTGCTACTGAGAAGTTCGGCGTCGGGTCAGGCGCGGTCCGAACCATTGCAGGCACAATGCAGATCCATATGGAGCTTGAAGAGAAGATTGCTGCCTTCAAAGGTGTCGAGGCATGCGTTGTCTTCCAGTCTGGATTTGCAGCCAATGCCGGCACGGTCTCGAGCATTTTGGGGAAGGAAGACTTCATTATCTCTGATGAGCTGAATCATGCCAGCATCATTGATGGTGCGCGGCTCTCGCGCGCGAAGATCAAGGTCTTCCGCCATAAGGACGCCGCGCATGCAGAGGAATTGCTGAAGGAGGTCCAGCCCGAACCCGGCCGTAAGCTGGTCATCACGGATGGAGTGTTTTCGATGGATGGCGATATTGGCCCCGTCGACAAGCTCTGCGACCTCTGCGACAAGTATGGCGCGATCATGATGGTTGACGACGCGCATGCCAGCGGGGTGCTGGGGCGCAACGGTCGCGGCAGTGTGGATCACTTCCACTGCACCTCGCGGGTGGACGTACAGGTGGGAACACTCTCGAAGGCCATTGGCGCGCTTGGCGGCTATGTATGCGGAAGCCGCGACCTGATCGACTATCTGTACCATCGCGCGCGGCCGTTTCTGTTCTCGACCTCGCATCCGCCTTCAGTTGCGGCGACGTGCATCGCCGCGTTCGATCTACTGGAGAACGAACCTGAACGCATCGAGCGCTTGTGGTCGAACACGCGCTACTTCAAGGAGCAATTGACCAGCGCGGGGTTCGATACCGGCGGACGGACGACACCTGCCAGCGAGACACCGATCACTCCCATCATCATTGGCGATGGCCGTAAGACGATGGAGTTCAGCAAGGCTTTGTTCGATGCAGGAGTGATGGCAACGGGCATCGCATTCCCTACTGTTCCAGAGGGCAAGGCGCGAGTTCGCACCATTATGACGAGTGAGCACAGCCGCGAGGAGATCGATCGGGCTCTGGAAACACTGACCGCAGTTGCACGGAAGATGGCGATCCTAACTTAGTCAGATTCCTTGCTGACTAGCTCGCTGGTCATCTCTTGGTCGTTGGACTGGTCGCGCAAACGATAGTGATGTCTTTCGCCCCGACGACGGACTAGAAAGCTGTGGCGGCAGTCGCGGCACTTCCATGGATACAGCCCAAAGAAGGGTGCGATGTAACGCTCGAAGTAGCTTTGCCGGGCAAGCCGGTTGGTGCGGAGCGAATTGCACCGCTTACAGGAGGTTCTATTCGTAGCTTGCATGGCGATGGCAGCAGATTATAGGCATCTAACAGCTCGTTTTGACAAACAACTCGGAGGCTGAGCCTCGTGAGGTACTAGCGCTGGGTCGCCAAGGCGCATTGCGCGAAAAGGGCGAGGCCGGTAAGAAGAACGATTCTTAGAATGGTCACTTAAGGGAGAGGTTAGCGAGGCTCGATTTTTGTTCGAATAGCACTATGGTGGGAGCGTCGGGATGAAGCGGATCTTGCTGAGTTGGAGTGGTGGAAAGGATTCGGCCTGGGCACTGCACTTATTGCGGCAGGGCGGTGAGTTCGAGGTGGGTGGGTTGCTGACTACCGTGAATGAGAAGTTTCGGCGGGTTGCGATCCATGGGTTTCGGGAGGAGTTACTGGAGCGGCAGGCGGAGTTGGCTGGATTGCCGCTTTGGAAGGTGGATCTGCCGTTTCCCTGTACAAATGATGAGTATGAGGCACGGATGGCTTTGGTTTGTGGGCGAGCGGTTCGGGAGGGGTTCGCTGGGATCGCATTTGGCGATCTATTTCTTGAGGAGATTCGGGCCTATCGGGTAGCTAAGCTGGCGGCGAGTGGGCTGGAGCCGATCTTTCCTGTTTGGGGGATTCCGACCGATGAGCTTGCTGCCGAGATGATGCGGGGTGGCTTGAGGGCGCGGTTGACTTGTGTCGATCCGCGGATGGTTCCGGCAGAGTTTGCCGGGCGGAAGTGGGATGCGGATTTGTTGCGGGAGCTTCCGGTGGGGGTTGATCCCTGCGGGGAGAATGGGGAGTTTCACTCGTTTGCGTTCGCCGGGCCGATGTTTTCAGGAGAGATTACAGTTCGTCCGGGGGAGCGGGTGGAGCGGGATGGTTTTGTTTATTCAGAACTCCTGTAGTTGTTATTGCCAGCGCTTGTCGTCATCGTCCTTGCAGTGGGGGATTTCACCTCTGGCATACCAGTACGAAGTTGTGACGCCGGGGCCCGAAGGCGTGATGTTGGAGTCGTGCAGGTAGACCTGTGCGTATTGGTCACTTACCTGCGTGACGAAATCGAGATCGATGTGGGCAAGGTAGACCTCGAGGGGGTAGGAGGCGCTGTATCCGGTAAAGCTTTCGTAGGCACCCGAGACCGAGTCGATTGAGCGAGCGCCGTTGATGACGATATCGGTGAATTGCGGGATGCCGGGCGTTCCGCTGCAGGCGCCGTAGTAGGTGTTGAGAATAATGAGGTGCTTGGCCTGCTTGATGCAGGTGTTCTCATAAGTGACCTGTTTGACGAGGCCACCGCAAGTGGGGTCGCTCTTGATGCGAATAGCGTCGGCATCGCTGGCCGGATTCCCTTCGAGATCGACACCGTAGACGAAGTTGTCACGGAAGAGCACGTTGGTGACGCCACGGAAGGTCTGGCTACCAATGGAGAGACCGTGGGTGCCGTAGAGCTGATTTTTGAAGACAGTGATATTGGATGCCGCGCCGGAGTTGGTCTTGACGGCGACACCGTCGTCACCGGCCTCGATGGAGGAAAAGGCAACAGTCGCATTGGTAAGACTGTCAATGTCAATTCCATCGGCATTTTTGCGGGTTGCGGGAGTGCGGACCTTGATGCGCCAGATGGTGAGACCGTCGCCGCCTTCAACGTAGAGGTTGGGATGTGCGGCCTGCTCGAGGGTGATATCGGCGACGACTAGGTTAGTGATATTTTTGCCCTGGACCAGGCGGGGCGTACCACCGGTTAGGATGTCTCCGCGACCGTCTATGGCTCCGGTTCCACCAAGGAACGAATTGGCACCTTCGATAAGGACCAGTTCGGATTGCTTGGCGTAGCCGTTATTGCCTTCGAGTGTGACGCCGCGAGCGATGACAAGACCTTCACCGTTAACTGTAGTCAGCGTGCTGTAGAACGCGTCGGCGTCGTGAGAGCCGACGAGGAGAACACTGCGGCCAGTGCCGGCGCAGGTATTGAGCGCGGCCTGAAGGCGCTCAGTGTCGTCGGGGCTCGGCGGTGAGGAACGCTGCGAGGTGCTGAATTGCGCGGTGAGAACAGTACACACTGCGGGATATCGCGGTTCGGTTACATGCCGACTATCGCCGGTAGCGAGGATTTGAGCTGATGCGGGTGAGAGGAGCAGGAGGGTTGAGGCGAAGAAGACAAACTGCTGGCGTCCGGTCACACGAAGGGGGATCATGTAGACCTCCAAAGCGGGAACAATTGGACGTGCGTGAATTGGTTGACCAATCCGGCAGAAAGCATAGAAAGGGGAAGAACCAGTTGTCAAGAAAAGCGCTTTCCAGACCTGTCAGTTGGATTGGTTGAGGCTGGATTTGAAGATGGAAGCTTTGTGCTGCTTCTCGTCGTCGTCCAAGATGGTCATCTTGTTGCCCTGAATGGTGAACTTCACGTCTTCGCCGACGGTAATGTTGGCGGGCTTGGACCAGGGGAAGTTGAGCTTTTCACGGACGACGTAGGTCTTGGCTGGGGTCTGGATGGTGAAGACCTGGTAGGTGTCGGTGTCGTTGGTGGTGTGGGCGGTGCCGCTCTGGCTGCCGTCCTTGTCCTTTGCATCTTTGTTGTATGTGGTGGTGCTGCCGGTGTTGACCTGGACTTTTTCGGAGTCCATCAGTTTGCCGGTCTGCCAATCAGTGGCGAGTGCGAGGGTTGTAGTAAGAAGAAGCGCGGGAAGGAATGTAAAGATAAGGCGGATGCGTCTCATCACTGCCCTCTGAGTGAATGTTGGGGCCGGGGCGCCGGAGCTGGCGCGTGGGATCATCCTAATCTATTAGCGGTCAGAAGACATTAGCGGAATGGCCGTCTCCCACAATCCCACTCGTTCAAAAGAGATGAGTCGTGTTATCGTTCGTTCGAACCAGACTCAACGAATTCGGGAGCGGAGCGCTATGAGAAAGGGCTATTGGGTGGTTGCGTACCGAACAGTCGGTGACGAGGCAACGATGACCCGATATAGCGAACTTGCCAGGGCGGCATTGCGTTCGTTGGGAGGGCGTGTTCTGGTGCCGCCGGGGAGCGCCGTCACGGCTAGAGAAGTTGGGTTGAACCAATCGACGGTGGTAGTGGAGTTCGATAGCTACGAGATCTGTGGCAGCGTACGAGAACGACGATTATAAGAACGCACTCGCTGTGCTTGGCCCTGAGGGATTTTCGGATTGTTGAGGGGGCCTAGCTGTGTCTGGCCTGTTCTCTTTGCGCCTCTAACTTCGAGCTTCGCTCAAACGCTCCACCTTAGGCGCTTCGTCCCGAAATGGGGCACTCAGCTGGTTAGATGTGGGCCACCCAGCCGTGTGCAACCCGCAAAGTTAACACTCCACCTAAATGTTTAATCGCTGCGATGAGACCACACCCGTCTTCTTGGTCGCGCTGGTCGTCGCATTCACCGAAAGGATGGGGAAAATGAGAAATCTTCTTTTACTTCTTTGTTTGTGGTCAGTATGTTACTCGCGCGCCTATGCTCAAGGAGGCGTCAGTTTGGTTTCTAGCGTTACGCAGAATGTGCAACAAACGCCTGGCACCAGCTTGAATGCAAATAGTCCTTCAAAAGGACATTACGCCGATCAGTATTGCTCTACCTCGGGAGTCTTAGATCAAACATGCCTTGGAAACGCAATTAAGGCGGCTGGGAATAATTCGACTATTATTCTTTCGCCTGGAACATATAACTTCTCATCGAAGCTTATTGTTTCGAATTTGGTCGGAGTAGAGATTGTTGGATCGGGCGATAGTACAGTCATCAAATCGAATGGGACTGCCTTCGAATGCGATAACTGTGTTGGTGGAGGGATTTCCAACATCAACTTCAGCTCTTCAGTTAAGCCAAGAATCATTTCTTGCAGGCTGAATTTATCAGCTAGGAATATGAGCTGTGATGGCTTACCCACCCACGATCCTGCTGAGATCATTACACTTGATCCCTGGAACCAGGGGTTCGGCCACATTCCTACCGGAACGGATTCTCAACTACTTGGGAACAACCGTCTCCTGTCTTCGTCTCAAACGGCCGAAAATTTTGACAGCGGGGTTTTTTACTATAAGCCGAGCAATGTAAAGATCGAGCGGTTGACTGGAACCTACAACCATATCGTCCTGATGGATTCAATCGGCTCAATTATTACCTACAATAGAATTACAGGAGGCAATGGGGCAGCCGATACCAAACGAAGCATGACTCCTGGGGATCGGTGCGGGGGGATCTGTTTTTGGTTCAGTAAGAACCAACCTCCAGGGTGGTTTAGCAATAAGGAAAATATAGTAGACAATAACGTTGTCACCTTTTCGGCTTCAGAAGGAATTGCTCTCAACAATACAACCAATACAGTCGTCAGCAATAACATAGTCAGTTATGGCGGCGAGTCTGGGATCTTTACAGGTCAAGGGTTGAGCGGCTCCGTCGCTACACCTACGGGAACGGTTACCTCTGGATCGACAACCATCAAGGGCTTGTCAAGTACCGCCTCATTAGCCGCGGGTCAGCCTATTGTAGGACTCTATATTCCGGAGAACACCAAGATTGTTTCGGTGGGATCTGACTCAATTGTAGTTTCGAACGCTGCTACAGCTACCAATTCAGAACAGCTGCATGTCTACAGTGATCCAGGAATATCTTATTTTGCGACACAATGCACCATCACTGGAAATATCGTTCACAACATGGACTTTGATGGAATTGACGTTGGCTCTGACTATCCGCACACGAATCGAGTCCCGATCTATCTTACGCTTGTAGGAAATACGAGTTGCAATAACTTCGGAACAGGAATATTTGGAGACGGACAATATGCAACTATTAGTGGAAATACTGCATGTAATAACGAATCCTATGGGATCGCACTTGATAATGCCAATTCGACGATAACGGGAAACACCGCTGTTGATAACAACCAGCAGAAGGCCAGCATCAACGCTCAAATAGCGGTAGGAGGCATTACAGCTAAATTAGCTACTGATGGAGGAAATACCATTATCGGGAATCACGCTCATGTCAGTGGCGGTTCAAGTATTAATGGATACGGAATTTATACGGGCAATCAGAGCGGAGCGTCGAATGAGGTTACGGGTAACTATACCGTCGGAGGTGTATCCGATTTCGATTCCGGTGCAACAGTTCCCTCGGGTGGAGGAAGCCATGCAAACTCAGCATTTTCGGGAAAGAAGACCATCGGAGCATGTCGTTTCGTCATTGAGAATGGTCTGATAAAGCAAGTTACCGGATGCTAATTGTAGTCCGTGACATTGTCTCGGCGTGTTCTTTGCGGCTTTGGCCAAGTTGGGGCAACCGGACTTTGTTCGAAGCGATATTGTTGGCGATCAACAATGCGGAAGCACCGATTACCCAAGTGATGAAGAATGCGGTCAGGCCAAATCGCGAAACCGCATGCGTTCCGTCGGGTGTTGAAACAACCCATTTGTTCGGTCCCCAAACCAGAAAGGCAAAGAGGGCCAGCATCCCGGTCTCGATGAAAGCTGCCGCACGAGGCAAGACGGAGAACAGAATTCCCAGCCCGCAGGCCATCTGTCCGATACCGGTTAGATACGCAAGGCCAACTCGAAAGGGCATCCATGATGGAACGAGTTTGGCCGTAACCTCAACGTAGACGATATGCGAGAGGCCCACTGGAATGAGAGCCAGTCCGAAGAGGATTCGAGCGAGCCTTATTCCTTTTTCTCCGGTGATGTGCCTAAAAAAGGCTGAGTCATCCAAACCGGACAGTTGCGCAAACAGCACCCATCCGCCAGCAAACAGCATCGCGATTTCACCAAATCCTAGCCAGACAGCTTCGTGTCGCGGAGCGACTATCAGGAGTGGAATTTTGAGACATAACCACGCTAGTAGAAATAGAAAAAGTGATCGAGTGGCGATGGCGGCGGTTGCGCGGAAGAGCAGGGCCACGCTGACTGCGATCATGAAGGAGCCAGAGACGACGGCTAGCGCCTCTCGGCCGGGATGAAATGCTGGAACAGGCTGCCAGGTATAGGCGAAGTCGCGATATACGACAGAGAGGACGCCGAGTCCGATGAGTCCGATGGCTAAAAGAGATACCGCCGGCTGCTGTTCGCGAATCATTTTCATTCCTTTCTTCGTGGATTTCTGTTGATCTCGGCAATTGCGAACGAATCAAGAGCGAAAAAAGAGTTTACCCCGCTATCGGCAAGGGCTCTAGACGGTTTGTGATGAGTTGCATGATTGGGTGATGAAGACGTGGACGCTCGCTTACCGAGCGGTTGGATCGGGCTGGAAGATGGCGAAGGTGTTGCCCTCCGAATCCTGACAGACGGCAAACCAAGCCACACCGGGTAAAGCGACCCTTGGCATTCCCCATCCACCTGCTGGTGACAGAGCGTGACGACTCTAACGAGCACACGAAAACTGACTGGATTTCGTCACGGCTTGCTTACGGTGACGGGATTGGAATAGCAGGCCTGCCAGCCGCCCTGCTCGTAGGTGGACGTAAGGCAGTAGGTTGCGTTGGGGTAGTACGGACCCATGACGTTCGCGGTGCAGGTGGCATTCTCCTCAATTGAATTGTTCGGGTCGGAGCATTGCATGTTTGCGGTCTGGGTGGTCATGGTGAAGCTGGGGTCGGGGAGCATGTTGCGGAAGATGAGCGTCTTTTCAACTTGAGTTCGGCCCCAAGGCAGGATGGTTACAGTTTTGTCCGTCTTCGCGTTCGCGGGGATGTCAGGAGTCGCGGCGACGATGTAAGTATAGTAGCCGTTGGAATCGAGCGTTGTTTGGTAGTCGGCTGCGCATGAGGCTTCGCCGTTCTGAACGACGACTGGGAAAGGAAAGATGTGATCGTAGTTACAGAGCGACCAGTAGCGGAGTTCCTGTCCTTGAAGGAGCGGATAGCCGTTTGGTGCGTTGGGAGGGACGGTGGCGGCGCGGCCGCGAACGACCGCGATGACTCCCTTCTGGTAAGTCATCCCGGTGACGACGTACTTGTTGTAATTGTTGGGGAAAGCTCCGTTGGCTTGATCGGAAGTGGGTGGACGGAACGTGAGCTGGTCGGGTTCGGTCGCTCCCGGGCCGGTGGGGGCATTATAGTTGCCGTTCCAGTAGCGGACCAGCGCGTTGTAGAGAAGCAGGCGCAGACTGTTAGAGAGCGTGGTGCAGGGGGAGAGGGTGGCGATGGTGTGACCGCCGAGGGAGACAGTGATCTTAGGCAGTTCGCTTTGCGAGACTGGACCGTTGTGAATGTAGGAGCGAATTAAAACGTAGCCCTGCACGAGGCCGAGCGGGCCGACGCTAGGGCCGTAGATGATATCGCTTCCAGCCGGTGGCGTGGGTGGAGTGGAGGTGGGACTGGGGACGATGGTGGCGTGGAAGCTGCCGCCCGAGGCGCTGGGGTTAAGAAACGGGTTTTGGCTGCCGGAGTCGAGGACGAGTTGGGTGTCGTAGTTGGAGCCGACAGCGGCGCCGAGGGAGTCGTAGGTGGAGATGGACATGAAGCGTGTGGGGAAGAAGTTGCCGTTGATCTCAAGGCTGCTGCCCGTGAGGAGGATGTAGGGCGTCGTCCAATAGATGGCGTTGGCGTCGGGGTACATGACGTTGAGGGTGGTTGGCGTGGTCTCGAAGGGCCAGACGCAGCCGAGGGTAAGCGGCAGGGCAGGCTGGGCTTGCGCGGGCAGGTAGAGGCCGATCGCAAGGAAGAGAACCAGGATGGCGCACAGAGATCTTCCGCAGTTACGCAGAGTGGTCATGACGATAACCTCGCAGATTTTCTTTGGGAGGCCCTGGGCCGGTAGGCAAATATATCGCGGGGGGAGGTCGATGAACAAGCACCGTAGATTGGCGCTGGCTGATGGTGGAGGTCAGGGTCTGGAAGCAGGCACCCCTCCCCTATCTTTAGATGCAAAGATCTAAAAACAAAAGAGATAGATCTGGACCAGCTTACGCACGTTTTCATGCCATTTCTCTGCTAAAGCAGAGAGCCCGGCTTTTGGCCGGGCTCTGTCATTTTCGGAATTGCTTCTGATTAAAAGGTTAGCAGTCGCGTCAAGAGTGCGGTTGTGGAAAGATTGCGCGGAACTGGCACAATCGATGGAAGAGGGCCCAGGAATCCTTTATTCGAGGAGGAAAATCATGGCACTCGTTGTAAAGCATGCAATCTATGGAGCACTCGCAGGCGGCGAGGATTACAACGCGGACGCTTTCGATGTTACAGCGAGTCTGCAAAACCTCATCAATGTGGGCAGTGGGGTGGTTGGAATAAGCAATGGCAACTTTGGAGATCCAGCACCGGGCAACGAGAAACATTTTGGAGCTGTAGTGACTCGCAACGGACAAGATTTTTTCTTCGCGTGTGATGAAAATCAGACGATCGATTTCAATCACGGCGGAGGTGTTTCGAGACCGCCGTCGGTTTTTACGGTGAAGTTCGCTGTTTTCGGTGCGCTTCCAAGCGGCAATTCGAGCAATGCCCAGGCTGCCGATGTTACGGCTGTTGTGCAGGCCATTTTGAATCGAAGTGGCGGGGCAGCGATCGTTTGTAATACGCAGAATCTCGGCGATCCATCTCCCGGTAACAAGAAACATTTTGCGGCGATAGTGGCTCGTGGAGGCCGCGATTTTCACTTCGCTTGCCAAGAAGGACAGACAATCGACTTTGCAGAGGGTGGCGGCTAGAGGGGTAGTTGCGAGGGTTCGAGCTTCACTCGAATTACCAATCATGCGATGAGGTCGCATGAAAAGGCTACCCGTGCATGCCACCCGTCCACGCGGATTGGTGATATTAGATGCGGCCACCCAGCCAGTTCGAAGGGTGATGACGACTTGAGACTATTCTTTTGCAATTCGATGACAAGTCGGATTTTGAAAAATTTTATAGTCCTTTCATTGATCGGTTGGACCTCCTAGCAGTGCTTCCCAGCAGTGTTTGAAGTGCCAAGACACGCTCTCCAACGATCGGGGACCCTCGCAGAATTGAAAGGCCATCAGTCGTCAGCCCATCGCCTGATCTGTCCACGTGATTGCCGTGGCTCAGGTGGTCGGGAGGACTATTCGCTGCAGGATCGTCGTTCACGACAACGAAGGCTGATCTTTCAATGTCGTTCGGTTTTTAGACCTGAACGTGTCTGAGAGCTGATTGAACAACACGGGCATTGTTTCGAGAAGGAGAGTTCAACTTGACATACAACGTGTGTGTTCCTTATCCGGTTTTGTGGCCGGACGATGGACCTTTCTACGGGCCTTTCGATAGGCGGCGCTGGCCGCGAACCGAGACTACGATTGCTGTGGAGGAATACAGCTCTCGATTTGAAACAATTTTTCGCAACGATACGGGGCTCGTGTTGGAGATGCACTGGGTGATGATGATCGATGATGATGGAGGTTTCAGCCTTCGGGCTGAATGGCATCACATGAGTCAAGAGAACATTGATGCTTTGGATTGATCAAGGGAGAAGCCCGCCGGATGGCGGGCTTCTCCCTGCGTCACTCCGATGGTTTTGCTTCCTTAAAGCTGAACTGCTTGTCGATCTTTTCGTACGGCTTACCATCAACCTCGACGTATGGGTAGACGAAGTAATTTAACGCCGGGCCATCTTGATTTGGAGACAGCGTGATATCGCGACCGGTGGAGAGCTGCACCCGATTGGAGTCGACACTGCCAAAGAAATAGTCTCGCTTCTCTTTCGCTTTCCATGCCTCTGAGATGTCAACGGGGATCCATCCGGTTTTGCTTGCGTAGAACTCAGCCCAACAGTGATAACCGGGGATCTCTCCTTCGTTCTGGTTTTCGGGCAGGGGGAAGCCGATGTCGAAACGGGCCGGAATCCCGTCGGCCCGCAGCATGCCAATGAACGGAGAATGGAAGTCCGTACAGTTGCCGTGCTTCGCGTCACATGCCCACAGCGCGTCGCCGCGTCCCCAGCCTGAGCCGGTCTTGTCGTAGCGCATATTTGTGAAGAGGTAGTCGTAGGCAGTCTTGGCTTTTGCGACCGTCCCGGTCTGTGATCCGGTTACCTCGACCGCCAGTTCCTTGATCTTTCCGTCCGTAGGAATCAAGGTGTCTGGCGCAACAAACCGGTTCATCGACGCGGGCACGAGGGCAGGCTTCTGATCGGTTCGCTCCAGTTGGGCGTAGTCGCCCCGCGAGTATTCGCGGCGCGTAACTTCGTACTCGAGCGTGAACTCGGCTTTGGCTGCAGCGGGATTCTGAATCTCCGCATACATCATCCGATTGCCGTATTCGGGCTCCTGGGTCATTTGCGTTTTGACTGGAGCCTTGATCTCCAGAACGCGCACAGTCTGATGCGGATCAGTGTGTGGTATCGGAACCCAGACACGCACTCGCTTTGCTCCGGAGGGAATGTCCTTCACGGTGAAGTTGTAGGTGAAGTGAAAGGTGCGGGTTGGCGGGCTGAATTTCTGGGCATTCGAAGTGGCCTGTGCGGCCAACTGGCATGCCGTAAAAGAGAGCAGCAGCAACGAGGAGAGAATTCGCAATTTCACGCAAACACTCCTTAATCGGCGATGTGGATCGAAATTTTACCAGCGGCCGATACTAGCTGTTTGTTTCGGCACTCCCAGGTCACTCCGGAATTCGGAAGTCGTAGACGCGGCCGGCGGCAGCGCCTCCTGACCTGGCGCCTCCGGTTCCGCCGCCGGCCATGGTCGATTGCTGACCGGTGCCCATGAAGAATGCGTACTCTCCTGGCTTCATGGCTGCGTCGAGCTTGACCTTGTAGGTCCTGATTCCTGCGTGCTCGGTAGTGAAGGCGACCTCCTTGTCGCGCTTGACTCCGGATTTGCCGCCGGTGATGCCGCCGAAGCTTCCTATCTGGAACTCTCTCCGGTCGCCTTTCTTTTCAAGGCTGATAAGGACGAAGTCGGATGCGCTGGCGCCATCGGGGACGTAGATGTAGAAGAGTGGCTGGCGCTCATTGATAACGTTTTTCGATTGCGGACCGTTCAGATATGCGTCCCAATGTTCGTTTCGCATGCCGTAGGTGAACATGCTGCCGGCTTTGCCTCCGACCTTGGCCTGACTGATTGCCTGTCCTTCGATGAGGACGAATGCGTTGCCGTTCTTCCAGTAGACGCCGACCTCAGGGGGTGGGAGGTTTGGGTCGTTCGTGATGGGAGTGGCAGCGACTACGACCGGGGCTGCGGGAGGTGCGGGATTGATCATCACCTTGATGACATCGTTGGAGACGTTGGCGGCCTTGAGTTCCTTCAAGCCATCGACGCTGGTGTCGAACTGCAGGGTTCCTCCGGCAGCGGCGCTGCGGATTTTGGAGATGATGACGTCGTCGGAGAGGCCGAGGCCGACCATGTCGATGACATCTTTGTTGGTGATTCTTTTGCCGAGTTGCTGGCTCCACGTCGTGGAGGCGACC
>Ga0126381_100002219_pt1 | contig 21028 bp, 19 predicted proteins | sample PanSoiMetPlot_28_FD_96465 | JGI IMG/M metagenome (GOLD analysis project Ga0126381, IMG submission 96465) | Tropical forest soil microbial communities from Panama - MetaG Plot_28 | ecosystem: Environmental > Terrestrial > Soil > Tropical forest > Bulk soil | place: Panama | collected 2016-02-17
ACGGCCAGCGCCACCGCCTCGGTTTCATGCCCCACCACAATTCCCGCGACTCCTTCCAGCAATGGAGCCACTCCGCAATTCTTCGTGATCACCACCGGGGTTCCGCATGCCGCCGCTTCTGCTGCGGTATTTCCAAAATTTTCGTTCTGCGAAGGCAGCACGAACACATTCGCGTCACCGTAGGCCGCCCATTTCTTCTCGTCGAACAGCGCGCCAGTGAAGACCACTCGCCGTTCGAGGCCCCTCGCTCGCGCCAATTCCCGCAGCTGCCCCTGCATCCCCGATTCGTCAGGGCCCACGAGCGCCAGCCACAGCTCGTTGTCAGCAATTTTCTCCGGAAGTTGCGCAAAGGCTTCCAGAAGCATGTCCGGACTTTTCTTGCGTGAAAGCCTGCCAAGAAACAAGACCAGCTGTGCGCTCTCGGGAATGCCATACTTTGCTCGAAATTGACCCTTGACTGGCAACTCCCGCGGAGCCATTACACCGTTACGCCGCAAAATGATTTTTGACCGTGGAATCCCGCCTGCGGCGAGATCCTCCTGCTCCTGCTCGGCGGTCGCAATCACCGCCGCCGCCCCATTCAGCAGTTCATTGCCCCATCGCGCGTGATACAAGCGCTTCAAAAAAAGGTTTCGCACGATGGGCACGAACATTCCAATTGGCTCGACCACGTATGGAACATTTCGTGCGCGGCATTCGCGTGCCACTGCCGGTCCCAGCAAATCGTACAAGCCAAAAACGTGTACGGCGTCAAGCGCCGCCACTCTGGCCTGGCAAAATCGGGTCACCGCTGGGTTCCAGGTAGTGGCCCGGTAACGCAACCAAACCGGCAAATAGATGCTCTCGACGCCGTTCACTTCGCGCGTCCAACCAAACGACGATCGCTTGGCAGTTGCCGCGGTTTCCTTGGCGGCCTGCCGCGCCTCGAATCCCCAATCGGCCGTAAGCACGGTCATACGGTTGCCGCGTTTTGCCAAACCACTTGCCAGCGCTTCCACCTTCACTGGCGGCCCGCCGAATTCGTAGAACGGAGCATACGTTTGCGTAACGCTCAGGATTCGCATAGCTCACGCAGAATCTTGCGGAACGATTTCGCAAACACATCAAACCGGAACTCGTTTTCCACGCGTTGTTTGCCTCGCCGTCCCATCTCTTTTCGCAACACCGCGTCGGCCAGCAAAGTTTCTAACGCCGTGGCCAGCTGTGCGGCGTCGCCGTGCTGCACCAGATAACCCGTCTTGCCGTCTTCAATTACCTCCGGCGCTCCGCCATGCGCCCCGCCGATTACCGGTCTTCCGCAGGCCATCGCTTCCAGGTACACCAGGCCAAATCCTTCGCCTTTGCTGGGCAGCGCGAAAATCTCGCAGTGCGCATAACACGCGGCAAGTTGCTCGTAGCTCAAACCGGAAAGAAAATGCACATGCGTCCCTACGCCGTTTTCTTCCGCCAGATCTTCCAGCCACCCCCGATCGTCTCCGTCGCCAACCGCCGCCAGGTGCAATTCCGGCCAGCGTGGCAGCAGCCGTGGCAGCGCGGTAATCAGCATGTCCATTCCCTTGTAGCGCTCATCCGCACGCCACCGTCCGACGGTCAGTACCACGCGACCTTCCGGAAAATTTGCGGGAGCCGCGCTGGCCGCCGCGCCTGACACCAGCGCTTCGAATTGCGGATCGAGCGCCCACGGCAACACCCGGATCTTTTCCGTCACCACGCCCTGCACCGCGGCCACGTGGTCCGCAGTGTACACGCTCGGTGCCAACACGAGGTCGGCTCGCCGCAGTGCCATTCGCCGCATTCGCGGCAGCGACTCCCACACTTCCACTCCGTGCGTGCAGACGATGGATTTCAATCGCGGAGCCACGAATTTCATGGCAGCAACTACCGGTGCCAGGTTTGCATGCGCCGCAACAACAATTTTCGCCTTGCTTTTGCTCTTGCCCTTCGCCGCCGGCCGCCGCGCCGCGCGAATCGCAGCAGCAAAAAATCTGCCCTTCACCCGCTCGCTGCCTGTAAAAGCAATTTCGCGCCCGGCTACCGAGAGCCGCTTTAGCTCTGGCCCCTCATTCAAACTCAGAATCCGGCAATCCATTCCACGGCTCGCCGCAAACTCCGCCATCACCGAAGCCAGGTGCCTCCCGGCACGCTGTACCCCGCCCGGGGAATCCAGTTCTGGAAAGAGTCCGATCAGCACGCGCCGAGTCTGCCTTGTACTTTCATCCTTCGCAAGCGTTTAGAGAGCACCGCACTTAAAGTTGAGATCACTTCGGCCAATCACCCGCTGCGCCGTTGCGCACCAGGGGCACCAGCTCTTCCATGCTGTCCAGATAAACATCCGCGGGATACGCTTTGCGGTCGTGCGTGCCGAAACCGAAATTGACGATCGCCGAAATCATCCCCGCATTACGCGCTGTTTGCACATCTACTTCCGAGTCACCAACCATGACAGCTTCCGCCGCGGGCACTCGCAGTTCGCCTAGAATGGTGTGCGCCCCCAGGGGGTCCGGCTTTTTTGTGGCGAAGCTGTTTCCTCCGTAAATCGCCCCAAAATAATCCGCCAGCTGCAGCCCTTCCAGTATCCGCACACTGATGTTCACCGGTTTGTTGGTCAGCACTGCCATCGGCACACCGCGCAATTGCTCCAGTGTTTCGCGCACTGCCGGATATTCCCTGGTGTGATCCAGCTTGTGCTGTTCGTAATGCGAAAGAAAAAATTTCAGAACATTTTGCAATTCCTCCGGTGAAGCCGCTCCGCCCAGTGCCCGGCTGATCAGCACCGGTGCGCCGGACCCCACGTAACTTGCCACCAGATCTTCCGGCAATTCCCGGCGGCCAATTTCGCGCAGCGTCGCGTTCACGCTGAGTACCAAGTCTCGCTTGGAGTCAATCAGCGTGCCGTCCAAATCGAACAACAACGCTTTCACCTTGCCGCGAAATTTATCATTCATAGCTTTTTATTTTAATACCTGCGTCGCATTCCTCGCTTCTCTTCGCGTAAAATATTGGATTCAGCCTTCGTGCACTAGCCCACTGGAGAGTTCATGGCCCGGGTATTCCCGTTTCAGGCGTTTCGCTTCAATCCGCAAGTTGCTCCGTTTGACCGCGTGCTTACCCAGCCCTACGACAAGATTTCCTCAGAGCGGCAGGCCGAATACTACGCCGCCCATCCGCAAAACTTGATTACCGTCGAGAAGGGCCGCGTCTTTCCTGACGATTCGCCGCAAAACAGCGTGTACACGCGCGCTGCCACAAAAGTGGAAGAATGGATTGGCGATCACATCGTTGTGCAGGATTCCGCTCCGGCGTTTTACGCCTACGCTCAGGAATTTGTCGTTCCCGGTACATCAGAAAAGCGCACCCGCCGCGGTTTCATCGGCGCCGGCCAGCTCGAAGACTATTCCGTCGGTGTCGTTTTCCGCCACGAGCATACTCTTTCCGGACCGAAAGCCGACCGCCTGGACCTCCTGCGCCACACGCGCCTCCATACCGGCCAGCTCTTCATGCTTTACTCCGATCCGCAGAAGCTCATTGACGCCGTTTTGGCCGAAGCTGAATGGTCGGCTGCGCCCGTCAGCGAACTCACCGATGAGTACGGCGTCATTCATCGCCTGTGGCCGATGGCCGAGCCGCAACGCATCGAAACCATTCAGCAGGCCATGGCCGATCAAAAACTGGTCATCGCCGATGGGCACCATCGCTACGAAACCGCGCTCAGCTATCGCAACGAACGCCGCGCCACCGCTCCTTCGCCTGATCCCGCAGCTCCCTATGAGCGGGCTATGATGACCTTCGTCAACACCCGCAGCGAGGGTCTGGTGATTCTCGCCACGCATCGCGTGGTCGCCAACGTCCACGATTTTTCCTGGCCCGCGGTTCGCCGCTATCTCGAGCCGTGGTTCAGTTCCGAAGTTTTTTCCTTTGCCAGCGACTCCGAAAAATCGCAAGCTCGCGAAAAATTCCTTGCCCGTCTCGCCGCCACCTCCAAACACCGTTCTATCGGTGCGTATCCTGCCGCCAACGGCCAGCGCGCCTTCTACATCTTCCAATTACGCCACGGCGCCGATCTCGCGCAACTTCTTCCTGGCGCGCCAGCCCTGCAGCGCCAGCTGGACGTCGTTCTCCTCCACGACGGCATTCTCGAACCGGCGTTAGGCATTACCCTGCAGGCCGCTACGAAGGAAATGAATCTCACCTACGAACGCGAAGCCTCGGTGGCCATGGCCTCTGTCGATTGCGGCCGCGCTCAAGTCTCCTTCTTCCTCAATCCTGTGGATGTAGGGAAGGTCGTAGAAATCGCCACCTCAAACGAAGTCATGCCGCAAAAATCCACGGACTTCTACCCCAAGCTCCTCAGCGGCATCACCATGTACCGCGTCTAGCCCTGTTTTTTGCTTGGCCTGGGGTTCCTTCTCTCCCCGCCTCAGGCGGTAACAGCGGCTTTCTGGCGGTGTTCTTTCTGCCCTCAGGCGTGGCGGGTAGTTTCTTGCGGCCGTCTTGGCCTCCGCCAATGCTCCGCAAACACAAAAACAGGCATGTCTCTAGCGGGCCGACATGCCTGTTTTGCAATTCTTCCCGCGATGAACCGCGGACCTATTTCGAAAAACTGGCCACGGCCTCCGCTTCCGTATTGGAAACATCAAACACCGTCAACAGCTTGGTAATCTGGAGCACTTCCTGGAACTTGCTGCCCAAGTGGCACAAACGCAGCGCCGCGCCTTCTTTCTTTGCAGTATGGTGCGATGCCACCAGCGTGCCCAGTCCCGCGCTGTCGATGAACGTAATATTGTCCATGTTCAACACAATCTTTTTCTTGCCATCGGCCAGCAGGCTTTTTACCTTCTCGCGCAGTGCGGTACTCTCTTCGCCCAGCACGATTCGCCCGTCAAGCGCTACCACCGTCACGCCATCCACTTCGCGTTGACTAATTTTCAATGCCACGTTTGTTTCCTCCTCGTCGGAAAGCCGGTCCGGCGGCAACCTGTTCCGGAGCCCGAAATCATACCATTACTTTGACTCAGAGCTTCCAATAGCAAATTATGAAACCCGATTCAGTAGTAGTCCGCGCAAGACATGTAATACCCGCAGACGTTGCAGATCAACTTGCAGCGCCGCGACTCCAGCCGCTTCGAACACACCGGGCAAAACCGCGAAGCATCTTCGCTGGCCCAATTTCCTGCGGGAATTTGCGCAGCCGTTCTCGTGGCTCCCGTGGACTCGGTGTTTGCAGAAGGGTGTCCGTCAGTTTCAACCATCACGCCTGCGTCAATTTGCTTCACACCATGTTTCACGGCGGCACCGTTTATAGCATAACGGCAGGGAATCCGGGTAGCATGACTGTTTGCGGCTGGTTAAGCCCTCCACTGCCGGAACCTGCCAGGGCACCGCCCCGCCACCACAGGCCGTGGGGCAGCCACTGGCAAAAAGTTCCAGTTGTAGTACCCGACTCCGCCCCAAAAACTCTTGAGAATCGCATTGGAAACGCGCAACTTATTTTGCCGTTCACGCCCCTTATATTTGGCAGACCGCCTGCCTAGCAAGCACGGGCTGCTTTGTCTCGACTCATTATCGGCCCAGTTGCTAGGCACGGAACTTAGGGGTCGTACTTACGATCTCTGAGACCATAAATGGTGAGCCCCCCGGCCGGATTCACTTGCTCGAGACTTCTTTAACGGGGGTTCATTCCAAATGGAACAACATCAAGAATCCAAACCCGACGATTCCTTGGCCGGATTTCCCAGTTCTCGCTCGAAAGTTTGGCTGCTCTCTTTGGTTATTGCACTGATTGGCGTCGCGGGTCTCGGCGTTGGCTACGGTCTGCGCCAACAGGGTGTGATCAGTCAAATGACCGCGCGCGAAGCGGATACCTCTGCCGCCATGACCCAGATGCGCTCTCAGCTGGATTCTATGACCGCCAAACTCAATGACATGACCGCGCAACAACAAGCCGCGCAACAGGCTGCGCAGGCCTCTGCTGTTGCCTCCGTACCTTCCGCATCGCGGCCTGCGTCGCGCACATCTCGCGGCAGCACTGCCTCCCCCGGCGGCAAGCAAATGAAGCAACTCCAAGCGCAGCTCTCCGATCAGCAGAAGCAACTTGCGGACACGCGGGAAGCGCTCGATAAGACCCGCACCGATCTCCAGACCACTTTGTCAGCCACTCGTGACGATCTCAACGGCTCTATCGCACGCACCCACGAAGAAGTTATCGCCCTCGCCAAACGCGGCGAGCGCAGCTATTTCGAATTCGACCTGATGAAGCATGCGGGATTCGAACGTTCTGGTCCGCTGTCGCTCTCCCTTCGCAAAGCCGACACCAAACACCAACGGTTCGATCTGAATCTCATCGTGGACGACATTCAGCTTTCCAAGAAAAGCGTCAACCTCTATGAACCGATCTGGATTCACCGCGCCGACGACCCGCAGCCTGTTCAGGTGATCATCAATAAAATTCAGAAAGACCACGTCCACGGTTACGTCAGTGCCCCTAAGTACCGGCAGTCTGAGCTGAGCACTGTCAGCTATTCGGCTCCCGCGAATGGCACGCCCGCCCCAACCGCCGCTCCGCCAGCGAACCAGGGCTCAAACCCCGCGCCATCCGCGCCGCAAACCACTCCGCCCCCGAACCAATAATCGGGAAGCCCGACGAGCTGCGATTTTGTTGGCTGACCCAAAACAAGAAATGTCCAACTAACCAGCAAGCGAAGAAACGTCATTGCAGCGCTGACCAAACGGGTGGCGAAAAAAGACTGCCTTTCTGAAGGTTGCCCGCCGACAGCGGGCAGCCCCAAGGATTTTAATCGAGATCTTCTTCTCGAACCGCTGCGTGACCGACTGGCAAGCCGCGCTAGTCCTTCGGACTCCAGGCACCCTGAATCAACTCTCGTGAAAACCCCGGCGGCACCGCCTGATCGCACGCATACCGGTACAGTGCGGCGTTGAATACGCCTTGCACTGCCGAACTCATCACCGATAGCACCAGGAAATACAGCGCCATCACGACGCCGCCAAACACTGCTCCAGTCGAGCCCCACACCTTCACCGCTCCGAACCACAGCGCAAATCCTGGGATCATGGCCACGAAAAACACTAGGCCCAGGCTGAACCCCCCAACCACTCTCTCTCCCCACGTCTCTGTAAACAGCTCGGCCGACCTGTACAACGCCGCTCCTGGAGACAGATCCTCGAACGCTAGCACCGGCACCACGAAATAACACGCGATGTTCCACGCCACCCCGATAATTCCGATCACCATTCGTCCGATAAAACTCGCCCGCTCGGAAAGCATTCGCAGCACCATGCCCACCGTGGCCGCCACGAAGGCCCACTGCAGAATCACCCACTTACGCTTCCACGCCAGTTGCAATCCCTGATCGAACGTCCAATTTCCCCCCGTCAAGCGGCTATTCGCGACGCCCACCAACGCCACGTTGAAGAACACAATGACAAAATAATTTGCCAGGTAAAAAACAAACATCGCTGCCGCGATTTCCGGCGACCTTGCCGTATGCTGGAAATTCTGTGGCGTAATTCCGGCTTCCCGCAGCGCCGGCAAAAATATCGCCAACCCTCCCGTGCCCAGCAACAGAGTCACGATCAGACAGCTAATTCCCGACAGCACAGGAAACAGCATCAGCTGCTTGTCTGCCCACAAAACCGCAAAACTCTCTTCGACCAGATCCCAGCTCCGCGAAAAAGTGCCCATGGAGACCTCCTCCTGCCGGACCGAATCCTGTGATTGATTTTGTGACGCCTGCGGGAACTTCCGCCATCTTGCCAAGAAAATCCGCGAAAAACCAGGGCGATGGCTCGCGCGCTGCAAGGAAATTTTGCAAACACACACCACGATCTTCCTGCCGCTATCTTAGTCAACATTACTCTTTGACGCCATCCCTGCCCTTTCCAGCCACGACTCGGCCTGTGCAGCGCGCAACACGCCGCAGCGCCCCCGGAAGACGACCTCAACCTCTTTGTCCTCGATTGATTTTCTCCCATCGCTCCGGCCCCATAACCTATTTGCTAATTTCATTGCCGAGCGATAAACTTCGCGGCAAATCGGGTCCACAGTCTGCTCTCAATTCAGGAGGAATTATGAAAGTAAGAGCATTGCTTACCAGTCTGGCATTTTGCTTAGTGGCCGTGGGGTTTTGCCTCGCTGCCCAGGGATTTATCGCTTCGTGGAAATTGGACGAGGCCAAGTCCAAGTTTCCCCCAGGAGCGACGAAAAATACGACCGTGGTTTATGAAGCCGCGGGCGACAGCATTAAGGTCACCCTTGATGGCATCGGCGGCGATGGCAAACCGACGCATTCTGAATGGACCGGAAAGTTCGACGGCAAAGATTATCCTTCGACCGGCAGCACCACAGACGATGCACGGGCGTACACAAAAATTGACGATCACACCCTGCATGTCGTGCTTAAGAAAGACGGCAAGCCGGTAGCTACGGCGCACATCGTCACGTCGGCCGACGGCAAAACTCGAACGGTCACCGTGACCACCACCGATGCCAACGGCAAGAAGGTCACCAGCTCCGCGTTTTACGACAAGCAATAGCCGCAAGGCGACCAGATTTTTCCAATCGCGCTGCAGCGCATGCCCTCGCTTAATGTGCCGCGTGTGCGGATTGTTCTGCGCGCGAAAGCACGAACGCCTCGATCGCTCGCACTTTCTTTTCGTTCAGCACATCTTTGAACGACGGCATACCCCGCGATTCTCGCGCACCGCCCAGTACGATATCCGGAAACTGCTTATGCACTTGTACGCTCGCATAGCGCAGGTCGGGAAGGGCTCCCGCAACTGCATTCACGCCGTGGCAGTAGAGGCAATACGTGGAATAAAGAACTTCGCCCTCATGCACCGTCTCGCGCGACGCGGTCATGTGAATTGCCGGCTTGGGCGGTCCGCTGTGTCCGAAAGGAGGAATCTCCAGTTTCCTATTGCCGCCAATCGCAAACGTGAGAATCCGGCCAAACCCCGGCTTTGTGATTCCTTGTCCCGGTGGATTGATTACCCCGGGCACGCCGCCCCATCCTGCTGTCACCGTGATGTATTGCACTCCGCCCACGGTGTAGGTGACCGGCGGAGCCATAATTCCCGTGCCGGTGTCGAACTCCCAAAGTTTCCGTCCATTTGTTGCGTCGTAGGCCAGAAAAGTCCCGTCTGGACGACCCTGGAAAACCAAGTCCCCCGCCGTCGCCAGCACTCCTCCAGATTCCACACTCGGATGAACCACGTGCCAGACCTCGCGCTCCTCCACCGGATTCCATGCCACCAGCTTGCCGACCGCCGGTGGCGCAGCCTGTAATTTTTTAACCAGCGGACCCGAGTAATCTTCATTTTGCCCGCGGTTCCAACTCTTCGGATCGTACTTCCAGCCGGGATCAGGCGCATGCAGGAAGGCAGTTCTCTCCTTCGCCGGTATATACACCAGCCCTTTCTGCGGGTCAAACGCCATCGGAAACCAATTGTGTGCCCCATCGGTGTCGGGCGAAACCAGCACAGGATGTAATCCGTCATACGCCGTCGTTGACTCGATGGGGCGCCCGCTCTGTGCATCCACCCCCGCGGCCCAGGTGATTCCGCTGACAAACGGCTTCGCCGAAATGAACTCGCCCGTCTCCCTGTCCAGAATGTAGAAAAACCCATTTTTGGACGCTTGCATAATTACCTTGCGCGCGCGTCCGCCGATCTTCAGCTCCGCGAGCATCAATGGTTGTGTTGCGTCGTAATCCCAGTTGTCCCCAGGAGTCTCCTGAAAATGCCAGGCCATCTCGCCGGTGCTGCCGCGCAGCGCCAGTATGGATGCCAGATAAAGATTGTCGCCCTGGCCTTCGCTGCGCAGCGCGCGATACCAGGTGCTTCCATTTCCCGTTCCGGTATAAACGAGGTCCAGTTCCGGATCGTAAACGATGGTGTCCCACGGCGTGCCTCCGCCGCCGGCAACCCACCATTTGCCGTGCCAGGTCTTGGCTGCAACCTCTAGTGCCTTCGATTCGAAGCCCTGCGCCGGATCGCCCGGCACTGTGAATGTCCGCCAGACTAGTTTTCCCGTCTCTGCGTCGTAGGCCGAAATATATCCGCGAACTCCGTATTCCGCTCCCGCGTTCCCGATCAGCACCAGTCCTTTCGCGACGCGCGGCGCACCGGTAATTGCGTAGGCTTTCGATTGATCGAATGTGACTGTGTCCCACGCCGGAGCGCCCGATTTTTCATCCAGCGCAATCAGTCGCCCGTCGAGCGTGCCCACATATACCTTCCCGTGGTACAGCGCCACCCCACGATTCACAACGTCGCAGCAAATTCTTCGCGCGCGAAAGCGCGACACCTCGGGATCAAACGTCCACAGGACCTGACCAGTCCTCGCGTCGATTGCGTATACCACGCTCCACTCTACCGTTGTATAGATGACGCCGTTCTCCACCAGCGGAGTTGCTTCCAATCCACGATGGGTGCCGAACTCATGACTCCACAGCAGTCCCAGCTTGCCGACATTTTCGACATGGATCTGTTTCAACGGACTGAACTGCTGTTCCTGGTAATTTCCTCCGTGCATGCTCCAATCGCTTGTAGCTCCGGCGGCCTTGGCGGAATTCGACGCCTTGCAGGCACCGAGAGTTAAAAAAACGGACGCTGTGAAGAATAACGAAGCGCGACGACGCATGATCACCACCGATTCTAGGAATGTTTATCGGGAAGCTCCCGCGAGGAATCGGCGAGATTAGAACCCAGTGAGGAAATGCTGTCAAACAATAGATGGCGTCCGGCGGAAACGAGTGAGCTACCGCAGGCCCACAGCCACTCCGAAAGCGTGGTGGTACTGTCCGATGATCGCCAGCGGCGTTTGTGGTTGCCCGTGAATACGCGCCGGATTACGCCGGCCGGCGGGTTACTGCTGCTTGCGCTGGCATTTGGCGTAATCGTCCAATTCACGCATTTGTCGTTGCTCACGGAGTTGCAGGTGACCCTACTGGCCGAGCAGCCGGGTCGGAAGCTCAGCGCTTTGCCGGTTCCGGCATCACATATCCTGACTGCGCCGGTAGCCCCGCACGTTCCAGTTGCACGGTCACATGCCCTATGGAAAATTCCTCTGCCAGCGTGGCCTTGATTCCTGCCAACAAACTCTCGCACTTATCCAGGTGCATGTCCGGCACGCGTGCGTGGCAGGACATGGCAATCTCTCCGCCGCCCAGCGACCAGATGTGTACGTCGTGCACTTCCATCACCCCTTCCACCTTCAAAATCGCCCGCGCCACTTCTTCAATTCCCATTTCTTTCGGCCGGCCTTCCAACAGGATGTGCGCCGAGTCGCGCAAAATTCCGACGCTCGACCACAACACCAACAAACCAATTGCCAGGCCCAGCACTGGATCGATCGAGCGCCATCCGGTGTAGCCAATCACCACCGCTCCCGCAATGATGGCCACATTGGAAAGCGCATCGCCAAAGTTATGCACCAGAATACTGCGCAAGTTTAGATCGTTACGCCCGCGCACCAGCGCTAACGTGATTCCGCCATTCACCGCCAGCGCCGCCGCCGACGTCCAGATCATCCACGATTCGATGACGTCCACCGGCGACCGCAACCGCTCGATCGATTCCCAGCCCAGCCACAGCGAAAGAATGATCAGCAAAACGGCATTGGTGAACGCCGCCAGCACTCCCGCTCTGCGGTATCCGTAAGTTTTTTCGCTGTCCGCAGGCCGCTGCGCCCACTGCATCGCCAGCCACGAAATTCCCAGCGCCGGCACGTCGGAGAGATTGTGTACCGCATCATTCAGCAGCGCCACACTGCGTCCCAGCAATCCTCCAAAAATCTCCGCAATCACCAATCCCAGCGTTGCCGCCATTGCCCATGCCAGCACCGACGGCCGCATCGGCGGGTGCGCATGCCCCACGTGACCGCCTTCGTGCGAATGACCATGACTGCGCCCATGCGAGTGCACACGGCCGTCACCGCGGGACTGCGAATGGTTATGCATATCGGCGTGCATCTTCGTTATTGTACTCGCGCTTCCCGCATTTCTCGCCCTTTCCGCCGCGCCACCGGGGCAACCCTTATTACGCACTTTGACACCTCGCCTCAGCGAATCAATTGACGCTCCTACCCGCCGCTGCGAGTATCAAGAGAGCCTCGTGCGATTTGGTGTCTTTAGCGCGAGCCCGATGCGCAGGGGATGTAAGCCCACATTGGCAAACGATGAGTGGCCCAGTCACCAAGCTGAGTTTTTGGGGCGTGCGCGGTTCCACGCCCACGGTCGATCCCGCCACCTGGCGTTATGGCGGGAATACGCCCTGTCTCGAACTCACCGCGCCCGACGGTACGCAATTTATTCTCGACTGCGGCACCGGCTTGCGCGTTCTCGGCAGCCGTTGGACCGCGCCGTCCTCCGGCGTCATTGCATCCGGCGTGCGCAATCCCGAGACTCACATTTTGGTCACCCACTACCATTGGGACCACATTCAGGGTGTCCCGTTCTTCGCTCCGCTGTACGCCGAAAACAACGCTTTTCACTTCTACAGTTTTCGCTCCAAGCATCTCGGACGCGACAGTCTGAAACAGGTTTTTGAAACCCAGATGGCTACCCCATATTTCCCTGTGAACATGTCGGCCATGGTCGCCAAAAAGAAATTCATGGAAATCGGCGGCGGCGACACGTTTGTCATCGGCGAAAATAAAGTTACCGCGCGGCACATCAATCACCCGCAAGGTTGCCTCGGCTATCGCATCGAAACTCCTGGCGGCACGGTAGTGTACGCCACCGATAACGAACCCGGCGACGCCAAACTCGACAGCGAGCTGCGCGAACTGGCGGCCGGCGCGGACATTCTTATCAACGATGCCCAATACACGCCCGAGCAACTGGAAACCACGCGCAAGGGCTGGGGGCATTCTTCCTGGCGCGAGGGCGTCAAAGTCGCGCAGCAGGCTCATGCAAAAACGCTGGTGCTCTTTCACCACGATCCCGATTCCACCGACCGCATGGTGGACGACTTGTTGCGCCAGGCCCGCGAGGAGTTCGATTCCGTATTTGCCGCCAGCGAAGGCATGGTCATCAAGCTGGGGTCATCTGACGGAACTCTCGAAGCGCACATGCCGGTGACGCGCACTGCGCTGCGCCGCGAAGCTCAGTTCCGCGCCAAAGTCAGCGGCATTACCGAGGGCGGCCATTGCTTTGAGGAACAGATTGTGGTGCGCGATCTAGCAGTGCAGGGCGCGCTGCTGTCCATGCGGCACTGTCCGCGACTGCAATCGGAATTGCAGATCGTAATGGAAACCCCCGGCGTGGATGGACACAAATTGATGAAGCTGCGCGGTTATGTAGTGCGCATCGATCCCAGCACGGAAAAAGGATCCAGCGCCGTCGGCGTTGTTTTCACGGAATAACTCAAGTTTCTTGGCAGGCCGCCGAAAGCGGGGCTTCTACTCCAGCTGATGCAATTTCTCGTTGAGGTGGTCCAGAGCTGCTTCCAGCATTTTCCGATGATTTGGGTGGGTCGCTGTTTCCAGATCGTTGAGGATGTGTTTGCGAGAAAGTTCGATGTTCGCGCGTTCGCGGTCTTTTTCCAATTGATCCTGAGCTTTCCTGGCTTTACCTGGTGCCGCCATGTTCTCCTTGCTGGCTAGCTGAGACTCAATATCCTTTGACTCCCAGCCCCGCGCCATATCTAAATTGTGCCACATTTTCGAGCGGCAACGCGAAAGCAGAATCTCTTCTGTTTGCCCTGAGCGGCATCACGCGCCAGCGGACTTGGCGTGCGCGCGCCGCGGTTCGAAACGCGCCTGCGTTTGCTGCAGCAGGTGGCGCAAGCCGGCTTCCGCAATGCGCGCGCGCCGTTCGGCAAATAGCCCGTCAAAAATAAATTCCGCGGAATTTTCCTCCCAGCGCACGCGCAGAACCCAGTCGCTAGTGGAGGGAAACGCGGTAGCCATCGAAATGGCTTCTGCCGGAATGATGACCATCGGACGCAGCTGATCGTCCAGCGCCCAGACGCGCGTTGCCGCCAAATAAAAATTGACTTCGCGGAGCTCCTCAGTGCCATTGGAGAAACGGCCGCCGTCCAGAACCAGATACGCGCCAAGCCTTTCGATCGCTTCCGCGGTGCCGCGATCCTGACGCAGCGGCGGAAGAAGTACCGACAGAAGAAACAGCGCCAGACCGACCGGAGCGAAGGCCCAGGCATTCCACAAGCTGAGTGGAAGCACCACCAGCGCCGCGCCGGCTGCGCCCAGCAGTATCCGGAACAAAGTCCAGGCGCGCGGGGTGGAGCGCAGCCTAAGAAATTTGGGGAAGATGCGCGAAACGAAAAAGAGCGAATCGGCCACGGACTCGCGAAAGCGGCTGAGCGAAGATACGGCTTCCTCAGGCGGCAATTCGCCGGGAAGAATTGGTGGGATGGAACCAGCGCTCATAGTGGAAAGAGAGCCTGGATTTTAACAGGAGGGACGGGGAATTTCTCACAAGAGTTTTGCCATCTTTTCTTGAGTTCGATTGGCTAGTCCTGGTACTCGATCATTTTGCTTTCGCAGCTTTTCTTAGACCGCCAACCTCCCTCATGCGGGCAACGCGCGGCGGAGGTGCGGAATAGTGATGGAGCCGCCCACCACCAGCGCGACATTCAATGCGTCAAGGACTGCTCTCGGCTCCAGCCTTCCTCGGCGCTGCGCACCAGATGATAAGTGATGCCATCGTCGCAGCGGAGCACCGCACTGGCAACCAGTCCAAGCAGCTCCTTGGTGTTGCTGCCCAGCGGCCCCGGCTCGTACGCCTGATGATCGAGCGCAAAGAAGCGCTTCATCCCCAGATGGCCGCAGCAGAGAATCTCCTCGTTTAGGTCCGCGCGCGTTTTCTGAAAGTCGTCCAGTGTGTCCGTCATATGTTCCTCGAAGTGCGTAAGAGAGTGAAAGCGTAATCAGAGTATAAAAGCAAAAAAGTTCAAGCGGTGTGTGGTTAGCAGCCTCTTGGCTTCCCGCGGCGGCCGCCCGGGCAGTGCGTAACCCTCGGTTGCTCGGGGCGATCGGGAACCATAGTTCACTGGTCTGTTTTCCCCCTCGCCCCCTGACCGGGGCGAAGGGTGACACAGAGTGAAGGAGAGGGCAACCCGGGGCATATAGCGCGCAGACGTTTCTGGATTTCCAAGCTGCCGTTCGACAGGCGAGGTCGCTTTCGCGGATTACCAAAACGTGTGCTGGCCGCCTGTGGCTGCGTGTGGTATTTGTGTTCGCTCGAAATCTTTGAGGGAATTGTCGTGCGCATGTTGAATTCAGGCCAGTATTGATACCGTGCAACCCGCACAAGGCGAGGGGCCACCGCAGAGAATCGTGAAGAAGAGGAACGGAAAAACCGGAAGCGGGAATGGCGGCCGAACGCTGTTTGATCTGGGTGTGCCTGCAGGGCGGGAAATACCGAAGCCGCAAGTCATAGCGGCGGACGAAAAGTGGAGACTTGGCCGGGAGCTGGCGAGGCGGGGGATTTTGCTGGGGACTTCGGCGTTTACAGCGAGCGGCTGGGAAGGGACGTTTTATCCCACGGGGATGAAGGCGGCGGAGTATTTGCGCCACTATGCGACGCGGTTCCCGACAGTGGAGGTGGACAGCACGTTTTATGGGACGCCCCCGGAAGCGCGAGTGCGGAACTGGTATGAAAAAACACCCGCGGATTTTGTGTTTGCGGCGAAAGTGCCGCAGGTGATTACTCATGACAAGGTGCTGGTGGACTGCGATGCGGAGTTTCGCGAGTTTGTGAACACCATGGAGCTGCTGGAGGAAAAGCTAGGGCCGCTGCTGCTGCAGTTCGGATATTTTCCCCCGAGGGTGTTCAAGAGCGCGAAAGAGTTTCTGGCGCGGCTAGCGCCTTTTTTGAAGAAGCTGCCCCATTTTCAATCCACAGGAGCAGAGCCACATCGGTTCGTCGTGGAGATTCGCAACAAAACGTGGTTGGATGAGCGCTTTCTGGACATGCTGCGGGAGAATCGCGTGGCATTGGCGTTGATCGATCAATCGTGGATGCCGCGTCCCTGGGAGATGGAGAAACCGTTAGAGCTGCTGACGACGGATTTTGCCTACGTACGATGGCTGGGCGACCGTAAGGGAATCGAGGAAGTGACGACGAATTGGGACAAAACGGTGGTGGACCGGCGCCCGGATTTGCTGCACTGGGTGGAGATGTTTCGCGAGTTCGTGAGGCGCGATTTGAAGGTTTATGCGTACGCGAATAATCATTACGCGGGGAATGGTCCGGGGACGGTGAAGTTGTTTTGGGAGTTGTTTGCGGGCGAGACGGGGAAAGGTCAGGACCCGCACCCTTGAAAACCATAAGCACGCCGAGTGTTTATTCCCGGTTAGCGTCGATTCCTAGACTTCCTCCGACCACGTTCTCGGCCGCGCAGCACCGCCGGCACTGGTAGCTCATTCTTTTCGGCGCGCACAGCAGGAGCCTTTCGTCAAGGCCGGTTGCGGGTCGCGCTGCTAGGGTTTCTGCGGGGGTGGTTGCGGAGCGGGAGGAGGCTGATCAGATTTTTTCGTTTCGACGGCGACCACCTTCAAATTGCCGTTGGCGTCGCGCGTTTGAGTGGTCTTGGCCTGGTCCGTGCCGGAACTGGCATAGCGCACCGTGTACTTGGTTTTGGCGCGAACCTGCTGACCGTCCGACGGGTTCCCCGGATTGGGCTGCTCGATCTGCTGCTCGACGATTTCGCCGTTGGCATCTTTTTTCTGGACGGTGGTGATGCGCTGGTTGTGATGCAAGTGGCCGTCGCCAGTCAGTCCGGGAACGTCGGTGGAATAGGCATCAACGGTTTTGCTTTTTTCTCCTGAGGCGTTTTCTGTCTCGTCAGTGACGCTGCGAGAAAATTCCGAGAGCCTGCCATCCAAGTCGGGACGCAAAACACGCTCTTCCGAGGTGCGAGTCTTGCCGTCTTCCTTAATCGTTTTTTCCTGGACTTCGGCCACCTTGAAATTGCCGTTGCCATCGGGAAGCATGGTGGTCTTCTTTTCTTCGATTCTGTGGTCGGCGCCAAGTTTTTGCGATTCCTGTACTTGCCGGGAAGTAGTGAAGCCGCCGTTGCCGTCGGCAAGATAAACCGTGGTTTTGGTTTCCTGTGCGTCCGGGCTGGTTTTTTTCGTGTCGGCGACCTCGCGTTGCACAACCTGAAGGCGCCCGTTCAAATCAGAATTTGAAGTCGTGCGCACCACCTGAGCATCGCCGCCTGCGGTGCTGCGTGATTCCTCTTCGGTTTGCTGCGCCAGCTTCTTTTGGCCATTTGCATCCCAGGTGTAAGTGCGCACCACGGTACGAGTGATGGTGTCATTGACGCGGATGGTTTCTTTCTCAGTTTCCGAATCGGGCTGATACCGGCCGTTGGGCCCAAGCACTTCCACGCGCTGTTTGTCTACGCTGCGGTTGCCAGACTTGCTGTGACTTTCCATCGTTCGCGAAGGATTGGCATTGCTCACGGAGTTTTCGCTGGTGGTGGTCCAGGATTCGTTCTTGTTTGGCTGCGCGTCTTGCGCACGTGCGCACATGACGGAGGCCAGGCAAAGAAGCGCCGAAACCGTCAATTTGGCGAAAAGTCTGGGGGCAAATGCCACGAGCGAATTTTCAAGTTGAGAGTGTGCCATGGCGTTATTCCCATTCTTTGGATGCCGCAGCGGCGAGCACGGTCATCCGCAATTTCCATTTTACACAAGAATCCAGTGACGAATCAGCGGGTGATGGTGACGCTGATGGTTGTGGTGTGGCTCAGCGCGCCAGAGGTTCCCTTCATGGTGACCGTGGCAGTGCCAAGGGACGAGGTCCTGCTGGCCTTTAGAGTGAGCGTGCTCGAAGTGGTGGTCGGATTGGGAGTGAAGGAGGTGGTGATGCCGTTCGGCAGGCCCGAAGCTGACATGGTGACGGAGCCGGAGAATCTATTGAGCGGAGCGACGGTCACGGTGGTAGCGCCTTGTTTAGATCGGGCGATGGTCAGAGTGGTGGCGAAGGGGACAAGCCGAGGTCCGGCTTGGAGGCAGTTCCGCGCCATCAAAGAAGCGTCATAGCGTCGTCTATCCGGGTGAGCAGCTCTTCCGACCTTACGCGGGGCACCGACCAGACAAGATTGAACAAAAAAAATGCCGCGCGTCCTCTGCGAAATGCGCGGAAGACCCACAACACAGGGGAAAGCCAGGCTCTAGGAATTCTTCTGAAAATTAATGCGCTGCGGGTTGCGCGCTGGGAGGGAGAACTCCGTTCAGGCGAAGGTACATGGACTGGGCGGAGTAGTGGTCGGCCCAGGAGCCGGCCAGGATAAACATGGAAGCGGCGCGGGAGAAGGAGCGTCCACCGAACAGCGTCAGGGAATCGGAGAGGTGTGAGTCATCGACTTTGGCGAGAGCCGAAGAGCAGAAGTCGAAGGAGTCCTTGATAGCGGAGGCGAGTTTTTCCTTGGAGTCAGTTTCCGCGAGCTTGACGCCTTCGGGAGCGGCGAGACCGGAAATTTTGGAGCAGAAGAGATTGTTGGAGTCGGCAATGTGAATCGCCAGGTGGGCGAAAGACATCTGGTCGGGCGTGGGCTTGAACGAAAATTTATCAGCGGGCATGGCGGCGACGGCGGCGGTCATATTTTTGGCGGCGCGTGTCAGGCTGGAGCGAAGTGCGTCGCTGACCGGATTGGCGGGGGCCGCTGTCGCTGCCGCCGGTGTTTGCGCGGCCGCAAAGGCGGGCATGGCGAGCAGTAGTGTGCAAGTGCAGAAAGATTTCATGGCAGGCTCCGTGAGGTGAAATGGGAACTGGCAAAAAGATGGTACGCCGGAAGCACAGCAGCGACAAGGCCTGGGGGAAGGCTCATAACTTTGCAATACAAAGTACTTGACAAAAACAATTACTTTTGCAATGATCAGCCGCTGGAGTAAGGCAACCGGGTGCGGCGGAGAAGGTCAAAGGAAAACTCAAATGGTTAAACGAATCTTGGCGATCATCGCCATCTTTGCGTGTACCTGTGTGGCTTGGATGATCTTGGGGGCCTCAATTTTTTTTCGGACAGAAAGCAGCGGTTCGCAACTTTCCGGAAGGGTGGCGTCCACGTGGGGAACGGCGCAGGAGCAACATCCGCCGGCGGTGAGCTATACGACGCTGGAGACCAAGAGCGAGGAAGTGGAAGAGAACGGAAAAAAAATCAAGAAAATCGCGACCAAGGACATGATTCACTGGGTGCCACTCGATTCGAGTCAAATCGTGGCGGACTTCCACATCGACTACCGGCAGAAGGGTCTAATGTGGTTCAGCACTTACCGCGTGGGATTTGCGGGTAACTACAGGTTCGAGAATCCGACAGGCCAGGAACAGAACTTCACCATCAAACTGCCGTTGCCGGCCAGACAAGCGGTGTATGACGGCGTGGAAATCACTCTCGATGAAAAGCCGCTGGCCCTCGATTTCGGAGGGACAGAGGTTACGGCACACGGGCGAGTGGGAGCGAACGCGTCGGGGACGGTGCGTACGGCGTACCGTTCGCAGGGACAGGATACCTGGAACTACAAATTTTCAAATGGCGACGAGGTTTCGCGCGCCAAAGACTTCCATTTTCTAATCCAGACGGACTTTGGCGGATTTGATTTTCCGGAAAATTCGCTCTCGCCCACCGAAAAGCGCCAGACAGCGCAAGGATGGGAACTGAAGTGGGATTACCAGAACCTGGTGTCGGGATTCAACGTAGCGATCAAGATGCCACAGAAATTGCAGCCCGGTCCGCTGGCGGGGCAAATTTCGTATTTTGCGCCGGTGTCGCTGTTCTTCTTTTTCTTTCTGGTGTTTATCCTGACCACTTTGCGGGGCATCGATCTTCATCCCATGAATTATTTTTTCCTGGCGTGCGCGTTCTTCGCCTTTCATCTTCTGCTGGCATATCTGACTGATCACATCTCGATTCACGCGGCATTCGCGATTTCCTCGGCAGTATCGATCCTGTTGGTAGTGAGCTATTTGCGGCTGGTGGTGGATTCGCGATTCGCGCTGCTGGAGGCGGGATTGGCGCAGTTCATTTACCTGGTGATGTTCTCGTACGCGTTTTTCTTTGCAGGGTTTACGGGACTGGCGGTGACCATTGGCGCGATCCTGACGCTGTTTGTGGTGATGCAGATGACCGGGCGAATTCATTGGACGGAGCGATTTGTGAAGCAGCCGGGTTGAGAGGAAAGGAACTCGATGGCCATACAGAGGTTCCCAGAGTGACCTACCGGGAACATCCGATGTGTCGAAGTTACTTTGCGGCCGAGCGGTTTTTCTACGTGCAGCGAAGTGTTGGAGACGTCAACAAGGGATTTAGAATGGCCGCGTACGTGCGGTGATCTTTCCTGGCGCATGAGTGAAACGCGCCGCCGGACAGGCGGCGTCCAACAATGGAATGAACTGCACGTGGGAAAAATCAAGCCGTGAAGTGGAGATCGATGCGGCGCGCGGGCTGGTACTGGTATGGATGACTCTCACAGATTTGCCTACCGTACTAACACCGTGGGTGAACCAACCTGTCGGGTATATTTCTGCTTCCGAGGGATTCATCTTCTTGTCGGCGTTGTTTACCGGGCGCATCTACTACCGGTTGCTGGCGCGCGACGGCCTGAACAAGATGAGCGCAAAGCTGCTGTTGCGCACGCTGCGGCTCTATGGATATCACGTGCTGCTGTTATTGTTCGCCTTCGCGATGGCCGCTCGTTATGCGATGGGAAGTCACGGGCAAGGACTGTACAACCTGCTGGATTATTTCTGCACCGCCGGCCATGCGCACGCGATACGCGACGCGCTGCTGCTGGTGTACCGGCCGCCACTGCTGGACATCGTTCCCCTATATATCGTTTTCCTGCTGCTGTCGCCGCTGGCGATTTATGGGGCCTGGCGATCGGGATGGAAATGGATTGTGTGCGCGAGCGTTGCGCTATGGGTGGGCGCGCAATTGGGCTTACGGGAATATGTTCACGGATTTCTGACACAACACGCCAACCTGCAGATACCGCTGAACGAAACCGGGGCATTTAATCCTTGGGCATGGCAACTACAGTGGA
>Ga0126381_100002220_pt1 | contig 21023 bp, 20 predicted proteins | sample PanSoiMetPlot_28_FD_96465 | JGI IMG/M metagenome (GOLD analysis project Ga0126381, IMG submission 96465) | Tropical forest soil microbial communities from Panama - MetaG Plot_28 | ecosystem: Environmental > Terrestrial > Soil > Tropical forest > Bulk soil | place: Panama | collected 2016-02-17
CTCGTCGCGCTGCTCGATCCACACGTCGTGCTTCGCGCGGATCGTCAGGCGGTGGAAGCGGCGGCAGCGGCGCAGGATCGCGGCGCACTCAGACTGGCGCCGGAGATCCACGGGGCGGCCGAGGTCGCATCAGCGCTGTTTGGCCGTGCAGCCGCGGCCCGGCCGGCGATCATCGACGGCGTGGTCGGCGCGGCGTGGGCGCCAGGCGGCCAGCCGCGCGCGGCGTTCCGGTTCACGATCTGCGATGGAAGAGTGGTGGAGATCGACATCGTGACGGACCCGGCGCGGCTGCGCGAATTCGAGATCGTCGTGCTCGCACCCTGAAGTCTGCCTGTCGAGGACATATAAGATTACAAAATAAAACCTGAAAGAGGACCGTTAAGGCAAACGCATTTCCGCTATAACTGCCGGCGATGTGGGATGTGGTCGACCGCGCGGGAGAACGTCGCCGCGGACCGCGTCTCAGGGGGGTTTTTGCCGCATTTGTTTGCATCGGATTCGTGACCACGGCGACGGTCATTGAGGTGCCGCGGGCTCTCCGAGTGCGGCTGGCACATGCGATCGGCGCGCCGTTGGTCGCCCGTGTCTTCGGCGAGTCGTTGCCGCTCAACGGTCCACGCTGGAATCGCGAGTGGGGTGCGAGCGCGACGCCCGGCGCGATCCAGGCCGCCGTCGCCGCGTCGTGCCCCGGTCGAACCACGCGCGTCGTGTCGCTTCACAATCCGCGGTTTCACGAAACGTCACTCCATTTTGCTTACCAGGACGCGACCGACCCGAGGCTGCGCGAGCTCGACGCGACCCTTGGGCTGTCGGCATTGCGTACCGACACCGCGGACGAACTCCAACTGTTTCGTCGCATCACGAGCTTGGTACGCGGTCTCGCGGATCATACCGACGCCGGCGCGAGCGATCAGTATCCGCACAATGGTTCGCGGGACGCGTTCGCCATCGTTCGCGCCGCGCGTAACGGTCAGACGCTCAATTGTTTCACCTACAGCATGCTTCTCATTCAGAGCCTGGCCGCGATGGGGTACACAAGCCGTCTCGTGTCAGCCGGGTACTCCGAACCGCGCGAGCACGGCGCGGTCGAGGCATGGTCGACCCAATATCACAAGTGGATCTTGCTCGATCCTGACAATGACCTCTTGTACATGCGAGGCGATGTCCCTCTGAGCGCGCTCGATCTTCAACAAGTCGAAAGCAGCGTCGAGCGCCACTTCCAGCAGTGGGCTGTCGAGCAGGAACGCGATCCATCGAGCCTCGAGTTGGCCGAGTTCGTGAACACGCACCCGGAGCTGTTGGAGGGAGTGCGGCCGGTGAGAGGCCCCGTGCAGTCAGGCAGAATCCCACGAATCCTGGGGCGGACACCGACGAGAATCGCATTAGAAATGTACCGATCTTTTTCGGTGTCCCTGCGCAACGACTATCTGTCGGTGAGCTATCCCCTATTACATCCGCAACGATGGGGTGAGGCGGCGCCACCGGCCGGTGCGGCACATTGGCTCGCGGCGTTCGACGGCGTGTTCGTTGACAACGTTGCGGATTTGTATTGGCCGCTCGATGTCGTACGGATGGCCTTTGCGCCGGCCGGGGACAGCTGTGCCGTTCGAGTCAGCTTCGGGACAGTGACGCCGGGCTTTCGCGGCTTACTAATCACAACAAACGGAGAAGCCGGACGCGAAATGATCGGCAGTACGATGCTGTGGAACCTGACCGATGGCGAAAACAGCATTGCGGTACGTGCGGTCAATCAGCAAGGTGTTCAAGGCGAGCTGAGTTCGGCAACCATCCTGGTCCAGTAATTAGCCGCACACTGACATTTGTAACGTTCCGGGACTCCATCTTGGCGACGCGCCAGCTCCCTTTTCGGCGCCCGGTCAGATAACGGTCGGTTCATCCCATTCTGCCGACGCCCAGAGACGACGTGCGTCGGGTCCGAGCGATCCGGCGCATGTCACGACACGAACTTCGGCCGGTCCGCCACGTCAAATACGCGGCACGCCTTTTCATCGGCTGATGCCGACTCGAACAAAGCCCGGTTCGTTGCGTTCCATACGGGTCGCGACAGGAAATTTGTCAGTTTGCACGCAACGTACGCTCGGAACGAGAACTTTTGTCGAGAAACGGTGTCAAACATTTTCAGAAGAGTGGCGAAAGAGGCGTGCCATGAGAACCCGAGTTCTGCGGCGGCATGACGCACACGTGCGCACGAGCGGCGTATGCAACGAGCACAGCGAGATATTTGACGCAACGCCTGGAGTGCACAAGAGGCGGACCGCGCTCGCCGCGTGCGTCGCGAACGCGGACCGGCGGCTCGCGTTCCAGGAGCGCTCGATCGAGGAACAGCGGGCAGCGGCCGAGACACTGCGCGTGACCCGGCACGCGCTGCGCGACGCAGCGAAGGCGATCGTCAAAATCGGCAAGTTCGTGACCCTCGACGAGACGACGATGGCGACTATGCAGATCCTGGGGTCGGTGAGCGACGACGAGCTGCTCGCCTACATGCGCGGGCTGATCGGCCGCGTCGGCCCGTACATCGACGCGTTCGTCGCCGAGGGTTTGACGCCCGATCTGTTGAAGAACATGGAGAATCAGATTCAGCGGTTCGTCGCAGCGAAGCGCGACTATGCGGCGGCGCGCCTGGCATTCACCGCCGCGTCCGAATCGATTCACGAGACGCAAGCGGCCGCCGACACCATCGTCGAAGCGCTGGAGGCGATCGCCGTCATCACGCCGGCGGCACGTCCGGAGGTGCTGACGAAGCTGCGCATGGCGAAGCGGGTCGGCCCGCGCGTCGTGGCGCATTCGGAGAAGCCGGCGCTCTCGCTCATCCCGGCACAGATCGCGGTAGACGACGAAGCGGCGTAGCGAACTAATCGCGCGCCGCGAAGGCCTCTCTGCCTTCGCGGCGCCGATCCGCGATCAATCAGGCGACTTCATCGTTCAGGCTCTGACGTTGACATATGAGCGTCCATATGCGACGAGAAGAACAGAAAAAAATTCGATCCCACTTCGATAGCACGGCCCGCCTTCTCCGCGGCATCCATCTCGGCCGATGACGTGATGCCGCTCTTGCCGTCCGCCGACGGCCAATCGCTCTGATCGAGAATCAGCACAGGGCGCACCTCCCACCAGATCGCACCCGTGTTCACGCGATCGTTGTCGACCACGTGGCTGTGGTTCGGTGTCGGAACGAAGATATTTGCGGTTGGCGGGCCTGCGATCTTTTTCAGCGCCACGAGCGTCTTCGACAGATCGACAGACGAGGCGTGCATCGTGCAGGTCCCGGCGACCGAGTGATGCGGATCCGGACACTGCGTCGTGATCATCGGATTGACCGTGGTCTTCCAGGCTTCTGGAACAAATCCAAATAGTTTGATCAATTCACGGCCGAGCGCCGGCCCGCACAGTTCTCCCTTGCGACCGCCATCGGGACACGGCATCGCGTCGTCCGCAATCTGATCGTTGTCCACCGAGAACATCGGGATCAGGACGTAGAGATGGGCGGTCTGTTTGAGATTGCCGCCGGTTGGATCTTCCGTGGGTTCAGTCAGCGGCTGGCAAATCGGTATTTGCAGTTCGCCAGGATCGACGTCGGCCTTCTGCTTGTTGAAGTCGAGATCCATCGTCGGCTGCTCGACGCAGTCGAAGTTCTGCAGGTACGTGAACGTGATGAGCCGGTTGTGTCCGAAACCATGCGTTTGGTTCGGTGCCAATTGCGCGGCGGCAGGATGCGCAGCGAGCAGCAGCGCGAAGGCCGCAAGCGCCATCCTGCGGCGAATCGAAGTCGTCTGAATCTGCATCACTTCTTCTCCAGTCGTGCGTCATCACACCCGCGAACGCACGGCCGCGGCGTGGGCAAGCGAAGTGCCCGGCGCGATCGCGATCACTGCTCAATGAACGATCGATGGTGGTGATCGATCACGTTTCTATTTTCGAAAGGCCTTTCGCGGAACTGCTCGTCAGCTGCGCGCGCGATCATTGACGCGCGTCGAAGGCATCGCGCTTGCTCGGCGCGCTGACGGGCGCAGCGGAACAGCGCACATCTGGAGGGCCTGCTATGACGCAATCGACCACGCGGCGCATCCTGGTCGCTTCGGGATTTTTATGGATTGCCACGATCGCCGCAACCCACAGTCGGTCACTCGTCGCTCAAACATCCAGCGCGACTGCCGACGCAGTGGCCAACGCGTCGCAGAAAGCGAAACGCGGCCGCCAGGTGTTCCGCTTCGACACCTTCGGCGACCAGGCGTTCTGGGGCGACACGTTGAAGCTCCACGAAGCGATCGAAGGATCGAAGTTCGGCGGTGTCGGACCCGGCGTGAGTCCGGCGACGGCGCTGTCCGTCGGGCTCAAAGTCGATATCGACGCGCTGCCCACGAACGTGCGCGAGGCGATCGAACACGGCAGGGTCAACCTCAACGATCCCGCGGTGACGCTCGAGTTGCTGAAAGTGAATGCCGTCGTCGGCGTGACCGGCATGTTCAATCGCGGCGGAACGCTCACATCAGTCGGGATCCAATGCGCCTTCTGCCATTCGACGGTCGATGATTCGCATCTCTCGCTCTGCAGTGGAGTGGTCCAGCCGAATCCAGGCACCGGCTGTATCGGACACCGTCTCGACGGCTGGCCCAATCGCGATCTCAACGTCGGCGCGATCGTCTCGCTGGCGCCGGACCTGAGCGCATTCGCTCGCTTGCTCGGGACAGATCAAAAAACCGTTAGAACGGTACTGGGCAGCTGGGGGCCGGGAAAGTTCGATGCCGAGCTGATTCTCGACGGCAAGGCGCTCAATGCGAAGCAGGTCACCGACGGCAAAGTGACCGGAACGAATGTCACGGGTGCGACGCTGCTTCCGCCGGCATTCGGACTCGGCGGCGTCAACCTGCACACATGGACCGGCTGGGGATCGGTGCCGTACTGGAACGCGTTCGTCGCGAACCTCGAGATGCACGGCATCGGACGGTTCTTCGATCCACGGCTCGACAACGCCGCGCAATTCCCGATCGCGGCCACGCACGGCTTCGGCGATCTGCCGCACATCAATCCAGACGATGACCAGATCACGTCGAAGCTGTCGGATCTGCAGTTCTATCAGCTCGCCATTCCGTCACCACAACCACCTCGAGGCAGCTTCGATCCCACCGCCGCGAAGCGGGGCGACGAGCTGTTCAGCGGAAAGGCGAAATGCAACAACTGCCACGTGGAACCGCTATGGACCGAACCGGGGTGGAATCTTCATACGCCGACCGAGGTGTGCATCGATTCGTTCCAAGCCGATCGCGCGCCCGACCAGCGCTATCGCACGTCACCGATCGGCGCGGTGTTCACGCATCTGAAAGGCGGCTTCTATCACGACGGCCGGTTCCCGACGCTCCAGGCCGTGGTCGATCATTACAACACGTGCATGAGCCTCGGACTGTCAGGCAGCGAGCAAAGCGACGTCGTGCAGTACGTGCTCAGCCTGACGTTCGGCGATCCGCCGTCGTCAAAGTAGCGGCGATGTCGATTCTCACGACTGCACGTTATCGCCCGGGCCGCGGTGATCCTAGTGGTCGCCGCGGCCGGGCGCGCGGGCAGTCGAAGCGCGCGCGCGTGCGCACTACGACATCGTCCTGGTGGACACCACGCATTATTGACGGAACGTACATCCCAGTCACGGTCGCGGCGGATTGCCTCGGACGAGAGGCCGCAGCGAAAATGTCCACGACAACGGGACGGACTCGGGATCGAAGCAGACCTTGTCATCGCAGGCCTGGTAGTCCAACACTCCGCGAACGGTTACCGAGTCCTTTCCGCGAAGCGCGGCCTGGGCTTGCGGCGTGCCTTCGAGCGTGATGTCTTGCCGCAAAACGAACTTCCTATCGTAGACAGGGACTCGCTCATTGAGCGGCTTGAAAAAATAGATCCGCGACGGCGCGTACTCCGTGGGAAGCACCGCGAAAAGCGGGTCGGACTCGATGTGCACGCCGATCACACGGTAGTTCGAAGCCCCGGGAGCGTACACGTGAACGCCCCGATGCGGCGTTACGTCGAGCGCGAGCGTCACCCGATTCCCGGGCGCGATGGCCGAGTCACTCGGATAGGTCGTGACGTCGAGATGGGCGGTCGAAATCTTCGTACCCTGCACCGCTGAACCGGCGCCGGCGCGCATCAAGATGCTCGAAGACGTGTTGCGCGTGATGTAGAAGTCCTCGAAGAACCGCGACGTCACTCGACCGTCTCGATCGAGGATGAACGTGCCCGGAAAGGCGATCCCCGCCATGCGCGGGTTCGGCGCCGCGACCGAGACGTATGTCCTGATCGCATCCGCCAGTTCCGCGTCCTTCGCATGAGGCCCGATCAACTCCATTGCGACGGTATTGAGAATTCCGTAGCGCTTGATCGTCTCGGATCCGACGTCGGACAACATGGGAAACGTGATCCCCCGCTGTTTCGCGAACGCCGCCAAGATGTCCTGTGAGTCGTAGCTGATCGTCGCCAGGCCGAGGCCCTTCGCCTTCACACCCTCGACGCGGCTTTGCAGCTCGACGAGCTGCGTCTTGCAGTAGGGTCACCAATCCGCGGAGCGGATGAAGACGAGCATCGCGCCCTTCGGTCCCATGATCGACTGCAGCGTCTGCAACTTGCCTGTCTGGTCCGGCAGACTGAAGTTCGGAACCCGCTCCCCGACTTGTGGACCGAGCTTCGAGACATCGATCTTCGTGCGAACGGGCGGCGCCGCCTGATGCGCTCCGGCGGAAACGTTGCTGAGACCGGCTAGTCCAGCGACGACGGTGGAAAGAAAAATGTCACGCAGCTTCATGGCAGTCCTGTCGTGTCGCCAGCTACCTTAAGATATCGCCGTCGTGGTCGGCCGTCCATCCACGAACTATCAAGGAAAGAAGAGTGCGCCATGTACAAAGTGAAGCCGTGCTTCCGTTGCGAGATGCCGTCAGATGCACCGCTGAATGTCGTGGCACTCAATGCATCCTTAAAACACGAGCCGACGCTGTCGAACACCGGGGAACTCGCCGCGCTCGTCGTCGACGAAATGCGCGCGCTCGCCCCGATTACCGCCAGCAGCGTTCGGCTGTCTGACGCGATGCTACCCGTCGGCCTCGGCTATCGTGAGGCGGCCGAGGACGACTGGCCGAGGCTTGTCGCGTCGATCAAGGCAGCGGATATCGTGTTGTTTTGCACGCCGATTTGGTGGGGCGGCCGGTCGAGCCTGATGCAGCGCGTGATCGAACGACTCGATGCCCTCGACGAAGAGTACAGCGCCACGGGGCGCAGCGCCATCAAAGGCAAAGTTGCGGGGATTGTGATCACCGGCAGCGAGGACGGGGCTCTGAGCGTCATGGGCAGCATCATGATGGTCCTCACGTGGATGGGCTTCGCATTGCCGCCCGAATGCGCTGCTTATTGGGTTGGCGAGGTCGGACAAGATACGTCACTTGACCGTGAGAAACGACTCCAGAACATGGCTACCCTGCACATGGCCAAGAGTCTCGCGCAGAATCTGATCTACTATGCGCGCCTGTTGAAGATGCATCCACAAACCCTCGTGCCCGGAAAGGCGGTGTGTTGTAAGAAACACGCCAGCCTTGACGCACCGGCTTGAACGATGTTACTGCCCGAACGCGTGTCTGACTGGGCACAGCGGCAAGGGGCGCTGACTCGAGACGGCCTCGCAGCGGTTTGCACACTGTCTGCGGAACCGAGAAGCCAATCCGCGAGCAACGGTGTCGAAGTATCCGGAGGCTCCCTCATGTCGACTCGTGTTCCGGCGCACGGCGAACTGGTGTCGTGGATCGAGACCTTTGAAGCGATGTCCCTCGACGAGCGCCATATCCCGATCGATCCTGACACGCTCGCCACCTGCATCGAAATGGCGATCCAGGGTGCGACGGTCATCGAGGTTCGCGACTGGATGCGCACTCAGGCATCGGCCAGATTCCGAAGAACTGGTTCTATGTGATTTGTGCAGTAGCGCGCATCGACAGACAAGCGGTCGGTTTCTGGTAAGATCTGCATTCCCCCCAGCCACCATCCTTGGTGTGGCTTAGCTCGTGTCAATGAGGGGGCGTCGTGAAGATTGCCGCGAAGATCGCAGCCGCAGCATGTCTCCTCGCCATCGTCAGCGGATTCGCTGACGCGCAATCACTCGCCGACGCCGCACGCAAAGCAGAAGAACACAAGAAGTCTGCGACCGCGGCCGATACGAAGAAGGACGCCAAGACGGTCTACACGAACAAGGATCTCGACACGGCGCCGGAGTCGTCTTCAGCCACGCCGTCCGAGCCGTCCACGCCGTCTGACAAAGCACCCCTTGTCGTCAGTCCGACGATCGCTTCAGACGACGCATACGCCAGTGAACGCCAGCAAGCCAGAAAAGCGTTGGCGTCCGGATTGACTCAAACGCGCACGCGGATCGCGACCTACACGCGTCAACTGGAAACACTCGGCACCATGTGTGCCCCCGAATCGTACGACGGCCTTTCGATGCGGGCCGCGGCAAACCATCGGCAGTTGTGCAATCAGCGCCGAAACGAAGTTGACGGATTGAAGAAGGTCGTCGACGTGTACGCGGGCGCCGTGGAAGAGCAGGCGCGCGTGAAAGGCATCCTGCCGGGCATCACGCGTGATCTACTGAAAGAAATCGGCTGGCCTCTTCCGTAGCTCACTCACTCCCTGAACGGATTAGTCACACGAACCGCCCCGTACTTCTGCCCGTCCGAGAGGTCTTCCGAATACAGGACCTCTGCCCCTGATGCTTGTGCCGCTTGAACAACCAGGGCATCCCAGAAAGAGATCTGATAACGCCTCTCGAGATCGAGGGCTTCCAGAATAGAGTCGCCGTCGTTCACGATGACTTGCCACGTCAAGTAGTCGGCAACGATCTCGCGAGTCGCCGTGGTGTCGAGCGGTCGGCCAGCTTTCCGGCGCAGATTGACGGCGAGCTCCTGCAGCACCTGCGTGCTCAGAACACCGGTTCGATCGCGCCACAGCTCCTCCACCAGGGCCTTTGCGCGCTCGTGTTTCTCGCCTGCGGACATATCGTGGGCGTACATCAGGATGTTGGTATCGACGAAGTACCTATCGCTCATGGAGCTCGTCGCGCGAATGTGGCGGCATCCACCGCAGGTCCAATCCTTCGCGCAATCGCGCAAGGGCACGGCGTCGCGCTTTATCGAACGCCTTGCGTTCCCGCACGATGGCCTCGAGCCGGTCGGTCAATAGCCCGCTGATCGACCGGCCCTCTTCGGCGGCGACCACGCGCGCTTCGCGCAGCAAATCGGCGTCGAGCTTGAGCGTGACGTTGGTCTTCATGGCCTTGGTCCAACCGCACGTGATTCACGTGCTGCACCATTCTACGTGCCACGGGCCCGGCCCGCAACAGACTTATCGCCGATGCTGAACTGCAGGGATGTCTGCACATCATCACGGTCTTGTGGCAATGTCATAACGGAACGACCCGTCCGATGACCTCGGTTGAAGTCCGGAGATCCATTGTTCGCCGGCGCTGGCACATCGCAGTGGCCGTGTTCCTCGCCATCGCCCTTGCGGCATCGTTCTCGGCCGCCGCGGCGCAGGTGACGATCATGCGATACGCACGTCAAAGCCCCGCGCCGGTGAACCACGGACTCCCCGATCTCCCGCGTGGCTTCACGTTCTGCCGCCTGCGGTACGAACGCGAGCGCCGCCAGCGCAAGAGCGGATGGTGGGACGACTACCCGGCGTCGGACTTCAACTTCCTGAGCCGGTTCGAGGAGCTCACCACGGTCACCATCAGCCGCTGGAAGAACGGCGACCCGGGATTCGCGCAGGTCACGCTCGAGGATCCGGACCTCTTCCACTGTCCATTTCTCAAGATGCAGGGCGGCGCGAACTACGATTTCACTCCGGAGGAGGTCGCCACGCTCCGTCAGTACTTCCTCAAGGGCGGTTTCCTCTGGGAGGACGACAACTGGACCGACTCCGACTGGGAATTGATCAAGGCGAATCTGGTCAGGGTGCTTCCGGAGTACCCGATTGTGGAAATCACGCCCGGTCACCCGCTCCTCTCGGTGCTCTATCACGTATCCGAAATCCCGCAGATCCCGAGCATCGAATCGTGGCGCCGCAGCGGCGGGCAGGCCGACGAGTTCGGCGCGGGTCCGCCGCACCTGTACGCGATCTTCGGGGAGAACCAGCACTTGATGGTCCTCGTGAGCCTCAACTGCGACACGTCGGACAGTTGGGAGCGCGAGGGCGACAATCCCAATTACTTTCAACGGTTCTCACCGACCGGGTACGCGCTCGGCGTCAACATCGCGGTGTGGGTGATGAGCCACTGACAGTGCGAGATCCGTTCGTTCACGATCTCGAGCACATGCTGACCACGAACCGGAATGCGTGGAACCACGTCGCGCCGCTGTTCTTCGGCAGGACGGCGCTTCCCGAGTACGGCCCGCTCGCATCAACCGAGGACGAACTTCAACTCCTTGGCCCGCTCGAGGGCGTGCGTGCACTGGAGCTGGGGTGCGGCAGCGGCCATTCGCTTCGGTATCTCGCCGACCGAGGCGCATCGGAGGTGTGGGGCATCGACCTCTCGCCGGTGCAACTGGAATTTGCACGGACGACACTAAGCGGCGTGGGTGCGACAGTGCAGCTGATCGAATCGGCGATGGAGCGGGATTGCGGGCTCCCGTCAAGCCATTTTGATCTGGTCTTCTCGATTTACGGCATCGGCTGGACGACCGACCTCGAAGGGACGATGCGTCTTGTGGCGACGTCGCTGCGGCCCGGAGGTTACTTCGTCTTGAGCGGCGAGCACCCGGTGTACAGCTGCGTGAAATGGAACGGTACGCAGTACACGATCGCAGGATCGTACTTCGTCGAAGGTTCGCAAGAGTACGCCTCCTGGATGGGCAAGAACATCCCAATTGTGATCCAGCGGCGGACCCTTGCCGCGTTCATCAATGCGATCGTCGCCGCCGGCCTGCGCATCGACGCACTGGTCGAACCGCCCCTCAACGCGGCGGCGGTGGCAGACGAGCATCTGGACCCGGCGCGGTGGTATTCGGCTGACCGCGCCCGCCTGGTACCGACGACATTCATTCTCAAAGGGACGAAGCCATCGACCGATGTCCCGAAAGCGTGAGTGTGCTTCCGACTAGCATCCCCACGCGCCGCGCGCCGTGAATAAACTCATCCCAAGCCACCGATTTCGGACAGTCGAGCGATCGGCAGTCGCACGATGAACGACGCGCCTTGGCCCTCTCCGGCGCTCTCCGCGCGCACCGATCCGCCGTGCAACTCAGTTAGATGGCGAACGATCGCGAGGCCGAGTCCGAGACCGCCGTGGGGGCGCGTCGGCCCCGTGTGCTGCTGGCGGAAACGCTCGAAGACGTGCGGCAGAAATGCCGGCGAGATGCCGCTGCCATCGTCGCTGACCCGAATCGTCAGCTCATCGCCTTCGCGTCCGACATGAACGATCACCGTGCCGCCGACGTCGGTGAATTTGACCGCGTTCGAGAGTAAGTTCCAAACGATCTGATGGAGTCGATCGCGATCGGCAATGATCGCGGGTATCGCGGAATCGAGGCTCACGGTGAGCTGGATGTTCTTCGTCTGAGCCGCGGGCGCGACCGTGTTCGCCGCCGCGCGGACCACCTCGCCGGGATCGACCGCCTGTAGATGCAGGCGGAGCTGGCCTCCCGTAACGTGCGACATGTCGAGGAGGTCGTCCACGAGTCGGGCCTGCACCTGCGCGTTGCGCACGATCGATTCCAGCGCGGCACGACGACGATCTTCCTGGACTTGTCCGTCGAGCAGCATGCGCGACCACCCGTGAATCGCCGTGAGCGGCGTCCGCAGCTCGTGCGACAGCGTCATTAAGAAGTCATCCTGTGCGGCGCGCGCGGCCTGTTCAGCCGTCGCCTTGGCGTCCATCTGGCGGAACAGGATCGTGAGCACGAGGCCCAGGGTCGCCGTGACCACGAGGAAGAAGAGCAACGCGCCCAGGATCTGACGTCGGAATTCCTGCAACACGTCGTTGCGATCGAGCGCAACCGCCGTAATCAACGGCGGTGCCGTCGTCGCGTGCGAGCCGATAATTGTCAATCGGCCGTCGGACGCCGTGATGGTTTCGACGGAGCTGCCGGACGCGATCCGTTTCGCGGCAGGAAACAGCTGGTCGTCGGACGTCGCTGATCCGGCTGGTGCTGTGACGGACGGCGCACGGAAGAACACAGCTCCGTTTGGATGAAAGACGAAGAGGTGTCCGCGTGTGCCGACGTCGACGGTCCGCAGAAACGCCGATGGAAGCGATGGCTGAAATGTCGCGAAGACGATGCCCTTGAACTGACCGTCGTCGGCCGTCAGCCGACGGCCGATCGGAAGAAGGTATTGCTTTGGTTCGAGAACGGACACGAACGGCGTATCGACCATCAGGTCGTCGGATGCGTGGCTTGATAGCTGGACGAACAACGCGTCGGCGTGCTTCGACTGCCCCACGAAGCGCGGCTGTGTGGAGTGGCGGATCACACCGTCGGCATCAGTGACCGAAATCGAGCCTATGCTGCGGATGCCGGCGCGCGCCGATGCGAGACTCGGTCCCCAATCCTCTTCTGGCGCGGTCGGACCGCCGACGCGGCGGCTGTGCACCGCGAGCTGACGTAGCGCGCTATCGCCAGACGCGAACGATTCACGCAGGTACTCCGAGACGATGAGTGCGAGGTTCGTCGCACGATCTTCACCGCCGCGGAGCGTCTGACGACGCCACTCGACCTGATCGAGAACACGCAAAACCGTGACGGTCAGCAGGATCGCGGCGGTCAGGGTCGCGATGGCGGATTTGCGCACGAACTACGCGGCCTCTCAGATGCTGGGGAGCCATCATATCGGGAACTGCGTGGACTACGGACGCGACATGTTACGCACTCGAAGCCATCCCCGATTCGAAGCCTTGGCCGGGCGTCAAGCCTGAATCGTCCGCCACAAATTCCAGCGCGTAATACGCACACTCCGACACCACGGTTGGCCTTAGCCCCCGGTGCTCGGCTCGCCGAATGCGAACACGTCATCTTTCAGTGTCAGTCCCAATATGAAACACGCCGACACGTGAATTCCTTCGGCGAATTGCCCTGAAAACCGCATGGTGTTCTAAAGAGTCGCAGAAACACTAGCGAGTCTGTGTCGAGTTGAGACAATCCTGCCATCGCAGCAGCCCACACCCACGACTCGATCGAACGCAAGCGATTCTTGTACAGGCGTTTGCCAGAACGACGGTCAAATGTTCCGCGGCGGTACGGTCGTTGCGCTCGAGAGCGCACGCTATGACTCGATGGCGTTTCGCTTTCGTCGGCGCCTGCGTGCTCATCGCGGCGTGCGCGCCTTCGCGGCAAGGAGACGACGCGAAACTCGATCGCGCGCTGCGCGAATGGATGCGGCATCCTGTCGCGACGGCACGCGTGCTGATTCGACCCGAGTCCGGAGCCGCGGATCGCGTTCGCGCGCGGCTGGACCGGCTTGCGAGTCACGCGAGGGTCATTTCCGCTGACGACCGGTTGTTCGTGGCGCGAGTCGACGCCGAAGCGTTGGGGTCGATCGTTGCCGATACGTCCGTCCAGCGCGTTTCGTCCGATGCCGTGGTGAAGTCGCTCGGCAACGCGCTCGGCCAGAACACCTTGCTCGCCACCGAAGGGCTGATTTCCAAGAGCGGGACGGACTGGAAGCTCAGTACGCCATATCTTGGCCACAACGTTGGTGTCGCGGTCATCGATTCGGGCGTCAACAACGGCGAGATCGATTCAATCACCTTCTTCGATGGCACCAAGGGTTTGAAGAAGGTCGGGAAGTACGACGACTACGGGCACGGCACGCACGTGTCCGGACTCCTGGCCAGCAACGGCAACTTCTCGAACTTTCAATATCAGGGCGTCGCGTCGGCCGTTCAGCTCATCGAAGTGAAAGTACTCGACGCGAACGGTGACGGATACACGAGCGACGTGATCAATGCGATCAACTTCGTGGTTCAGAATCGAACCGCGCTCCACGTCGCCGTCATCAACCTGTCGCTCGGTCATCCGATTTATGAGTCCGCGGCAACCGACCCGCTCGTCCAGGCGGTCGAGAACGCCGTCGCGTCCGGCATCGCCGTTGTCGTCGCCGCTGGCAATTACGGCGGCGATCTGACGACGCACGACCCTGAGTACGCTGGCATCACGTCGCCCGCGAATGCGCCCGACGCGATTACGGCCGGCGCTCTGGACACGCATGGAACGGTCGCACGCGGCGACGATCAGGTCGCCTGGTACTCCTCGCGCGGACCAACGTGGTACGACGGTTTCCAGAAGCCGGATATTGTCGCGCCTGGCTCGCATCTGGTGTCGGACGTCAGCACGACGAGCAGTTTGTATTCGACGTACTCGCGCGGTCTGATCGCGGTCGGCGACAAGCGTTTTCTTCAGCTGAGCGGCACCAGCATGGCCGCGCCGGTCGTCAGCGGCGTCGTGGCCGCGATGATCGAAGCCAGTCGCGCGAACCATGGCGGCGCGCAGCTCACGCCGAATGCGATCAAGGCGATTCTGCAGTACACCGCGATTCCGCTCCAGAACGTGGATACGCTCTCGCAGGGCGCGGGAGCGTTGAACGGCGCTGGCGCAATTGCCATGGCTGTTGCGATTGACCCGCGCGTCGCGACCGGCAGCTGGTGGCTCACGACGGCTGTCAACACCTCAACGACGATCGGAGGCGAGACGCTCGCGTGGGGGCAGCGTGTCGTCTGGGGCGATCGCGTGATCTGGGGCAACCAGATCTTCACCAACGATGCGGCGTGGGGATTGCGCGTTGTCTGGGGCGATCGCGTGATTTGGGGAAATCGGGTCGTGTGGGGCAACAGCACGGTGTGGGACGACGGCAACCCGGGCGTCTGGGGCAGTCGCGTCGTGTGGGGTGACAGTGTCATCGGCGAAACGCACGGCTCGCGTGTCGTCTGGGGCGATCTGAATCCGAATGTGCGCGCCGACCGCGTCGTGTGGGGAGACTTGCAAGGGCTGACCATGGCGCCTTTGTCACTGTCTTCCGGAAACCTCGAGCGCGCGAACGGCGACTTGATCGCCAAGTAGCCGGCATCTTGGCTCTTCGCAAACTGCTCGTCGATCCGGCAGCTGGACGGCCGATTCGCCGCGAGTGGCGGACGGCATTGCCTGAAGCCGGCGACGCCGATGTCTCCGTGCGTGAATTGCGGCGCAGCGACGCACGGTCGCTCTTGAAACACCTGAACACGCCGACGGTTCTCCGCTATATCGCGCCGTGCCCGACGACGGTAGCCGGGTTCGAGCGCTTCATTACGTGGACACACCGCGAGCGTAGCCGTGGCTCGTTCGCCTGCTACGGCATCGTCACCGGCCGTTCCCGGTCTGCAGTAGGTGTGATCCAGTTTTGGCCGATCGAGCGCGACTTCTCGACCGCCGAATGGGGTTTCGCGCTTGGTGCGCCCTACTGGGGCAACGGCGTGTTCCTTCGTGCCGCGACGCTTGCGCTCGATGTCGTGTTTTCGGAGATCGGTGTGCATCGCCTCGAAGCGCGCTCGGTCGATGCAAATAGCGCCGCGAACATGGCGCTCCACCGTCTCGGCGCCACGCCGGAAGGCGTGCTGCACGCCGGTTTCCGAAAGGACGGCATCGTTCGCGACCACATGATGTGGTCCATCCTGGCTCCCGCGTGGAAGATCCGCCGGGAGCCCGCACGTCATGACAATTGATCGACGGTCTGGCAGATCGCCGTTGCCGCTGACCGCTTTCATCGTCGCGGTCGTGGGCTGTGGCGCCGCCGTGATTGCGGACAGCGCATGGCGACTCTACCCGGGGTCGTTGAACGCGTACGCCATTGGCCTCGCCGCGTTGACGGTGGCGAGCGGGCGGTTCGCGATCAAGATTCCGGGACGGCCGGCCACAGTGTCAGTTTCCGAGGTCTTCGTCTTCACCTCGATCCTGCTCTTCGGTCCTGCAGTTCCCGTGTTGACAGTCGCCATCGACGGGTTGTGGATTTCGATCTCGCAGCGCGACCGGCGCCTGTATCGCGCGGTGTTCAACGTCGCTGAGCCGGCGATCTCCACGTGGACTGCCGCGCACGTGTTCTTCGCTGTCACGCAGACGACTGCCGGCTCTATGCTGCCGACCGGCCTCGCGTCGGTGCTGGTCGCCACCGTCGCGATGGCGGCGACGTTCTTCGTGCTCAACAGCGGCCTGAGCGCGGTCGCGGTCTCGCTCGAAAACGGCTCGTCCGCTTTTCAATTCTGGCGCGGTCATGCGTGGTACCTCGCTGTCAACTACTATGCCGCAGCATCGCTCGCCGCGTTGGCGGTGAACAGCGGTGCGCGGATCAATTTTGGCGTCGCTACGCTCGCGCTGCCGTTGCTCCTGCTCTCCTATGTCGCGTACCAGGAAGCCGCGGCGCGGGTAGACGAGACGAAGCGTCACCTCCGCGACGTCGAGCACCTGTATCGTGCGTCGGTCGAGATGCTCGCGATCGCCGTCGACGCGAAGGATCAGGTGACGCACGGCCACATTCGACGCGTGCAGCGTCACACGCTGGCGGTCGCTGCCGCGCTGGGCGTCAGCGACAGGCGAGAGATGAAGGCGATCGAGGCCGGAGCGCTGCTCCACGACATCGGCAAGCTCGCCACCCCCGATTACGTCCTGAACAAACCGAGCGGGCTGACGAACGCCGAGTTCGAGACGATGAAGAAACACGTCAGCATGGGCGCCCGGATTCTGACGGCCGTCGATTTTCCGTACCCGGTCGTCCCGATCGTACGACATCACCACGAACGCTGGGATGGCCGTGGATATCCCGACGGACTCGTTGGAGCGGAGATTCCGCTCGGCGCGAGAATCCTCGCAGTTGTCGATTGCCTCGACGCGCTCACGTCGGATCGACCGTATCGCGTCAAGCTGACCGACGACCAGGCGATCGCGGTGCTGCGATCGCGACGCGGCACGTACTACGAACCGGCAATCGTCGACACATTCATCGACTTGATTCCCGCTCTCCGGCAGGACGACCATACAGCCGACGATCCGGCAGTTGCGCAGGCATCGGTTGTCGCCGGCCTCGCTCGAACGACTCGAGTCGGCAGCGCCGATCCCGAGTCGCCCCCTACGACGCCTTCGGTGCCTCCGCCAGTGCAAGCGTTCATTCAGCAGCGGATGCGTTCGTTCCCCCTGGCTGAAGCGTGTCTCTTCCGCCTCAGTGGCTCGAACGACATGCTCGTGCCAGCGTTCGCCACGCCGAGGCTCAATCGCGTCGTCGGCCAGGTCGAATTGCCTGTCGGCTCGGGTGTCAGCGGCTGGGTGGCGGCAAACCGGAGCGCGATTCGCGACGCGCAAGCCATTCTGGATCTCGGCAACATCGTCGGTGCGTTCGGGTTCGAACGGTGCACTGTCGTCCCCGTTTTCAGATGCGCGGAACTATTCGGCGTGCTGAGCGTGTATACCCCTGAAACCGGGTTGACCGGCGACATGACTGACGCAATAGGCCTGCTGGCGCAGGAGGTCGGCGTGCTGCTGGCGCACGACTCGTCGCTTCGCGCCAAGCCGCGGCTCTCCGCCGCCGCATCCTGATATGGCACCCGGCACGATCCGCAAGGTTCGACCTTCACTGGCTGTGCTGCTTCTGACGACTGTCGTGCTCGGCGTCGTTGCGGCTCCGCGGAAAAATGGCGTGACTTCCGGCACAGATCCGAACCTCGCACCGACGGGTACACTCGTTGCCTCGCTACGCGCCGAACCTCGGTCGTTCAACCGCTACATCGCACGCGACTTCTCCACCACGGTCGTGACGCTGCTCGTGCACGACACACTCGTGCGGATCAATCGCGTCACCGACCGACTCGAGCCCGAGCTCGCCGACCGATGGGATCTACTCGCGGATGGTCGCACCTATCGTGTTCACCTGCGCGAGGACGTTCGATTCTCCGATGGCACGCGGTTGGATGCCGACGATGTGGTTTTCTCGTTTCGCGCGATCGCCGATTCGTCGATCGACAGCGTACTGGCCGACACGCTTCAAGTGCGCGGCCGGCCGATCGTCGTCACGCGCGAAACCGCGTCTACCGTGATCGTCGAGTTTCCGTCGCCGACCGCCGCCGGCCTGCGGATGCTGGACGGCGTTCCCATTTACCCGCGACATCGCCTCGAGGCGGCGTTCAAGACCGGCGCGTTCCGGACGGCATGGAGCCTGTCGACTCCGCTGTCAGACATTGTCGGCCTCGGGCCGTACGTGCTGGCCCGGTACGAGCCCGGACAACGCCTGACGTTCGAAACGAACAGGTACTACTGGCGTGACGCGACACGGCACGCACCGAGGCCCGGTCTCGTGCTCGAGATCGTCCCCGATCAGGACAGCGAGCTTCTTCAACTCGAGACCGGCGCGATCGACTTCACGCAGAGTGAGTTGCGCCCGTCGGACATCGCCGCCTTGAAACGCTCGGCTGGCGATCGAACCGCAGTCGTGGAGGCCGGTGTCGGCCTCGATGGGGATCTGTTCTGGGTGAATCTGACGTCAACACGCGCCCGTGCGCCGCGCACCGCGTGGTTGCAGCATCGGGAGTTTCGGCGAGCGATCGCGCAGAGCATCGACCGGCGCCAGTTCACCGACACGGTATACCTGGGGGCCGCGCAGCCGGCTGATAGCATCGTGTCGCCCGGCAACCGCTCCTGGCATGTTGACGCGTCGCTGCCGCCATTCGATCCTGACGCAGCACAGAAGTTGCTCGGCGGACTCGGTGCGCACGATCTGCGCTTCACGCTGGTGACTCAGAAAGGCAATACGTCGCTCGAACGCGGGGCCGCCGTCATTCGCGAGAGCCTCGCGCGTGTCGGCGTGCACGTCGACGTGGTGGCCCTCGAAGTCGGCGCCCTCATCGAAACGATTATGCGCGGCGACTATGACACCGCGTACTTCCGCCTGCTCACGACCGATTCCGATCCGTCACTGAACCTCGATTTCTGGTTGAGCAGCGGCTCGGCACATGTGTGGAATCCCCAGCAACGCACGCCCGCCACGCCGTGGGAAGCTGAAATCGATCAACTGATGGATCGCGTGTCGACTTCGGCCGACGTCGCCGAGCGCCGCGCATCGTTCGCGGCCGTGCAGCGGATCATCGCGCGCGAACTGCCGGTCATGTGCTTCGCCTTTCCTCGCATCGCCGTCGGGACGAGCCTGCGCGTCGCTCACGCACAGCCCGCCGCTTTCCGTCCGCCGTTGCTGTGGAACCCCGGTGACGTCGATGTAGTCGGGCCCGGGCGGTAATCGGACTGCATCTCCATCGTATAATCCAAGCCCTCCGAACCCACGGTTGGCCTTAGCGCCTGGCACTCGCCCGCCGCGTACGAAATCCTGATGCTCATCGGTCAGGGAGGGATGGGCGAGGTCTATCGCGCTCGCGACTCCAAGCTCAATCGCGACGTGGCGATCAAGGTCCTGCCGTCCGAGGTGGGGCGGATGGCGATCGGCGCGCCGGCGCTCGAGGCCGTGGGAGCGCATCCGTTGACCCTGGTGCAGAACTGGGCGAAGGCGGCGCCATCGCGGTAGACGTATACTTCCGACTCTCTGACGCACGCGGACTCCACTCAGGATTTCATCGGTCGCGTGGCGATTGTCACGGGTGCGGCCCGCGGTCTGGGTCGCGCCGCGGCCGCTCGCCTGCACGAGCGCGGCGCATCCGTCGCGGTGAACGTGCGTGATGCGGCACGCGCCGAGCAGGTCGCGCTCGACATCGGTGAACGCGCCCTCGCCGTCCCTGGCGATGTCGCCGCTCCGGGCGGTCCCGAATCGATTGTCAACCAGACACTCGAGCGCTTCGGCCGGGTCGACATCCTCGTCAACAACGCGGCGCTGCCGTTGACCACGCGATTCGAACGCATCTCGGCGCGCGAGTGGCGGGAAGCGCTGGAGGTCAATCTGACGGCGCCGTTCCTGCTCATTCAAGCGGTGTTGCCGTCGATGAAGATGCAGCGGTACGGCCGCATCGTGAACATCTCGTCCACGGCAGGGCGCATGGTCAGCACGCTGGGCGGCGCGCATTACACGACGTCGAAGACCGGGTTGCTGGGTCTCACACGCGCGGCCGCGAAGGAACTCGGGCCGTACGGCATCACCGTCAACGCGGTCTGCCCCGGCATGATCGACACCGAGTTGACGCGCGAGACAGCCACGCCGGAGCAGCTCGAGCGACTGGCTGCGGCATACCCGGTCCCGCGACTTGGTACCGCACGGGAAGTCGCTGACCTTATTTGCTTCGCCGCGTCGGAGGCCGCTGGCTACATCACCGGTGCCGCCTTCGACATCAACGGCGGCGACCTCATGATGTAGGATGGGTGAATGAAAGACAGCAAACGCGTGCTCATCGCGCTCGTACTGGCCCTCGTGCTCGGAGCGGGCATCGCCGCTTCAGGCAACGCATCGCTGCTTCACGCGGCCGACGCGATCGAACCGATCGGCACCCTCTGGGTCAACGCGATCCGCATGACGGTGATTCCACTCGTCGTCGCGCTGCTAGTCACCGGCGTCGCGGCCACATCGGGGCGGGCAATGGGTCGGCTGGGCGGTCGCACGATCGCGGTGTTCGCGCTCCAGCTCGTGTACTTCGGCCTGATCGTTGTGCCGATCGTTGCGACGTTGTTCGCCAATCTGCTCTACCGTCTGGCGTCGAAGCCACCACTCCCGGCAGGCGCTGCCGAAGCTGCGAGTCAGCTCACCGCGGCCGGCGGCGCGCAGACCTTCTCGGGCTGGCTGGTGTCGCTCATCCCGGTGAATCCGGTGGCTGCCGCGGCAAACGGCGCGATGATCCCCTTGATCGTGTTCTCCGTGCTGTTCGCATTGGCGCTGGCGCACAGTCCGTCGCCGGGTCGAGAGCGGCTCGTTGGCTTGTTCGAAGGACTGCGCGACGTGATGCTGGTCCTGGTGGGGTGGATCGTGGCCACTGCGCCGATCGGCGTGTTCGCGCTGATGTTGCCGATGGCCGCGCACGGCGGGTCGTCGCTCGTCGGTGC
>Ga0126381_100002221_pt1 | contig 21015 bp, 16 predicted proteins | sample PanSoiMetPlot_28_FD_96465 | JGI IMG/M metagenome (GOLD analysis project Ga0126381, IMG submission 96465) | Tropical forest soil microbial communities from Panama - MetaG Plot_28 | ecosystem: Environmental > Terrestrial > Soil > Tropical forest > Bulk soil | place: Panama | collected 2016-02-17
GCATATCTTCTGTGGAAGTTTTGATTGCAGGAGGATTGTATGGAGCGCAAGTTAAAGACGATCTCCAAAGAGAGCATTCCAGAAGCGATCTCGAAGGCGGAACATTATCGTCATTTGAATGAGCCTGAGGAGTCGGAGTCCATCTGCCACGACATTCTGGCGGTCGATCCGGAGAACCAGACTGCCATGCGGATTCTCGGATTGGCCATTACCGACGAATTCACGGGGGGGACGTCGGACCGGTACGTCGAAGCAGAAAAGATGTTTCAGAGACTCTCCGACGCCTACCAGCGCGAGTACCACCTCGGACTCCTCCTAGAGCGGCGCGCCAAGGCGCAAATGCGCGCCGGACATCCACCAAGCCTGCTCAAGCATTTGTTTGAAGAAGCGATCGTGCATTTCGAAAGGGCGGAGAAGCTTAGCCCCCCTAACAATGACGATGCGATGCTGCGGTGGAACCGGTGTGTTCGGCTGCTGGATAAGCTCCCGGCCGAGTTCCCGCGTCACGAGCAGAGCTTCGAGGACGACGATACGGCGCCGATCAAAATCTCGCCGTGGAGAGCGACCGCGAAGTAGGATCACAAATCATTTCCTGCGCTGCCCGCAACTGCCGTGCGACCGGCCGTGCTCGCGGCAGCGCAGAGGTTGTGCCCGCCTGTTCCATATACAATCTGTGAAGTCTTACCGTGAAACGCATCTCCACCGTTGCCGAGATGAAGGCTGCCTGCCGCCAGATCACGCGTGCAGGCAAGACGCTGGGCTTCGTCCCGACCATGGGCGCGCTGCACGACGGACATTTATCGCTGGTGCGGGCGTCGAAGGCCCGGTGCAATGTGACCGCAGTCTCCCTATTTGTTAACCCGCTGCAGTTTGGACCCACAGAGGACCTGCACAAATATCCACGCATGCTTGAGCGCGATGCGGCAATGCTGGAGCAGGCCGGCGCCGACTTTCTGTTCGCGCCTCCGGTGGAGGAGATGTACGCCGGGGCCGAGGTGAACGCCCAACCGAACGGACCGCACCTCTCGGCACCCTCAAAGCAAGCCCCGGATCACAGGTCGGATACCTACGTTGTTGTCGAGGGTTTGAGCAACAAGCTGGACGGCGCTTCGCGGCCGGGTCATTTTCGCGGGGTGGCGACGGTGGTGGCGAAGTTGTTTGAGATTGTGCGGCCCGATTGCGCCTTCTTTGGCCAGAAAGACGCGGCGCAGGTCGCAGTGCTGCGCAGGATGGCGCGCGACCTCGACATGGATGTGGAGATCGTCGTCTGCCCGATTGTGCGCGAGAAAGATGGCCTGGCCATGAGTTCGCGTAACGCGTATCTTTCGCCGGAGCAGCGGCAGCAGGCGCTGGTGCTGCATCGTGCCCTCCTGCGCGTGCAGATGATGGCTGACCGTGGCGAGCGCGACGCGAAGACGCTGCGCGAAATTGGGAAACAGGTGATCGCAGAAGAGCCCGGCGCGCGCCTGGACTATTTCGAGTTCGTGGATCCGGATACGCTCGATCCGGTTGAGCATGTTAAGGCGGGAGCACTTGTCGCGGTGGCGGCGTATGTCGGGACGACGCGGTTGATTGATAACATCCTGCTGACGTGAGCAAGCTGTTGTCCGTTGCCGGTTGTCAGTTGACAGTAAGATCAAAAGTTCCAGCAAGCGAAGTTTGGGTGCACGCCTGGCGGGGATCGCAGCGGCCAGGTTACGGTTGTCGCTGTTTGTCGCGGTGCTGAGCCTAGCCGATGGCCGGTCCCGACATTCATCTGCACCGTCTTCTAGGGGAAAGCATTGGATAGCTTGGCGACGTCTTCTTCAACGCGGCGGGGCAAGCTTAAGCGTTGGTACACCCAGGTGGCCCTTGCCGTATTCAACGGTCTCCTGCTGTTCCTCGTCGTGAACCTTATTCTCTACGCAATCATCCGCGTGAGGCGGCCGGCGAAGCCGCAAGCACAAACGGAAACACAAGCACAAATGCAAACGCCCCTTGAGGAGTACGGAATTGACAAACTCCTGAAGGCATATCCTGGCTGGAAGGAAGGCGAGGTCAGGAACCTGGTCTCCGAGAACTACAGGGAATCCCGACTCGAGTTCGAGCCCTTTACCGGGTTCCGACAGAAGCCCGTTCGAGGCAAGTTTGTCAACGTCGATCCCGCCGGTTTCCGCTTCTCAAAAGATCAGGCGCCGTGGCCGCCCCGTTCCGATACGGTGAACGTGTTCGTGTTCGGGGGATCAACCACTTTTGGATTTGGTCTCCCCGATGACGAAACCATTGCTTCCTATCTACAGGAATGTGCTCCGGCGAATCGTTCAGGCGGATTTGTGTCGGTGTACAACTTTGGGCGGGAAGGCTACTTCAGCAGCCAGGAACTGGTCCTTTTTCAGCAGTTACTGAAGTCAGGTTTTGTACCTCAAGTGGCGGTGTTTATCGATGGCCTCAACGACTTCTGGATTGTCAATGGACCCTTGTATACGGAGAGGCTGAGGGATGTCTTTGCCTGGAAAGAGGAACACAGCCCACTCGACGACTTGCCCATGATCCGGGCAGCCTATTGGATGGCAGCGCGCTGGAGATCGCAACCTCAGCAGCCTGTGGATACCCCTGGCCGGAACGATTGGGAGAAACCGGAATCCGAGAAGCCTGTACACGACACCGACCGTGCCCTGCTGGAAGGCATTGTGGATCGATGGCTGGCCAACAAAAGAATGATCGAAGCGGTCGCCAGGGACTTTGGAGTGCGTCCAATTTTCGTGTGGCAACCGGTGCCGGCTTACAAGTACGACACGCGTTACGACCTGTTTTTCCGCTCTTACCCCGTATACACCAGGTGCCGATACGGCTATGCGCTCATGGACAATCTGCGGGCAGAAGGAAAGTTGGGAACTGACGTACTGTGGCTGGCCGATATGCAGCAGGACAAGCAGGAAAACCTTTACGTTGACACTGCGCACTACACCGCCGCTTTTTCCAGGGAAATTGCCGCTCAGATATGCGGATTTCTGCGTCAGCACCCGGAACAATCAGGTCCGAAAAGTCCGGTAACAGCACAAAAGAACTGACCGTGCCTCTTCGGCGCCGTAAAGATCACCAAGCGCACAGCTAATCCGGGCGGGCCTCCCTCTGAAGACGCGCTGGTTCTTTCCACACCGATATCCATGCACCTCCTAACAGCAGCACCACGGGATAGCACTCCAGCGTGTAGCGGGGTTCGGGGTTGGAGATGGTGCCGAGGAAGGCTGAACGCAGGACGACGAAGAGCAGCATCATTCCCAAGTAGCGCGGGTGCGGGCCGCGAATGATGGCCATCACAGCGGCGACGACAAACAGAAGATTCAGCAATCCCCACAGCGTCGCAATCACCGACGATTCGGTATCGTCGGAGAACTCCCACCAGCGGGAGTTCAGCGGCAGCATCTCGGTGCGCGGACGGAGCCACATATCGAGCGAGCGCAGCGTAGGCAGCCAGAGGTAATAGCGTAGGGGATGACGCTCGATCCGCTCGTTAGCTAATTGCATCAGGCGGTCGTTCAGCGCGGGATTAATTACCAGAATTTTCGAGTAATCATTAAAGATGGCCTGCGTCTTCTCGCGTTCGCCGGCATTGTCAAAAGCGCGCGACGGCGTCAGGCTCAGGTCGACCTTGTCACCGGGGACCACCCAGTACACCTCTTCCGTCGAGACGTAGTCGGCGGCCCAGGTCCGCACCCACTTGTCGAAGCCGTCGGGGACGAACTCGTCCGGATCGTTGGCCAGCTTCGGAACCAGCGGCTGAACAACGTGAAACTCACGCCAGTTGCGGATGGTCCAGGGCACGAGTGGCGCGAGCGATATGGCCAGCACCAGCACTCCGGCCCAGAACAGGTGCGCGCGTTTCCGTCCGCCACGCCACATTCGCCAGAGTAAGTAAAGGCCTATGGCGACGAGCAGGATTCCGCCGTCGGGCCTTAACAGAATTCCGCACGCCACGGCGATGCCGCACCAGATCCATGCGGACCACGATAGCCCGCCCTCATCGATTGCACTGAATCCTGCGGCCGCAGCATCCAGCGCCACTGCTGCGAAGAAAATGCTGAGCGTTTCCGCCAAAGGCGCCACGGTGTAGTTCGCCGTGAAGGGACACAGTGCGGCGAGTAGAAATGCGAATCTCGCTGCACGCTCCGAGATCGTTCGTCGCGTGAGGTCGGCGATGACGAAGCAGGTAATGACATCGATGACGATTTGCGCCAGCAGTACGGCGTGGTAGTGTTCCCGGCCCAAGAGAACAAAGCAGCCGGCAATGAATCCGGGATAGCCGGGCAGTCGTATCAGTGTGGGGTGCACGCCGTCAGAGTGCGTCAGGCCGAAGGTACCGTAATCCAGCCAGTTCTTCGCGATGTCGCCGTAGACGAGCGAGTCGCCGGTCACATGCGGGAACTTGAAGTAAAAGACGAGGCGCAGAACGAAGGCACAGACGGTGAGCGTCAGGAAATACGTTGGAAATCGGCGAAGAAACGTCCAGAACGGCGGTGCTTTGTGATGTTCCTCGCTCACTAAGGGGAATATAGCATCAGGTCCGCCTCTTACATCGCGCGATCGCCCAGCCCCTGACACCTCGTCACTGTGTTACAACAAAAGCTCATGTCTATTTCGCCGTCCTCACGCATGGGCGCGCCGCAGTTGATCGCGCTTATTCTGCTGGCCGTCTTTGCAACCCAATGCGTGTGGCTGATGGCGCACCATCCCCTGGCGGCCACAGAAGGCGTTTACCTGGAGGCCGGATTGCTCCACATGGAACGCCTGGCCAGCGCAAACGTGCAGCAGCATACGGCGCTGGTGCCGCTGATGGCTGGAATACCTGCCCGGCTGTGCGGCGCCGAACAGCACGTCACCGAGTTCAATCGCTACCGTATCGTTATCCGGCTGCCCTTTCTGATCGTCGGCGTGCTGCTGGGCGCCTCGCTCTGGTATGTCGCTCGCAGACTCTACGGCAACATCGGCGGATATGTCGCCCTGGTGCTATATACCTTCTCGCCGCTGACCATACAGTCGGCGAGCGAAGTCAGTCCTGCGATCGTCGGCGCCTGGGGCGGCTTCGGCCTCATCTTCACCGGCATTGCCGTTGCCCACACGCTTTACGCTCCGAGAGAAGTTATCCTCTGGAACTGGCGCCGCATCCTGCTGATGGGACTTTCCGTCGCGATCTGTGTTGGCGCGCAGTATTCATTCTGGCTGCTGTTGATTCCGGCGCTTCTTTTCATGCTGTGGGTAGGGCATGTGAGGCCGGGCGCCGTCCTGGTGATCTTTGGTGCGGCCTGCATGATCGGGCTCGTGCTCTTATGGGCGCTCTTCTCCTTCCGTCCCGCGCCATTTGTTCGCGCCCTCACTGGCGCCGACTGGCTGGAAGTGGCCTCCCGAGGATTCGTCACGCCCGGTATGTCGTTCGTCTTCTCCAGCTTCTTCCTGGAGAATGGATTGGGATTATTGATCCTTACAGCCGTGACCCTGGGTACATTTATTGTCTGGAAGCGTGCACGGTTTTTCGGAAATACTGCGCCTTTGATCGTCGCTGTCCTGCTCTTCAGCCTGGGGCTGCGAATGCATTTCTCGGCTTACACCTTCTGTTTCCTGGCGCTACCGTTCCTCATGCTGTTTATGGCTGGCGTCTCCGCCGATCTGCTGGAGGGTCGATATGCCGTAATCGCCAATGCGGTGGTCTTCGGCGCGGTAATCGCCAATGCCATGATCGACATTTACGGGCTGCTCAATATCAGTTCCCGGGCGCGATAGTTCCCGAGTCGATAAAAAACTTTCTCGCATCTAAAGGGTTGGAATAAACTGGGGGAGCCATGGGAACCCGGGATCGATCGATCGCACATGCGGTGAGAGATTTCCTCGTAGTATTTTTGCTGACAGCTGTTGTCGCTCTTCCTGCCAGCGCGCAATTTCCCGGCCCTCCTTCGACCACGGTGGTAAACGGCCACCCGCTCGCGCCTCCGCCCAGCGTCACCTCCATTGCGGGACAGCATCTGCCGAATGCCTTGCCCAGCGTGACCTCGATTCCGAACATGAATCCGCATTTCACCTATGGACAATATCCACACGGCTACTATCACCCGCGTGGATATGGTTATGGGGGCTATGGGTACTCGATTCCTTACTACTATCCGATCGATAATTCCGCATACGGCTATGACTATGTAGGTGGTTCCGGTGCCGGTCCGGACTTGTATTCTGGTCCGCCGCTCGGGCCGAACGATCCCACCTATCACATGATCGTCGAGCAGCCCCCGGCAAGACCGTATGGCGACGACGTCCCGCCACCGGCGTACGCCTCCAGACCTCCGGCCCCCGAGCCGCAAGTTCCTCCGCCGGCCGATGTGAAGCCCGGCGAGCCGACCGTGTTGGTGTTCCACACCGGTAAGCAGCAGGAAGTCACGAACTACGCGATCATGGGTGACTCGCTCTATGTCTTCGACCAGGGCCGCAAGAAGATCGCTTTGGCTGACTTGGACATTCCGGCGACGATCAAAGCGAATGACGATCGCGGCCTTGAATTCCGCATGCCGCCTTCAGCCAGGAAAAAGGCGACTGCCGCTCCCCAAACTTCCTCGCCCGATCAGAATGAAAACGCCAAGCCTCCGGCAAATATAGCCACGGCGATGCCATAGCCCTCATCTTTGACCATTCCACACTGGCCCGCATGCCTGGCTTATCCCGAGGAGTCGTGAGGCCTGCGGGGATTTGCTTTTTCCCTGCGTTCCGCCCTCGCCTAAACGCAATCGGGTGGAGCGCCGCTTCAGCGGGGCTATGGCAAGGCCTTGTTGTTAGCGAGCTTTGGCCGCTGAGGTAATCGCGCGGCCATGCGATTCCTACCACTCCCGACTCCATTTACAATCATTAGGTGCATAAGTTTTTCGACAATCCGGCGGAGCGGATTGCCCCGGAAGGTGCGCGGGTACATGCTTCGATGTGCATCGGCGGCGTAGAAGTCCGCCCCGCCACCGTGCTCGCCCCAATGGCCGGCATTACTGACACGGTCTTCCGCCGCTTCATTCGCAACTTGGGCGGCTGCGGTCTCATGATGACCGAGTTCACCTCGGCCGACGGCATTATTCGCCACAAAGACAAAAAGGCGAAGCAATACCTCACGTTTTACGGCGATGAGCACCCAATCTCGGCGCAGCTTTTCGGCAGCGACCCCGCGACCCTGGCCGATGCTGCGCGCGTTGTCCAGGACCTCGGCTTCGATCTGGTCGACCTCAACCTCGGCTGCCCGGCGAAGAAGGTTGTGAAGTGTAACGGCGGCTCCGGCCTGCTGCGCGACTTGCCTCTTATCCGCAGCATCTTTGAGTCAGTTCGATCGGCCGTCACAATCCCCTTCACGGTGAAGTTCCGCGCCGGCTGGAACGATCAGGAAGTCGTGCACGTCAATCTTGCCAAGCTCGCGGAGCAGTGCGGTCTCGCCGCAGTGGCGTTGCACGCCCGCACGCGCGAGCAGGGCTACAGTGGTCAGGCGCGCTGGGAGTGGATCGCTGCCGTGAAAGACGCGGTCAAGATTCCCGTCATCGGCAACGGCGACGTGCGCTCGCCCGAAGACGCGGCGGCGATGATCGCGCAGACCGGCTGTGACGGTGTAATGATCGGCCGCACCGCGGCGTCAAATCCCTGGATCTTCCGCCAGATCGAGCAGTACACCGCCACTGGCGCTTACCCTCTGCCGAGCGACGCTGACCGCTACAACATGATTCGCACCTACTTCGCTATGCTGCTCGAGGAGCGCATGGTGGGCGCAGAAGGGAAGATGAAGCAGTTTGCCTCCTGGTTTACGCACGGCGTGCCGCACGGCGCGCAACTGCGCAAGACGGTCTACGAAGCAAAGGCCGGGCAGGAGATTCTCGACGCAGTCGATCGCTTCTTCCAAGCGCTGCTGAACGGAAACCTCGACCCGGTGTCCCTCCCTCAGCAGCGGCTCACGGTCGAAGCCCTGTCGTCCTGATCCGGTCCGATTCAGACACAATCGCGCTTCGTGGTAGTATGTCGGCCTACCGACGGAGCACCATCATGCCTCATTGCACCAAGTGCGGAGCAGAGGTTCCCGCCACTGCGCAGTTCTGCCAAACCTGCGGACAACCGCAGCCCGCCACAGCAACGGGGCCTTACACGCCGACGCCGGCAGCGACCCAGGGTGGACTGTCGGAGAACGCCGCCGCTTGCCTAAGCTATGTCCTGGGCTGGCTTACAGGAATCATCTTCTTCGTTATCGACAAGCGCCCATACGTTCGCTTCCATGCCGCGCAGTCAATCGTCACTTTTGGCGGCCTGCACATCATCCGCTTCGTGCTGGCCATGATCTTCGGCGTGGGATTTTTCTTTGGAGGACGCGGGCACTGGGACTATGGCGCAATGGGCAGCTGCGGAGTCGGACTTGCCCTCCTGGCCGCGCTCGGCTTCCTGACTTTCATCCTATGGATCGTCTGCATGGTCAAGGCAGGATCGGGATCAAGGTTCGTGCTGCCGATTTCGGGGCCGATAGCGCAGAATCTTGCCGGGCAGTGAGGCGAAAATATCACGCAGCCAATATTTTTCATGCCTTTTTCATTTGCTGATCGCCTACAATCGGAGCACACCTTTCGATCCTGGCCGGAGTACCCATGAGTACCGTCGTAGCCGCCCTCAAGTCCTTTGAGCAGCACCTGGATGACACCCCATTCACCAAAACCCAACGCAAGGTTTGGATCCTCTCGGCTATGGGCGTGCTCCTCGACGGCTTCGACTTCTTCATCATTGGCGTCGCGCTGCCGCTTATCGCGCATGAGTTCCATCTGACGCCGACACTAAAAGGCCTGGTCGCCGTAGCTGCTGTTGCCGGCGCCTTCCTCGGCGCGCTCGTCTTTGGGCAGGTAGCGGACCGCGTCGGTCGCAAGGGAATGTTTCTCGTCGACATCATCCTCTTTGTTGTCTTCTCCGCCGCATCAGCCGCGGCATGGAACGCCGCGTCTCTGATTGTCTTCCGCTTCATACTCGGCATCGGTATCGGCGCCGACTACCCAATTGGTGTCTCGTATATCGCGGAATGCGTGCCAACACGTTTGCGCGGCCGGCTCATCGTCGGGGCTTTCGCGTTCCAGGCGCTCGGTTCCCTCATGGGAGTGCTGGTTGGCCTGATGATCCTCAAAGCCGACCCGGCGTTGGGCGCATGGCGAATCATGCTGGCCTTCGGCGTACTGCCCGCAATCGCCGTCGTCCTCATGCGCGAAGGGCTGCCGGAAAGTGTGCGCTGGCATCTGGCGCGAGGAAATTATGAGAAGGCTTCCCACGCGGCCAGCGCATTGCTGGAGTTTCCGGTTACCCTAAACGCGCAGAACTCACCGCAGCTTGAGCATCGCCTCTCCTTCGGCTCGCTCTTCAAGAAGCGCTACATCCGCCGTACCATCTTCGCCTCCGTGCCCTGGTTCCTGCAGGACATTTCCACGTACGGTATTGGAATCTTTACGCCGACGATTTTGGCCGCGATGGCGCTGGGCGGAGGCACCACCTTCATCGCCAAGGATATCGGCGCAACCGAAGGCGCCGCCGCCGTAGACCTTCTGCTCCTGGTTGGATTCACGCTGGCGATCATCCTCGTGCACTATGTGAGCCGCATCAGCTTGCAGATCGTCGGTTTCCTGGGGATGGCGCTGGGACTTCTGATGGCAGCGAGTTCAGCTTTGTATCCTGCCGGCTCGGATGGCCAGCTTGGGATGATCATCGGCGGCTTTATGGTTTTCAATTGCCTGATGAACATGGGCCCGAATGCGACCACTTATCTTCTCTCAGGTGAAACCTTTCCTACGTCAATTCGTGCGACCGGAGCCGGATTTGCGGCTTCGCTGGCGAAACTCGGCGCCATGCTGGGCACGTTCTTCTTCCCCGTCATGAAGCACGACATGGGTATCACACCGCTGCTCATCTCATTGGCGGCGGCCAGTGCGCTTGCGGCGGCAGTCACCTATGGCTTCCGGGTGGATACGCGCTCTTCGCTCGACGCCCAACACGTCGAGCATGCAAAGCCTGTGCGATACGTGGAAGCTGCCGCCAGTTAGCTTCGGCAATTTTTCCCGACGGCTTTGCGCCTCGCGCCCCGCTGCCTGCGCATCGAATATCATATTGGCTGGAAGAGGGAGCATGAGCACTGAATTGAAGACGCAAGTTCACGTGTCGCCGCTTGCGGGCAAGCCCGCGCCAAAAAGCATCCTCATTGATCCCGCTCGCCTCGAGCGCGACTATTACGAGAAACAGCCCGAGCTCGACGATCCCAATCAGCTCGTTAGCTTCGGTACCAGCGGCCATCGAGGCTCGCCTCTGCGCGGCACCTTCACGGAAGCCCACATCCTGGCGATCACGCAGGCGATTTGCGATTACCGCCGCAGCAAAGCTACCGGCGGCCCGGTGTTCATGGGCAAAGACACGCACGCCATCTCCGCTCCTGCGCAGCGCACCGCCCTCGAGGTGCTGGCAGCCAACAGCGTCGAAACTGTCATTCAGGAGGACGATGGTTTTACTCCGACGCCGGTCATCTCGCACGCAATACTCGTCTACAATCGCGGTCGCAAGAATCATTTGGCCGACGGAATTGTCATTAGTCCGTCCCACAACCCGCCCGAGGATGGCGGATTCAAGTACAACCCCACCGAGGGCGGTCCGGCGGACACCGACGTCACCCGCTGGATTCAGGATCGCGCGAACGACCTGTTGAGAAGTGGCAACGCAGGCGTAAAACGCATTCCCTACGAGGCGGCCATCAGCTCACCGACGACACGTCAGCAAGACTTCGTCTTTACCTACGTGAAGGACCTGAAGAATGTCGTCGATCTGGAGATCGTTCGCTCTGCGCGCCTGCACCTGGGAGTGGATCCTCTCGGCGGCGCGTCGCAGCCGTACTGGGAGCCCATCAACTCGGTTTACCAGTTGGACATCGTGGTCGTTAACCCTGTAATCGACCCCACGTTTTCCTTCATGACCGTTGATCACGATGGCAAGATTCGCATGGATTGCTCCAGCCCCTATGCGATGGCCAGCCTCGTCGGCTTGAAAGACAAGTACGACCTCGCATTTGCCAACGACACAGACGCGGACCGCCACGGCATTGTTGCCCCCTCCGTGGGACTATTGAACCCCAATCACTTCCTTGCGGTTGCAATTCAGTATCTCCTCACCCACCGCGAGAAGTGGACGCTTACCTCGGTCGTGGGCAAGACGCTGGTCAGCAGCAGCATGATTGATCGGGTTGTGGAAAAGGTCGGCCGCAGGTTGTGGGAAGTTCCCGTCGGCTTTAAGTGGTTTGCGCCGGGATTGTTCGACGGCTCCTGCTGTTTCGGCGGAGAGGAGAGCGCAGGCGCCAGCTTTTTGCGTCGCGACGGCACCGTTTGGACTACGGATAAGGACGGCATCATCATGGATCTGCTCGCCGCCGAGATCACTGCGCGAAGTGGAAAAGACCCAGGCGAACATTTCCGCGCGCTTGCCGATGAGTTCGGTATGCCGTACTACACGCGCATCGATGCGCCTGCGACTACGGAGCAGAAGTCAAAGCTGGGCAAGTTGTCGCCTGAATCCGTAAAAGCCTCGAGCCTGGCAGGCGAACCGATCCTCGTGAAGCTCACGCGGGCGCCGGGAAATGATGCGCCAATCGGCGGCCTGAAGGTGGTCAGCGCCAGCGGCTGGTTCGCAGCTCGTCCATCCGGCACCGAGAACATCTACAAAATCTACGCCGAGAGTTTTAGAGACGAAGCCCATCTCGAACGCATTGTCGAGGAAGCGCAGCAAATTGTTAACGACGCCCTCCGCTGATGGCGCGTCGCCCGCAGCATCGGATCACGGTCCGCGACCTGCTACTCTGTTCACAGCGATGCCGTCAGAGCGCTCCGTACATTCCATTCGTTCACTGCTGAAGCGAAGCCCGCTGTACGCCAGCTTCAAGCAACTAGGGCACTATCCAGACTTTTGGTACTGGAAACTGCGGGGCGAGCCGCGCCGCATTCCGCACCTTGTCAAACAGCGAACCATCGTCGAGTACGCTCGAGCGTACGGATTAAACACCCTCATTGAAACTGGGACTTATTACGGCGAGATGGTGGCCGCAATGGTCGACCGCTTTCGGCGGATCTACTCGATCGAACTCGATCCGGAGCGGGCAGCGCAGGCGAACCAGCGCTTTCGCGGCCGTTCACACGTCGAAATCATCCACGGAAATAGTCAGGCAGTTGTGCCTTGGCTTCTTGACCAGCTCAACGAAGGCTGTCTTTGGTGGCTTGATGCAGGCTACTGCGGATGGAGAGGCACGACGGGTGATTCCACTCGGTTAGGTTCGGAGTTCTCGGCCATTCTCTCCCATAAGGTCCCCGGCCATGTGATCCTGATGGATGACGCCGACGGCATCCAGGACGAGCACGGTTCTGCCATCCTCGCGCAGGTTGTCGCCTCGATTGAATCGAGTTATCCAGGCCGCGAGGTTACGGTCGCGCACAATATCATGAGAATCACGCCACGCCGTACCGTTCGCTGATCTGTCACGGTGCCGCGACCTGGAAGCGCAATACCGCCTCCGCTATCCGGTACTGGTATTTGGCGGCAGCGTACTGTATCTCCGCCTGCGTCTGCTGCAATTGTGCCTGGCTCAATTCAACAATCGAACTCAGTCCCAGGTTGTATCGCTCCTGCGACAGTTTCAAAGCCAGATTCGTCTGCGTCACAAACTGCTGACTCACTCCAATGCGGTTGTAAGCCGTGATCGAATTCAGCCAGCTGGTACGCACGTCATTGGCGATTCGGTCTTTCAGGTCGCGCAATTGCTCGCCGGCCGCTTGCTCGCGCAGTTTCGCTTCCTTCGACAAGGCGGGATAAAGAAACCCATTAAAGATAGGAATGTTCACATTCGCGCCTATGCCGCCATACCAGTTATCAATGAAAGCGGGCGCTCCATTGAGCTCGCTGCCATAGGGGACCTTCCCCCAGACACCCAGCGCCTCGACCTTCGGCAAGAGGAGATCGCGTTCGGCCTTCTGATAATGCTGGGCCGCCTGATATTCGTAATTCTGTGCTGCAATTTCCGGCCGGTTGCTGAAGGCCTCGTCCTCCAGTCGACTGGCCGAATCGGGGGGCGCGGTGATCTCGGTGTTCGTTTCCACCAATTCAAACTGCTGTTGCGATGTGTACCCCAGCACCTGTGAAAGCATCGACAGCGCGGCCTGATAGTTATTCTGTGCGTCCAGTAATAGCAGCTGTGCCTGCGCCAGGTTTGCGTCCGCGAAACTCACATCCAGCTGCGAGCGCAATTTGTTCGTAAACAAGGTCGTAATCTGTTTCGACACGACCTGGCGCTCCCGCACCGTCTGCTCCGCGACCTTGACCAGCGCAAGGTTCTGCAACGCGTTATAAAAAGCCTGGTCTACTGCCAGCTTGATCTCATCGGCCGTTGCTGCGGCATTCATGTCAGCCGCCTTCGCCCTCAATGCCGAAGTTGCAACCAGGTTGTTCGTGCGCCCGAAGTCGGTGATCAGCTGTGACAGCACCAGGCCGCCGGCGGCGCGGGTGAGAAGCCTTGGACTATTGAGATTGCCGGCCGCAATGCGGGAACCCTGGTTCGCATCGACGCCGGTGAGGTCTGCGGAAATCGTCGGATAGAACGCCGCCTTCTCCTCGCGCGTTACCTGATTGGAAGCGAGGTAGAGCAGGTGATACACGGAAATGCGTGGATTGTTCTTGATCGCCAGCGCCTCTGCATCTTGCACGGTCAGCTGCCGCAGCGGACCGCTTGACGGCACCTGCGCCTGAGCAGCAGGAGCTGAGGGCGGAAGCGTCTGACTTTGCGGCGACCCCGCCTGCGGAGCGGTAACCGAGGACGGCGTGCTTGCCGGCTCCGTTGCCGGAGCTTGTGCCTCGCCGAAGGTACCGCTGAACACCACCGCAACTACAAGCCAGAGGATCTTGCGTCTCAAGCTTGCACCTCCTGCACCGGGCCTTCTTCCTTACGATGAATCACAAGGTACGCGGCCGGCACGATGAACACCGTGAGCACAACCGATACGAGCAGGCCGCCAATGATTGCGCGAGCCAGTGGCGCATATTGCTCGCTCCCCGCCTCCAGGGCGAGGGCCATGGGAATAAGGCCAAGAATCGTCGCCAGCGAAGTCATGAGAATTGGCCGCAAGCGCACGCGGCAGGCCAGCGCGACCGCGTCGCGAATCAGCATTCCTCCCCGCCGGTAGTTGCGCGCCACATCCACAATCAGGATGCTGTTCGACACCACGATTCCCGTCATCATGATCAACCCCATGAGCGACATGACATTCATCGTGGTGTGGGTCATCAGCAGAATCAATATGACGCCCGTTATCCCAGACGGTATCGCCAGCAGAATGATGAATGGATCGATGAATGACGCGAACTGCGCCATTAGGATGAGGTAGACCAGCACAATCGCCAGCAGCAGGCCAAGCCCGAAACTCAGGAACGATTCGTGCATCGAGACAACCGACCCGCGCAGCTGAATGCGGACATTGGGTGGAAGTTTCGTGTCTTTGATCAGTCTTCCAACCTCACTCGAGAGCGCGCCTAAGCCCTCACCCGTCGGCGATACGTACACATCGATTACCCTGAACAGCTGGTAATGGTCTACCTCGGTTGGGGTGTTGATCATCCTGATATCGGCTACGTTCTCCAGCATCGTCGGATTGCTGTTGTTGGGCGCATGCAGAGGAATCTGTTTGAAATCTTCCATCGTCATCGAAGCGATTTGATGGTTCGTGTACTGCACGGTCAGGAAGTAGTTATTGCCGCTGTGCGGATCGACCCAGTACGAAGGCGCGATCATGCCGTTTGAAGTGAGTGCGGTAACTACGTTATTCACGACGTCGCTCGCGGTCAGGCCCAGGCGTGCCGCCATTTCACGGCGAACATTGAGCTCCAGGCCGGGATAGTCGAGGTCTTGCGGAATCAGCACATCACTCACGTCCTTCAGGGAACGCAGCTTGCCTGCCAGATCGCTTGCCACCTCATACGCTTCGTGCTGATCGTTGCCGCTGACCTGGATGTCTATGGGTGCGGGAATGCCCTGGTTCACGATCGAGTCCACCAGTCCGCCGGTCTGGAAGTATGTAGACACCTCCGGCAGGTCTGCCGCCAGCTTCCGGCGCACGCGGTTCATATACGTGAACGTGCTGACCTTATGCTCCTTGTTGAGACTGACCTGCACGAACGCCGTATGCTGTCCGGAGTTGCTGGTGTAGATCGAAGAGAGATCCGGAGTCAGCCCAATGTTGGAGACGATCATTTTCAGATCGCCATCCCCGATGACGCTTCGGATGTCGTTCTCGACCTGCGCAACGTATCGATTCGTCATCTCCAGACGCGAGCCGGTAGGCGCCTTCACATTAATCACGAACTGCCCAGGATCGGTGCGCGGAAAGAATGCAACGCCGAGCAGCGGATAAAGCGCAAGGCTGACGGCAAAACTGGCCATGATAATGACGATGGTCGCCGCGGGACGCGCCAGCGCCTTGTCAATCGCTCGGTCGTAGCGCATCAGCAACCGGTCATATCTTCGATTGAAGCCCGTAACGAAGCGGCCGAAGGGCGATGCCGTGTGATGCCCGCCTTTTCCGTGGGCGGTCTTGATGAACTTTGCACAGAACAGGGGAACGACGGTCATCGCCACCAGATAAGAAGCTGCCAGGGCTAGCACGACGCCGAGTGCGAGCGCGATGAACAAGTAGCGGCTGACACCGTACAGGAAGACCACGGGGAAGAAGACGATTGCCGTGGTGAAGGTTGCCGCCAGCACCGCAAGTTGCACTTCCTGGCCGCCGCGCTCAGCCGCCGTGACCGCATCTTCTCCGTCCTCCAGATGACGAAAGATGTTCTCCAGCACCACAACGGAGTTGTCGATGACGCGTGAGAGCACCAGGGCCAGTCCGCCCAGGACCATCGTGTTAATCGTGCTCCCGGTAACGCTCAGCAGTAGCATCGCGGCCAGGCAGGAGATCGGGATCGACAGCAGCACGGAGACGGTGCCCCGCATCGATCCCAGAAAAACCAGAATCATGACCGCCGTCAGGATCAGACCGATGCCGCCCTCGCGCAGCACATTGGCCACAGCTGTCTTGACGTACTCCGATTGATCGAAGACGACGCTGGTGACCAGGTTCCTGGGGACGTCAACCAGTTTCTTGATGCGCTCCCGCACCCCATCCACAATTTGGATTGTGTTGCTGTTGCCGCCCTGCTTCAGAATGGGCAGGTAGACTGACTTCTGCCCGTCGACGCGAACGATGTTGTATTGAATGGCCGAGGAATCCTCGGCGTGGCCGATATCGCCAAAGCGCAGCACGTTGTTGCCGATCGCCTTCAGCGGAACGTCGTTCATCTGCTTCACGTCAGGCAATTGGCTATTGCTGTAAATGTTGTAGTCGCGCGGTCCGATGCGCACATCGCCTGCCGGCAAAATCTTGTTGGCGTCGTTAACTATGTGCACTACATCCATGGGGCTGAGCTGCGCTGCTTCCAGCTTTACCGGGTCCACATAAAACTGGATCTGCCGGTATTTGCCGCCATACGGCTGCGGAACGGATGCGCCAGGAACGTTTGCGATCTGGTTGCGAACGTTGAACTGCCCCTGATCGTGCAACTGCGTTTCATCCAGGCCCTGGCCCTTCAGCGTCACCAGACACACCGGCAGGCTCGACGCGTCAAACTTCAAAACCACGGGTGGCAGCGTGCCCTGCGGCAGCCTTCGCAGGTCAGCCATCGCCAGGTTGGCGATCTCGCTGGTTGCCGCATCCGGGTCAGTCCCGGGCTGGAAATAAATTCTGATCAGACTGACGCCCGTCAACGATCGCGATTCGATGTGGTCGATGTTGCTGCCCAGCGTAAAGAAGCGCTCGAACGTGTCCGTGATATCGCCTTCGATCTGCTGTGGAGGCATGCCGCTGTAGAACGTCGCCACGACCACGACCGGAATCTGGATTGGGGGAAACAGATCGACGGGCATGCGCGTTATGCTGGTCACGCCAACTACCACGATCGCCAGGCATAGCATGAGAATGAAGAACGGGTATTTGATAGCGAAACTAGGCATGGAACCCCTCCAAGTGCTGAGGGCAAGTCATTGAGCAGGTCAGTTGCAGAATGAGATGGCAATGGTTTGTAAGGTTCGACATCGGCGCCTATTCCGTAGCGGCCACGCCGCTGGTTGCGAACGATGCCGCCTTCGTCCTGACAACTTCCCCAGGCTGATAGCTCTCCAGGTTGCCGACGATGACATGCTCGCCCTCGTTGAGCCCGGACACAATTTCCACTTCGTTCGAGCTCTCGACGCCAGTCTGCACGTCGCGCGGTTCCACCCGATTCTGCGCATCTACTACGAGCACGCTGGTTTTGTCTCCGCGGCGGATGGCTTCAATAGGGACAGTCAGCGTATTGGGCCGGCTATTGGCGCTCAGCTGGACATCGGCGTACATGCCAGACTGCAGGCGGTAATTGGGGTTAGGCACATCGATTTCGACCTGCATGGTGCGGGTCGAAGGGTCCAGCGAATCCGTGAACCGAGTAACTTTTCCGGTGAAGTGCTCGCCCGTTGCTTGCACGTGAACGTCTGCGGAGTCGCCCACGCGAACCTTCGAGGCCAGCGACTCCGGCACCGGAATGCGCAGACGCAGCACGTCGACCTGCGCAACTGTGACCACCGGCAATCCACTGCTGTTGGAGGTCCCCGCCTGTACTAAAGCTCCCGTATCGGAGAAGCGCCAGGTCACCACGCCGTCATAGGGAGCAACAATTCTCGAATAACCGCTGAGCGCGGCATAGTGCTGTTGGTCGGCCTGCGCCACTGCCAGTTGCTGCTTCGCGCTGGCGAGCGCCGATTTCGCCGCATCCACGCGGGCCTGGGAGGCACGATCCTTGGCCGTTGCATCGTCGAGTTCCTGTTGCGCGATCAGGCCTGGCTGCGCCTTGTCGGTGTTGACCAAGCGCACCGCATTCGCGTGCAGGGCAACGTTGTCCGCTTCCGCACGCTGTACTTCGCTCTGCGCGCGCTGGATCTCCTCTTCGGCGCGATGCACCTCAGCCTTCGCCTCATCCACCTGCGCCACTAGTTCAGGAATCTCCAGGTCAGCCAGCACCTGTCCCGTATGTACCCGGTCGCCGATATCGACGTAAATCTTCCTGATGTAACCGGCCACCTTGGCGTGCAGTTCGACGTTCTGGTAAGGAATGAACTGCCCCGCGATCGAGAGTGAATTGGCAATTGTTTCGCGCTTGACAGGTGCGACGGCAGCGTAAGCGACGGCGCCGTTGCTCATGTTGCCTTCGCTGTCGTTGGAGCGCGATTCCCCGCCCGCCCGCACCCGATGCACGACGATTGCGGCGATAAGAACGCATGCCACCGCAACGCACGCGACAACAAGTTTGAGGACACGACCAGCGGTTGCCAGCTTTTTCAATTCGGCAAGATCCTGCATGACCTTCCTCATTTGCACTGAAACGCTTTGTGCACCTAATTCTGTTCCTGCCAGGGCCCGTTTCGAACCGATCTAGATGCAAAACCCAGGGTAAGAATTAAGAGGAATGCGAAGTTATGCGAGGACAGGAGGTGGACGCAGAAACCGATGCAGATGGCGCAGCGGAAAATTAAGGGGAGGAGGGGCCAGAAAAGCGCTGCAAACACAAACAGGACGCCGCAGATGGAGCGCGAAGAGCAGCAACGCGGCCATCCAGAACAGTACTCCACTGCTTATGCCAGTTATGCCAGGGGATTGCGTCTCCATCTTTTGGCTGCTGGTCCACAGCTTGCACGAGGTGGAAGGCGTCAATCTTGCCGGCGCGCCATTATTGTAGACCGCTGTCTTTGCGTGCAGCGCAAAAAAGAACACCAGGGCGCAAAACCCTACGCCAAACGCGCGCCAAAGATTCTTGTTTTGCATGATGCGAAGATTCACGGCAAGAGGCAGAGCCATCCCGACAACTATTATACGTATGAAAGCGGGATTCGTAATCACCCTTCGCGGCTGTTCCGGGATCGGGATGATTTTGGAATAGCTCACAATCGCACGGCTCCGCCTTCCCCACGCTTCTCGTGCTACCCTGCACTGCAGGCTCAAGACCTATGATTCGCCGCTTATTAGTCTTCGTACTGTTCGTCGTTGTTCCTGGGGCTCCCAACCTTGTTCTCGCACAAAGCCCAGCGCCCTCGGGAAGAACGCAGGGTATCACCCTTGGCGCACGGCCTGCTGGCGTATCTGGACAGAATCCTCAAGCTGCTGCAGATCAACTCTTCGCCTCAGGAAAAACCGCCCAGGCGGCCGCGGCCTACCAGGCGATCCTTAGCGCCGATCCCGCCTCTGTCCCTGCCGAGGTGGGACTGGTTCGCTCGTACATGATGCTGCAGAAGATGGGTGAGGCTCAGTCTGCAATCAACACTGCCCTTACCCTGAATCCGAACTCGTGGGTGCTGCAGCTGACGTTGGGTGACCTTGAATATGCGAACGGGAGAATCCCCGAATCCGAACGGGCCTACATCAAAGCAGAGAACCTGAAGCCCGACGAGGCTGCGCCTTATCTGGGGTTAGCGCGTGTGTACCGTGTCTATTCGCTGTATCGTCGCGCATATGACAATCTCAAGCGCGCTCACGAACTGGCCCCAAACGAACTCGCCGTACAGCTGCTCTGGTTCAATGCCCTTCCGCATCAGGACCGCGTTCCCGCTCTGGAGGCCTATCTTGCGGAACCCGGCGTCAATCCGCAGATCGCGAACAAGCTGCGCCAGTACCTGGCCTTCCTGAAGAAGAACGCCGATGCCCCTGTTCATGCCTGCAAACTTGTGAGTAACGTCAAGGAGACGAATACCAAGCTTTATGCCATCCCGCGTTCCGGCACGGAGCTTGGCGCCTCCGGGTTGAATGTGAAGATCAACAACCAGGAGCTGCACCTGGCCCTCGACACCGGTTCCAGCGGTGTGCTCCTAGGACGTGCCGCGGCAGACAAGCTCAAACTCCAGCGCGTGGCCTATCAGCCGATCATGGGCGTAGGCGATTCCGGCCAGCAGGGCGGATTCACCGCCCTCGCCGATCGCATTCGTGTGGGAGACCTGGAGTTTCGCGACTGCACGGTGCGCGTCACGGACGCTGCTACCCCGGTTACGGGCCAGGATGGACTAATCGGTTCCGATGTGTTCAGTGCCTATCTGGTCGATATTGACATCCCCGGCGCAAAGCTTCGCCTTTCTCCTCTTCCCAAACGTCCTGACGAGATCGAGGCGCCAGCAGCGCTCAAAACCATTTCCCAGGACGGCCAGGAACTGGAAGCGGAAGGTCCGGAGAATCAGGGTAAGAACTCCGGGAAAGGGACTGCGCCGGCGCTCACCAGCCTGCCAAAGGACGCTTATGTTGCGCCGGAGATGGCGAACTGGACGAAGGCTTACCGCTTTCGCAGCCTGCTGCTGATTCCAACGAAGGTCGATCGTCTGGGACCTCTGCTTTTCCTGATCGACACTGGTTCCTTCAGCAACGTTCTATCGACACGCACTGCGCAGGAAATTACGCAGCTCCGGGCGGATCCTGGCATGTCTGTAAAAGGAATGAGCGGTACGGTATCGAAGATTTATCGTGCGGACAAGGCGACCCTCCAATTCGGACGCTACGAGCAGGAGAATCAGGACGTAGTGACTTTCGACCTGTCGTCGGTTTGCAAACAGACGGGAACGGATGTATCGGGCATTCTCGGCTTTAATATGCTGCGAATCCTGCAAACCAAGATCGATTACCGCGATGGCCTGGTAGACTTCGTCTATGATCCAAATCATTTGCCTAAGCAGGTAAAGCTGAATAAGTAGCAGGGAATTAACAACTAGTAACTAGTAACTAGTAACTAGTAATTAGTGATCAGTGATCAGTGATTAGTGATTAGCTTTTCCATTGCATCGAGGCTAACAATTAGCGACCGCTTCTACTAATTACTAATTACTAATTACTAATTGCTAATTGCTAATTGCTAATTGCTAATTGCTAATTGCTA
>Ga0126381_100002222_pt1 | contig 21009 bp, 18 predicted proteins | sample PanSoiMetPlot_28_FD_96465 | JGI IMG/M metagenome (GOLD analysis project Ga0126381, IMG submission 96465) | Tropical forest soil microbial communities from Panama - MetaG Plot_28 | ecosystem: Environmental > Terrestrial > Soil > Tropical forest > Bulk soil | place: Panama | collected 2016-02-17
ATTTCCGCAAGCGAGCCGCGGACGGTGTCCACGAGTTCGCTGGGAATCTCCGTGAGAAACCGCGAGGGCCGGGAAGCGCGCAGCTGTTGTTCGTTGCCAAAAATGCGACGGTACACTGCGCGGGTGAGCGTCAGAGACTTTCGCGCGCGTGTCATGCCCACGTAAACGAGCCGGCGTTCTTCTTCAATCCCTTTTTCTTCATCCATCGAGCGGCTGTGCGGGCAGATGCCTTCTTCCATGCCGGTGAGAAAAACGTGATCGAACTCAAGTCCTTTGGTGCTGTGCAGCGTGATCAAAGTTACGCCGGGCTTGCCTTCGTACTGATCAGCGTCGCTGACAAGAGACGCAGCGTCGAGGAAATCCGTGAACGTTTCTCCGGCTTCTATGCTCTCGGCTACCGCTCGCGTGAGTTCTTCCAAGTTTTCCATGCGAGCGACGTCTTCCGCAGCGTTGCGGTCTTTCAGCATATCCATGTAGCCGGACTCTTCAAGGACCACGTGCAAAAACTCCGCCGGTTCTTTTGTGGAAAGGGCTTCCTGGAGTTTGCGAATCAGTTCCTGAAAGGCGCGCAATGGGGCAACGGCCCGGCCTGTGGTTACATTCGCCACAATCTTTTCGATGGCGTTCCACAATGGCGTCCCGTCGACCCGCGCGGTTTCGCGAAGGGAATCAACGCTCGTTTTGCCGATGCCGCGCGGGGGCACGTTGAGGACGCGCAATAAGGAAATATCGTCTTCAGGATGCATCGCAAGGCGAACATAGGCGAGCGCGTCTTTTACCTCAGCGCGGTGGTAAAAGCTGAATCCGCCTACGAGTTTGTACCGGAGGCCTTGCCGCCGGAAAACTTCTTCGAAAGCACGCGATTGAGAATTGGTGCGGTATTCGACGGCGCAGGTCTGGTCGGAGTCTTGGCCCAGAATGCGACCTAGCTCTCCCGCGACGTACTCCGCCTCGGCTTGCGGGTCTCGACCTTCGAAGTATTTCAGATTGACCCCGGCGCTTTTTTCGGCCGTCAGGGACTTGCCCAAGCGCTCCGGGTTGTTGGCGACGACTGCGCCCGCGGCATCGAGGATGTTTTGCGTCGAGCGGTAATTGCGTTCAAGCTTGACGACGCGCGCAGCAGGGAAATCACGAGAGAAACTCAGGATGATGGAAACATCCGCGCCACGCCAGGCGTAGATGGACTGGTCTTCGTCGCCGACGACGCAAATATTCTGTTTGGGGCCGGTGAGCAGCCGCGCAATTTCATATTGTACGCGGTTAGTGTCCTGGTACTCGTCCACGTGGATGTATCGAAAGCGCGCCTGCCACTTTTCGCGCGCGGTCTGTGATTCGCGCAGCAAGCGTGCGGAACGCAGAAGCAGATCGTCGAAGTCCAAGGCTTTGCTGTCGTGGAGAGCTTTTTCGTAGGCTGAAAAAATGTCGGCGGTCTGGCGGCCGTCCAGCGTAAATGCTTCGGCGCGGACCTGCTCGGGCGTTTTGCCGTGATTCTTGGCGTAGCTGATGCGGCTGAGCACGTTGCGGGGCGTAAGGTAATCCGCATCAATCTGGAGCTTGGCCATGGCTAGCTTCACAGCCGCGACCTGGTCGTCGTCATCGTAAACGGCAAAGTCGCGCGGCAAACCGGCAGCAGGCGCTTCGCGCCGCAGGAGCCGCGCGCAGAGTGAATGAAACGTCGACACCCACGGTTGTCCGGGAGGGACGCCCGCACGCAGAAGCAAATCCGTCACACGGTTGCGCATTTCTTCTGCGGCTTTGTTGGTGAACGTTACTGCAAGGATCGATTCTGCCGGCACGCCTTTGGCGATGAGATTGGCCATGCGGTAGGTGATGGCGCGGGTCTTGCCCGTTCCGGCGCCGGCGAGAATCAAGACCGGGCCTTCCTGTGTTTCGACGGCCTGGCGTTGTTCTGGATTCAATTCGTCGAGAAGTTTCAGCATGGGGTCCGTGGCGTTCGCAAAAGTGGCACACGCAATGGTAGCCGACGGTGGCGATGCGCGCAAACGACTCAGGCGAAGTTGTGGGCCAAGTCAAACTCAATTACAACCGGCGGCTATTGAGGTTCAGAAAGATTAATTCTTGTCCTTGACAAAGGATGTTCTGGTGGTGCGTCCATCGGAAGGGCATGATCGCCAGCTATATTGCGGCTTGGACCGCCTTCTGCCTGGTCACGCTAGGTCCTCGGTTGCACGGCGCGTGGTGGCTGTGGCTGGTTCCGATATCAGTCGGCTTGCCAGCTATCCTGGTCACAACGGCCTACTATCGGCAGAAGTTTCGTTCCAATCCAGCGCCTGAGCTGCAGGTAGTGTAATCAGCAAGAATCAATGTGCAAAAGGCAGGGCAATCCATTGTGCACGTACTCGCTCGTGCCCCCCGTCGCAGGAACCCATTGGAGCGGTAGGCGGGCTACTGTCCCCCAGCTTGGCTGAGATCAATCTCGAAAAACATCAAACCGTGGTTTTTCTCGAGGGCTACGATATCAGGAACGTACAAGTGAGCGGTGCCGAGCAGATCGAATTGGTGCTGCAGGTCGAAATAGAGCAGCCCTTGCACGGAGCTGTGTGGGGCGACCACGCTGGCTTTTACTCCTGCTTCGCGGAGCTCCTGCTCGAGCTCCACCCATTTTTTGTCGCGCCCAACTTTCGGTCCGCCGATGGGGATGGGAAACCGGCTGCGGCCCAAATTTTTGACGCTGGGCTGCAGGATCACGTCCGCGGCTTGTTCTGAGGTGAGGGCGTCCAGGGCTTGATGATCCTCTTCCGATAACGTGACGTTCAGCCGAATGCGTTCGAGGTTCACTTTCATGCTGTCATCGGAGTCATTGCGAAACACAACTTGCACGGCGACCATTCCCGCGGCGTAGGGTGACTTTTTTTTGAATTTCTCCTTGTAAAGAGCCGGATTCGTCCATGGCAGGGCAGAGATGGTTAGTCCTTCGTGCGATTCGAGGGCGGATGTTTTGAGAGGGGGTTGTTGCTGAGCCGTGGCGCTGCCGGCCCCTAAATGCAAGGCTAGAAAAGCTGGCACGAAGAGAGTTAGCTTTCGGGGCAGGTTATAATAGACTTTTCTCATATTGACGCCTTCGATTCCTGGGGAATACGCAGGGTTGCCCTGCGTTCAGCGCCCGCCGGGTGCCGGCGGGTGCGGACTGACCGGAGCCACGCATAGTGTATTTCATTTATAGCCTGGTGATGGGCCTTGCGGCTCTGTTGCTCACGCCGTACTGGCTTGTGAAGGGGCTGCGCCACGGGAAGTATTTGTCGAATCTAAAGGAGCGGCTCGGATTTTCTTTCCCCGCGCTGGGCAAGCTTCCGTCCGAGCGCTTTGGGTCGATCTGGATTCATGCGGTCAGCGTGGGCGAAGTGTTGTCCGGGGTAACGCTGGCGCGACAGTTGAAAGCTGCGTATCCGGATCGGCCGCTGATTGTTTCTACGACCACGATCACCGGGCAGACGCTGGCTCGCCAGAGGATGCCTTTTGTTGATGCAGTTGTTTACTTTCCGCTGGACTGGAGTTTTTGTGTTAGGCGTGCCTTTGAAGCGGTCCGCCCCTCACTCGTACTCGTGTTGGAAACGGAAATCTGGCCGAATTTTCTGAGGGAGGCCGGCAGGCGCACAGTCCCCGTTGTCTTTGTAAGTGGACGGATTTCTGACCGCTCGTTTGTGAGATATCAGAAGTTCTTTGGTGCGTTTGGCTCTCTTCTGCGTCCGCTCCTGAAAGATGCCCTCTCCCATGGGAGCGCTTTTCTGATGCAGAGCGAAAAAGACGCGGAACGAATCCGCTCTCTCGGAGCACCTGCCGATCGCGTTGCGTTCAGTGGCAACCTGAAATACGACTCGGAACTGCCTGCGGCGACGCCTCTTTCGAAGTGGCTCGAAGCTGAGGTCGCGCGCAGCGGGCGCTCGCCGATCATCGTGGCGGGGAGCGTGGTCGCAACCGAAGAGCCGTTGGCACTAATCGCTTTTGGAACGCTGCAAGGCGAATATCGCAATGCGCTACTGGTGCTTGCGCCGCGCAAGCCAGAGCAATTTGCCGCCGCCGCGGAGTTTATCGAAGAATCGCATCGCAAGTTTATCCGGCGCTCGCAATTGCCGATCCCGAGTCCTGCTCAAGCCGCTGTCGGAGCTAATTCTGATCCGGGCAATTCCGCCATACCAGGCGATGTAACTGTTCTCCTTCTTGATAGCATTGGCGAACTGGCTTCACTTTATCGATTGGCGGACGGCGCTTTCGTAGGTGGCTCACTTGTTCCGTCGGGCGGTCATAACATTTTGGAACCAGCGGCTTTCGGCAAGGTTCCGGTTTTTGGGCCTTCGATGGAGAATTTTGCGGAAATCGCTTCGCGCTTCGTCTCGGCGGGGGCGGCGATACAGGTGGAAAGCCCAGAGGATGTGGGAGTGGCGTGGATTGAATTGTTTCGCAATCCGAAGCGCATGAAGGAAATGAGCGAAAAGGCGCGCAATCTAGTCGAGAGCAGCCGGGGGGCAACGGTGCGGGCGCTCGAGAAAATTGCCATTCATTTGAATGGCGCCGGGCGATGAACATGCACCCAGTTTTGCGCACTCTTGTTTGGCCACTTTCCTTGGTTTATGGCGCCGTGGTGCGAGGACGCGTCTGGATGTACGAAAAAGGCTGGCTCCAGCAGAAGCGCCTGAAAGGCACAGTCATCAGCGTTGGGAATCTCACCGTCGGAGGCACCGGCAAAACTCCCATGGTGATCTGGCTCGCGGAGAAATTTCTTGCGGGGGGGAAGCGCGTTGCCATTCTCAGCCGCGGCTACCGCGGGTCGAATGGGACGAGCGATGAAGTCGAGCTGATGAAATTCCGGCTGGAAGGCCGCGTTGCTTTTGGCGTTGGCAAGGATCGTTTTGTTGAGGGCCAGAGGCTTGAGGCGCAACAGCCTGTTGATATTTTCCTTCTCGATGATGGTTTTCAACATCTGGGACTTGCTCGGGATTTAAACATTCTCATGCTGGACGGGTTCGTCAAGCTGAAAAAGGAGTGGCTCCTTCCGGCAGGGATTTTGCGTGAGCCCATCTCAGCTTGCCGAAGGGCAGATATCCTGATGGTTACTCGCAAGACGGAGCGTCCCGACATAGAGGCCGCGGATTCTCACAAATTCTCTATCTTTTATGCTCAGACCCGGCTGCGCGGCTTCAGGCTAGTGAGTCATCAAGAAACGCCGAGCTATCTAAGCGAAATTGGGCCAGGTCCGTTTTTTGCTTTTTGTGGGATTGGAAACCCCGAGGCCTTTTGGGCCGATCTAAAGCGTTGGCACGTTCCCGTAGCTGGAACAAGGATGTTCCGCGACCATCACCGATACACCGCTACAGACCTACAGCAACTGGAAATGGCCGCCGAGCGAGCCGGCGCAACGGGGTTTATCACGACCGAGAAGGATGAGCGGAACCTGAACGATGAAGGCTTGCTAAAACGCCCGCTCTACGTCGCGGCGATTGATTTGGTGCTTTCCTCGGATAGCGAATTCCAAGCCCAACTAGATCGCTTTATGACTCATCGCCAAGGTGCTGACGCATGAAGATTCTGATTCGCGCGACGAACTGGGTGGGCGACGCCATCATGGCGTTGCCGGCGCTGCGAGCGGTGCGGAGTCGCTTTCCGGAAGCTGAAATTTCAATTCTTGCACGACCGTACGTTGCCGACATTTATCGCGAGCAGGAAATATGCAATCAACTCATGGCGTATGATTCGCAAGCGAAATACGCAGGAATTCTTGGCCGCGAGCGATTGGCGGCTGAATTGCGGGCTCAGAAATTCGATGTGGCTCTTCTGCTGCAGAATGCTTTCGATGCGGCGTGGCTGGCTTGGCGCGCGGGCATTCCGGACAGGATCGGCTATGCTCGCGATGGGCGTGGCTTTCTGCTGACGAAACCGATGTGTGTTCCGAAGGCGGGCGAAATCCCGCCGCACGAAAAGTTTTATTATCTGGAGCTACTTCGTCGCGTCGGCTGGATTGATTCGCTCCCCGACGAATCTTTCATTCCTTTGAACGTTTCAGAATCCGGCCGCCGGCGGGCAGAGGAGTTTCTTGCGCAGTTCGGCGCGCGTGCCAACTCTAAGCGCATTGCTATTGGCGCCGGAGCCTCCTACGGCTCGGCAAAATGCTGGCCGCCTTCGCGATTTGCCGAACTCGCGAATCGGTTGCAGTCAGAGAGTGACGCTGACATTATTCTCTTCGGAACAGCCGCCGAGGCGGCAGTCACACGGGCAATCTCAGCGGAGCTGCGCAGGCCTCCCATTGATCTCACCGAAAAAACTTCCATAGCGGATCTTCCTGCGTTGCTTTCGCAATGTCATCTTTTCATAGGCAACGATTCAGGAGCCATGCACGTGGCGGCGGGTGTGGGTTTGCCGGTGGTGGCGGTGTTTGGCCCCACGGATCCGTTCGGCACGACTCCAGTGACTCCGCGCAGCACGATCGTGCAGCAGCGACCCTATTGCAGCCCGTGTTTTTTGCGGCACTGTCCGACGGACCACCGGTGCATGGTTGCAGTGACACCGGACATGGTAGAAGCGGCGGTGAAACCATGGCTGTCGGCGGTGGGGGCTCAGCGTGCCTGAGACCCCTCGCTTGCGACCTGCCGTGTTTCTCGACCGGGATGGCACGATTTGCGAAGAAGTCGGCTATCTGAATCATGTCAACCGTTTTCGCATGTTCCCGTTTGCCGCTGAGGCGCTGCGGCGACTGAACGATTCAGGCTACGCCGTGATTGTCGTGAGTAATCAGTCTGGGGTTGCTCGCGGATACTTTCCGGAGTCTTTGGTGCAACAGGTAAATCAAGTCATGGTGCAACAACTCTCCGAGGCTGGGGCAAGAGTGGATGCGCTTTACTACTGCCCGCATGCGTCTTCCGACAACTGTCGCTGTCGCAAGCCCAAAACTGGAATGCTGGAGCGAGCCGTCAGAGACCACTGCATCGATTTGCAACGCTCCTTTGTGGTGGGAGACCGTCACGGGGACATCCAACTGGCGCGGAATACGCAGGCGCGCGGCATTCTTGTGCGTACGGGTTACGGAGAGGGAGAAATTGCATGGCATTCCGCAGAATGGTCTGTGCCGCCTGATTTTATTGCAGACGATTTGACGGAAGCGGTCGATTGGATTCTGAGGCAAGTAAGATGAAGCGGTCCCCAGCCCCCAAGGCAGCCTCGGCGTGGGTGGATTTGCGCGATCTTGCCGAGTGCGTCGAGAAATTCTCCGGGAAAACGATTGTCCTTCTGGGTGATTTCGTCGCCGACGAATTTCGCTACGGCGACATCTCTCGCGTTTCGCGCGAAGCCCCGGTCCTGATCTTGAAGCATCGCGAAACACAGATGGTCCCCGGAGGGGGAGCCAACGCCGCGAACAATCTTGCGTCGTTGGGCGCAAAGGTGTTGCCGATTACGGTAGTCGGTGATGATGCCGCCGGCGACGCGCTTCTCCAATATTTCCGGCAGAAGGGCATGAGTACGAGCGGAATCCTTCGCGCGAAAGGCCGAGCAACTCCTACCAAGAGCCGCTTCCTTGCAGGCTGGGCCCACACGGTCGCACAACAAGTTCTGCGGTTCGACTACGAGCCGCAAGAGCCTCTGACCGACGCCGTTCACAAGAAAATTCAACAAAGACTCTTAGCGAGTCTTCACAATGTGGATGCTTTGGCCGTTTCGGACTACGGTTTTGGCGTTGCCACACCCAAACTCATTCGCGAAGTCACAGGAAAGCTTCGGAAGCCAATGCCCATCACTCTTGATGCTCGCTATGGGTTGCACCGCTACGCCAAATCAGGCATCACCTCCGCCACTCCCAACGAAGCCGAACTGGAAGCGGAGCATCACACGACCATCGGGTCCGATGCCGCGGCGTTGGCAAGAGCGGGACGTACGACACTCTCTTCCATGAAATTGCAGGCGCTTTTGATAACCCGTGGCCGGCATGGCATGGCTTTGTTTGAAGCAGGCGACCGCCTCACTCATATCCCTGTGCACGGCTCGGACCAGGCAGTGGACGTCACCGGCGCTGGAGACACGGTCCTCGCCGTGTACACTTTGGCTCTGGCCTGCGGCGCATCGCCCTCAGAAGCTGCCCAGATCGCCAATATCGCCGGCGGCCTAGTGGTCATGAAGCGGGGCACGGCCACGGTCTCGCGCCAGGAACTGCTCGACGCCATTCGCAATGAGATTTCCGGAGCTGCTTCTTGAATCATGCGTGAAGCTCGCAGCAAAATTGTTCTCCGCGAAGCGCTGCGGCACAAGATCGCGGAGCACAAGCGCAACGGCGAGCGCATTGTCTTTGCCAACGGATGCTTCGACACATTGCATGTGGGGCATGCGCGTTATGTTGAAGGTGCGCGGCGCGAGGGCGACCTCCTCGTTGTGGGTGTTAATGACGATTCGAGTGTTCGAGGACTGAAGGGGCCTGGGCGTCCAGTGCTTGATGAAGACGCGCGCTCTCTGCTGGTTGCGGCTCTTCGCCCTGTCGATTACGTGGTACTTTTCCCGGAACCCACGGTAGAAGGGTTGCTCAATGAGTTGCGGCCGGAGGTTCACGCGAAGGGCACGGATTATACGGCAGAAACCGTGCCGGAGCGCGCGGCGGCCGCGCGGCTTGGTATCCGCGTGGCCATCGTGGGAGACCCGAAAGATCACTCGACGCGGACGCTTTTCGATACCATCCGCAAGGCAGCGCATGATTGAGCCGCGCTTTCTCGTCGTGCGCCTGGGTTCGCTTGGAGACATTGTCCATACTTTTCCCGCCGTTGCCGCACTTCGCGAGTCTTTTCCCGAAGCCGAAATTGTTTGGCTCACGCATCCTCGCTGGAAAGCGCTGGTCGAAAGCAGCGAGCTCGCCAACGAGATCTGGGAAGTGGAGACGCGGTCTTATGCTTCCGTCCGCGACATTCTCAGCTGTCTGCGAAAGAGGCGATTTACAGCGGCAATCGATTATCAAGGGCTCTGGAAGTCTGCAGCGCTTCCATTTCTTGCGCGTGTGCCACGCCGCATCGGATTCTCCTCGTATTCCGTTCGTGAGTTCGGCGTGCCGCTGCTTTACACAGAGCGAGTCCGCTGCACGCCGGCTCACATCGCCGATCAAAATGGTGAGCTTTCGCAGCGCACGGGTGCGCGAAACGGCGTTGCGCCATTCCAGCTCTCCGTACCTTCACTTCAAGAAGCCTTTGCTTTACAGCTCTTGCGTGGTTTTGGCATGGATCGCTATGTCGTGCTGAGCCCCGGTGGCGGATGGGGTTCGAAATGCTGGCCGCCGGAACGTTACGGCGCGCTCTGCCAACAAATCTATTCCGACCTTGGGTTGCGCTGCGTCCTGAATCAGGGCCCAGGCGACGAAAAATGCGTTGCCGTTGTCAAAGCCGCAAGCGGTGGCGCTGCTCCCATTGCTTCCGGCAGTTCGCTTCACCAGCTGATGGTTTTCTTGCGAAACGCACTTTGCGTGGTTGCGGGCGACACCGGACCTTTGCACCTTGCTGTGGCTCTGGGTACTCCTGTCGTTGCGCTTTTCGGACCAACCGATCCTGCGCGCAACGGGCCGTATCGCGTTAGCTGTGATTCCGCGAAGGACGTTGTCTTGCGTAGCTCTCATGCGGTGACCACCTACAAGCGGGGAGATCAGCCCGATTCCTCTTTGCTGGAGTTGGATGTTGCCACGGTTCTTGACGTCGTGCGCAAGCAAGTCGAGGCGCGCCGATGAGTCTTTCACAGAGCCAGGGAGCTCCCGGCGCTTTTTTCATGCGGTGGCGAGTTCGCCTCGGTTATCCGTTGACTGCTGCTATTCTGTGGTTTGCGCGCCCTACGCAGGACAGCATTTTGCTCGGAGGGTTGGTTGGAACGTTTGGCCTTTCGATTCGTGCCTACGCGGCTGGCTATTTACATAAGCAGGAAGTTCTCACCGTCACCGGTCCCTATGCCTACACACGCAATCCGCTCTATCTCGGAAGCGCCGTGCTAGCTCTTGGCGCCGCAATCGCTACGCGGTCTTGGGTTTCTGCCCTTCTCCTTCTCTTATATTTCGCAGTTTTCTATTCGATGGTGATGCGCCGCGAAGAAAGAGAATTGCGCGAGCGCCACGCCGCTTTTGAAGAGTATGCCAACGCAGTCCCTCTGTTTTTTCCGCGATGGGACCCCGCGAAGCTTCCAGGAGAATCCGCTGGGTCGTTTTCCTTCGGCCAGTACAAGAAAAATCATGAGTGGCAGGCGGCGGTCGGTTTCCTATTGCTTCTCAGCGTTCTGGTTTTGATTTGGTATTTTCGCCAGCGTTGACGTTGCATTTGCCGCACCAGTGCAAGGAACGAAGCAGCTGAGGTACAACTCTTGTCCAGCAGTCAGCAGGTGCACGGCCCCATCGCGGTCCGTACGAAGCACTTGTGCACCCGAAGCGTCTAGTCGCTTCAGCAGCTCAGGGCTTGGATGGCCATAGGCATGGGGTTCTCCAACGGCGATGATTCCAATCTTAGGTTCGACGCCGCGGAGGAACTCCGGAGTTGTGCCAGTTCTTTCCTCCATGATGGCCAACTTTTAATACATCGGACTGGAGCATTTCCTGCGGGTTCTCGGTAAGGATTCCTCGTTCCGCTTGTTTTTCCGCGTCGCCAGGCAACCAGATATTTCTGTTGCCGTAATGAAGCCTCAACACCAGCGAATCATCGTTTTTTGCTTGTGCAGCCAGCCCGTAGCCCCAGGGCAGCTTTGCGGGTTCGTCGCGCAAGCGTCCGTGCCAGCGCAAAGGAGACTCCAGGGAAAGGGGCTTTTGCTCCAACAAAGTCACATGGTTCACTGGCCGCGGCTGCTCCGCAACCCAAGCCCCAAGAAATCCGAGCAATGCCCAGCTCAAAAAGGAAATGGCCGCAGCGGGGAAGAGACGCTCGATTCTTGCGAGGGCAATTCCTACGACAATAAAGGTAAATGCGCCTAATAGAAGAGCTGAGAGGAAAAAGAGCGACGTGACATGCGGTAGGACCGCAGGATCAGGCCGAGTGCGATGCCGCCGGCAAAGGCTGCGGCAATCGCGATGGCCGACACCTTCATGACGCTCTTCGCAACCTTACTAGCGTCTCGATGTGAAAGGTTTGCGGAAACAAGTCGAACAAATGCATTTCTGTAATTTCGTAGCGATTTTCCGATGCTGCGATTTCTTTCGGTTTCCGCGCGGAATTGGTCAAGACTGCCAAGTCGCGCGACAACGTGGATGGGTCGCAGGAAAGATAAACAATCTCCTTCGCGCCAAGCTCCGCGAGTTCTTTCGCCGCTCGGGCGCCCAAGCCCGAGCGTGGGGGATCCAACACGACAAACTCCGGCTTTTCCTCCGTCTTCGTCAAGAACTCTTCCGCATGTTCGTTATGCGAGACGACGGCCACTTTTGCGAGTTCCGCATTAGCAAGTAAATCCCTCGTCGCTGCGAGATTCGCGTCCACGCTCACCACTTTTGCAAAAGTTTTTGCCAGTGTCAGGGTGAAGAAGCCCACTCCTGCGTACAAATCGAGTGCACTGGTGCCTTGGGCGTTCGCCACCACGGTTTTCAGCAAGTCCTCAATCAAGAAGCGGTTCACCTGAAAGAATGATAAATGGCTGACGCGATACTGATATCCGCCTGCTTCCTGCGTCAGGTGACCTGCGCCGCTAAGTTCGAACTTGTTCTTCTTCTGATCGAGTAGCAGCAGGCTTTCAATTTGCGGCAGGGCCTTTCTAAAGGTCGATGTCAGCTCTTCGACTGGTTTGGGGAACCTGTCAAAAGCGATGTTGAGAGCGATCTTCTCGTCCCTGGAATCCCCAAAGGCTTCAATCTCCTGGATCCCAGCGGGCAGCGTGCCCGACCGAGTCATATCCTGCAATTTCAAAAATGTCTGTGCGAGCAAGGGTGAAAGTACAGGACATTCATCAATCGGCAGGATGACCGAGCTCTCCGGCAAAAAATATCCTAGAGCCCGCGGCATTCCCTCGCGTACGGCCCACTGCGCGCGGTTTCGGTAACCATAGGGCTCCGCGGCATGCTCCACAATCGGACCGTCCCAGGAGAGTCCGCCGAGCCGCGAAAGCGTTTCGCGCAAAATCTCTTTCTTTAACCTCAGTTGCTCCGAGGGTGAAATGTGCTGATAATGGCACCCGCCGCATTTCTGGAAATGAGGACATTTTGGTTTGCCGCGTTCTTTTGCGGGAGAAGTGACTTCCAGCAGGTCGGCCCAAACCAATTTCCTTTGAGTCTTCTTTGTTAGGGCGCGGACTTCCTCCCCTGGCAGAACATAAGACACAAAAACGGTATTTCCGCCGGCGTGTGCCAATCCGTCGCCCCCGTACACAAGCTTCTCGATTGAGAGTGTTAACTCATCAGCCATCAAATAGTCCTATCTAAAAATGGAGTCGTTGGCGAAAAACTTGAGCCATTCAGTGAGCGGGCCGGCGATCAGGCACTCAGCGCTAGGATAAGTAAAAAAGGCTCAGCCGCGGCAGCCGGAACTCTTCGAGCAAGCGTTTCTGAACGTACTGCTTTTCGATAAGGGCGAGTTGCTCGGCTCTCATCTTTCGCCGGTACAGAGCCAACTGCCCGTCAAGTTCACGGCGTATCCTCAGCATCAATTCCTCGGGTGCATGGCTCGTCAGCGTCGAATGTAGCTTCTCGTCCAAAATCGTCAGCCGCCGTTCCAAATCTTCCAAATCGAGTGCGGTTGGCGTCTCCAGCAACGCGCCGCTCGATTCAAGCGATTTACCGATTTCTACCAGAATGGCCGTTAGGCTTTGCTGGTGTCCTTGATTCCTTTCTGCTGCTTGTTTGAGTTGCGTCACGTTCTTTTCAAAAAACTTTTTTAACTCGTCACGCGAGAACACTTCTTTATGCCGGTGGCTCGTGGAGCTGGGCGGTTTGCCCGCGGCCGCCTCCAATTGCTCTTCAGCTGCTTCCAGCACCGCGTCGGTGCAGTACGCAAGGCTCTTCAAAGGCTTTCCAGCGCCGCCGCGTCGAGATCGCCCGTAGCTTTCGAACGCTCGATCGATTCCTTTCAGCACTGCTTCCAGAGGCACACCCGCCTTCTGCCACGCTTCCATCATCGCCCAATCGATCGGCGACACGAGCAAGTGGGCTCCTCGTTTTTTCCAAAAATATTCTTCAATTTCCGTGAAGTAATTGAAATAGTTCCAGCCGTCCATTTTGTTGGTTGGGCGAAAGCCGAGTGTGCGGCTAACTTCCCACAATCGCAAAGGGCGGAGCGCTTATCCGAGCGCCTTCTTAGCCGGAGTTGCATTTCGTGCTCCGCCGGACTCCGCCACCGCGCTTTTCCCTTGGTCCGCAGGCTGATTCTTCTCCCAGATCAATCGCAATCCGGTCAGCGTCAGAAACTCGTCCGTGTGCTCAATGTGCTTCGAGCCCTTGGCAACGAGCTTGGCCTGTCCTCCGGTCGCTACCACTTTTACGCCTTTACCGATTTCGTTCTTCATGCGTGCGAGCATGCCGTCCACCAGGTCCACGGCACCATAGTACAAGCCCGCTTGCATATTGCTGATCGTATTCGTCCCGATTACTTTTCCTGGATCCTTAATCTCCACCCGAGGCAACTTGGCCGTTCGAGCAAACAAAGCCTCGGACGAAATTCCCAAACCCGGCGCAATAACGCCGCCCAAATATTCGCACTTCGCCGAAATCACATCAAACGTGATCGCCGTGCCGAAATCCACGACAATGCACGGCCCGCCGTACAAGTGAAATGCCGCCACGCCGTTCACGATGCGATCAGCGCCCACCTCAGAGGGATTATCCACGAGCACGGCCATCCCGGTCTTCACGCCCATTTCTACGAATAGCGCTCTCTTGCCCAAGTACACGCGCGTCATTTCGCCCAGCGTCCAATTCACCGGCGGTACGACCGAACTGATGATCACTCCTGTGATGTCATTGCGGTCCAGTCCCGCCAGGGTGAACAAATTTCGCGTCAGCACGCCGTACTCGTCCACGGTTTGCTCGCGCGCCGTAGTCAGCCGCCAATTCGCACTCAGCTCGGTTCCGCGAAACACGCCCAGCACGGTGTTCGTGTTTCCGACGTCGATGGTCAGGAGCATCTACCGTGCCTCCGCCACGTCTCCAGCAATTACGGTTACCACACGGCCGTCTTCGCGCTCCACTTGCAGCAGACCTTCCGGCCCTAATCCCGCCGTCGTGCCTACGTAGCTCTCTGTGCCGTTCGACACCCGCACTTTCTTTCCATGGGCATAACTGGAGACTACCTCGAAGCGCTGAATCACGCTGGATATTCCTTCGCGCAGAAACCGATTGTAGTCGTTCTCGAATTCGCGCAACAACCGCACCAACAATTCCATGCGCGATTGTGTTTTACCTGTTTCCTGACGCAAGGAAGTGGCAAGGCCGGCAAGTTCGCCCGGGAATCTCTCCTGATTCACGTTCAATCCGATTCCCACTACAACAAATCGCACCAGTCCAGGCTCCGCGTGCATTTCTGTCAGGATGCCGCCTGCTTTTTTCCCTCGAATCATCAAATCATTCGGCCACTTCAGGTCCACCGCAAGCCCAGTAACCGCCTCTACCGCAGTATGGGCTGAAAGTCCGGCCATCATGGTCAGGAGCGGGGCTTGCACCGGCGCAAGCCTCGGCCGCAGCAACAGCGTTATGTAAATGCCAGTGGCACGCTCCGAATGCCACGTGCGCCCCGCTCTGCCGCGTCCCGCGCTTTGCTCTTCTGCAAGGACGATCGTCCCTTCCGGCTCTCCCGCGTGCCCCAATTCGAATGCTACGCGGTTCGTCGAATCCATCTTAAAAAAATGATAAATGTGCTTTCCAAAAAGAGTGCCTTTCAATTGTCGCTTGAGCCAGTCGGGGGTCAGAACATCAGGAACTTTTTCGAGGAAGTATCCGGTTGCGGCCTGGCCCTTCACCTTGACGCCCAATTCGCGCAGGCGTTCTACCCACCGCCACACGGTTGAGCGCGACACGCCGATTTCCCGCGCAATGCGCGCACCGCTGATGACGATGGTAGCGTTTTCCGCCAACAATCTCAGCAGCCCTGCCACCCTCCGGTCGGTGGTTCCGGGCAACCTTTCTGGATTCATGGGGGTTATCTCGCGCTGCCTAAGCTTACGTGTCCTCGACGCTATCTACAAGCAGGCTGAGGTTCGCCGCGGGAGCCGAGTGCGTCAGCATGCCGGAAGAAAGAAAATCTGCGCCGGCTTTCGCGTAAGCATGGGCATTTTCAAGAGATATCCCGCCGGAGATCTCGATGACACAGTAAGGCCGCAGGCCGCGTGCGATCTTGACGCACGCTGCGGCTTGCTCAGGCGTCATGTTGTCCAGTAACACGGCCTCGGCCCCTGCTCGAAGCGCTTCCATCAATTCGCGGTCGTCGCGCACTTCAATCTGCACGGTCAACGGACCAGGTCCGACGACCTCCGGATCCAGCCCCGCCGCGTCGTAGGCGCTTGCGGTTCGCGGAGGTGGCGATTTGGGTGCCACGTAGGTGTGCGCTCTATCGAGCGCCGCCCTGATCCCGCCCGCCAGGGCAATGTGATTTTCTTTTAGCAGAATGGCGTCGTAGAGTCCGAAACGGTGATTTGTCCCGCCACCCATTTTCACAGCGTATTTTTCCAGTACGCGCAAGCCAGGCGTGGTTTTGCGCGTATCGCGAATCCGCGTCTTCGTCGTCGCTAGTTGTTCCACGAATCTTCGCGTATAGGTCGCGATTCCGCAAAGGTGCGAGAGAAAATTCAGCGCCGTCCGCTCGCCGGTTAGAAGCGCGGCCGCATTCCCGCGCAGCTCCACCAGTTTCGCGCCTGGTTCTACAAACGATCCGTCCGCATACAGGCAGACGACTTTCATCTCCGGATCGAGTACGCGAAATGCGCTTTCCGCCAGCGGCAATCCTGCGCAAACCAGCGTCTGCCGCGCCAAAATGTGCGCTCGCGCCACAGCGTTTGGCGGAGTCGTCGCCGCGGTGCTGGCGTCGCCCGAGCCGATATCTTCGGCCAGCGCCTTGCGGATGATTTTTTGGATTTCTTCGGAATGCCAGTCCACGTGCTTCAAGTTCCGGCGGCTTGGCTGCTGCCTCCGTCGAGGTCCCCGAGCCGCCTTTGCAGTTTTTCCAGCTCAATCTTCTGTTGCGCCAGCGTCGCTTCCAGTCCCGTGATAATGTCTTTGGGCGCGCGCTCACGAAACGTCTTATTGCCCAGCTGTTTCTCTTTTGAAGCGATGGCCCTCTGCAATCCTTCGCTCTCTTTTGTCAACCGGGTCTTCTCAGCTACGGCGTCCACGGTCTCCGAATACACCACGCGGACGTCAAACGTCGCCGTGGAGCGCACCGCTCCGCTCTTGGTATCAAATTTGTCCTTGGAGACAAGCCGCAGTTGAGACAAAACCGCAAACCGCTCAACCGCCTGACGATTTGCTTGAATCAAATCTCCAAGTTTTCGATCGGGCGTTGAAAACTCGGCCTCCACTTTTTGCTTTGCATCCAGCCGTTTAAACTCGGCGCGGATCGCCCGCAAAGCAGTCACCACTTCCTGTATTTGAGACACTTCACGCAGAGCCTCCGCGCTCTTCCAGCGCGTCTCGGCTTCGGGGAATCCTCCCAGGGCGATGGATTTTGCCCCCGCTGCCTGTGGCACCTGATACCAAAGCTCTTCCGTGAGGAACGGCATGAACGGATGGAGAAGTCGCAAAGCGGCGTCGAACGCAGCGAATAGGTTCTTCCATGCCACCGTTGCTCGCTCGTGGTCCACGCTCTGTAATTCCGGCTTCACCCATTCGATGTGCCAGTCGCAGAAGTCTCCCCAGAAAAACTGATAAATGCCCTGCGCGGCCTCGTGAAAGCGGTAATTCGCGAGCGCGTCATTCGCCATTTCGATCGTTGCCGCCAGCCGCGCGAAAGCCACGCATCCACCAAAGGGATTTTCCCGGCAGCCACGTACGGTGCCTTAGCACGCACTTCTGGCGACGCTAATTCTTCCAGCTTTGCTCCCGTTTGCTCAAACTTGTCCAAATTCATGAACAAGAAGCGCGCCGCATTCCAGACTTTGTTGGCAAAATTCCGCGCGCTCGCCAGCTTGTCGTCGGACAAGATGATGTCTGTTCCAGGCGCGGCCATGGACGCCAGGCAGAAACGCATCGCATCTGTTCCATACTGCTGATTCAGCGCCACTGGATCGAGTCCAGTTCCTTTCGATTTCGACATTTTCTCACCGGTTCCTGTGCGCACGAGCGAGTGCAAGTATACGGTCTGGAAGGGAACTTGCCCTGTGAAATGAATTCCCATCATGATCATCCTTGCTGCCCAGAAAAACAGGATGTCGTAGCCAGTGATCAGCAGCGTGGTCGGATAGTAGGCTTGGTAATCCACCGTCTTTTCAGGCCAGCCGAGTGTCGAAAACGGCCACAACCCCGAGCTGAACCAGGTGTCCAGGACGTCGGGATCCTGCTCGAGATTCGTTGAGCCGCACGTTCCGCACTTCGCGGGCGTTTCGCGCACCACCGTAATGTGTTGGTGTTCCTTGCAGTACCAAGCGGGAATCCGGTGGCCCCACCACAATTGCCGCGAAATCGTCCAATCGCGGATGTTGTGCATCCAGTTGAGGTACTCGGTTCGCCGGTTTTCCGGGGTGATCAGGATGGTATTCGCTTTGCCCGGCTCGTAGTCCTCCACAGCTTTGATGGCGGGCGCGGCAAGCTCTTTCATTTTGCAAAACCACTGCGTGGAGACGCGCGGCTCCACGATGGTCTTGCTTCGTTCGCACAACCCAATAGCATTCGTGTGCTCGGTAATCTTTTCGAGGAATCCTTGCGCTTTCAGGTCCTCCACAACTCTCTTCCGCGCCTCGAAGCGGTCCAGTCCGGCGTACGCGCCCGCGTTTGAATTCATGTGCGCGTCTTCGGTCATCACATCAATTTCAGCAAGGTTGTGCCGCTTTCCTGTTTCGAAATCATTCGGGTCGTGCGCCGGCGTGATCTTCACCGCACCAGTCCCGAACTCCCGGTCCACCATCTCATCCGCGATAATAGGAATCTTGCGGTTCATCAGCGGCAGCAGAGCTTTCTTGCCAACCAGGTGCTTGTACCGTTCGTCTTCTGGGTGCACGGCTACTGCTGTATCCCCGAGCATCGTTTCCGGCCGCGTGGTAGCCACGGTCAAAAACTCGTTTGTTCCCACAACCGGATACTTGATGTGCCACAAATGTCCCTGCCGCTCTTCGTGCACCACTTCCAGGTCGCTAAGGACGGTCCGGCACACCGGGCACCAGTTCACCAGCCGCGTCGCCCGGTAGATGAATTTTTCGTTATATAGGCGAACGAAGACTTCGCGCACCGTGCGCGACATTTCCTGTGAAAGCGTGAACCTCTCCCGCGACCAGTCGCAGCTCTCACCGATCCCCCTCATTTGCTGAGTAATCTGTCCGCCTGCTTCTTCCTTCCATTTCCACACACGCCTCTCAAATTCTTCACGCCCCAGTTTCTGGTAATCGATTCCTTGGTCGGCAAGGTATTTCACCACCACGCGTTGCGTCGAAATCCCCGCATGGTCGGTTCCCGGGAGAAACAGCGTGTTGTATCCGCGCATGCGGTGCCAGCGCGTCAGGATGTCGATTTCCGCATGCTCCAGCATGTGCCCGATATGCAGCGAGCCTGTTACGTTCGGCGGGGGAATGACAATCGAAAACACGGGTCCGCGTGCGCTGGGATCGGCCTTAAACAGGGCCTCTTTTACCCAGAACTCCGCCCAGCGTGGTTCAATCTGCTGCGGTTCGTATGCCTTGGCAATCTCGCGAGCCATCTCGTGCTATTTCTCCGGGGATTCCGCTGAAGTCTGCTTCAGGGCTTTCCTGTGTGATGTTGCGCTTCAGGGTAATCTTCGACTATACGGGGCGAAAAGCTATGACGTCAATTCGGGCAAAAGAGGATTCGGGCAAAAGAGGATCACAAACGGCGCTTAAAACCACATTAGCCAGGAACGAAGAATGGGAATACGCTTCGAGAGAGCCTGTCGCCATATCGTACCGCTGCCATACCGAATCCGAAGGCAACACCGAACGTGATACTCAAGGGCAAAGCGAGAGACCCGGAAAGAAGATTGCAGGGTCAGGTATCGACCTAGAGCTAACCCAAGCGTTGCCCCGCAAAACCGAACCCAAAATTCGAGCCCATCCGTTTTCGCCTGCCCATTCATAGGTTTTTGAGGCGAGGCTTCTAGGGCAGGGAACTACGATTTCTTCGACTTCAACTCTTCCTTGACCATCGCTTCCACGACGGGCTTCAGAATCTCTCGCGTGACGGCTTGCAGCACATCCGGATTCATCTTGGCCAGAACTTTCGCGACGAGGTCATCCATGTTGGGTGCCGGTGTCGTGCCGTGTGCCTGGGTCGGGGTCGCGGCTGGCGACTGAGGTGGTGGGCTGTTCGGTTCCAGCACCCCGTCTTCTTCCCGTGCGTAAAAGCTGTCTCCGTTGGACGATGCGGTTTCCGGTGTCTCCAGGATGAAAGTGGCGTCCTCGGCAACCTGCGCGGCTTCCTCTCGGATCGCCTCGACGGTCGCTGGGGGAAGCGCAGCTTCCTCGATTACGGCCGCTGTTTCTGCGGTTACCTCGCTCACTTTTTCATTGCCGTTTTTGGGGGCAGGAACCGCTGGCGCATCCCATGTCGAAGCCAGCTGGCTGGCCTTTTGAATCTCGCTTTCCCAAGGGCTGGACGAGACGGAAAACCACGAATCCTTTCCTTCTTTTTTCTCTACGGCGGGCTTCGTCTCGGTTTCTGTTTTCGCCTTGTTGTCCTCGACGACCGCCGTTGCAGTTTCCGTCACACGTGTTTTGCTGACGTCAGGAGGTGCCACGGGAGCTGCCGGCGGCGTAGATGTAAGGGTTCCCGTTACAAACGGTTTGCTCGTAACCGGTGCCGCTTCTCGTACCGGTTGCACCGGCTTTACAGGGGCCGGGGGAGGAGTCGCAGGCATTTCCGGAACGCGAGTCTTTGCCGCCGGAGCGATGGTTTCCGTTGGCACTGGCGTTATCGGGACGCGACTGCTTGCCGCTGGGGCCACGGTCTCGACGGGCGCTCGGGTTTCTTCCTCCGGCTCCCATCCCGTGTTTCGCGATTTGTTAGTAACTTCGAATCCGCCCATGCGCCAATCGTTCGCGCTGCTCTTGGGTTTCTTGGCTTTGGCTGCGGGGACTTCTTCGTCGGCGGTACCCTCCGGCCGCCAAGCCGCGGGCTCTTCGTCTTCCTGTTCTGCATCCACTTCTTCTTCGTCCCGGTCACGCCAATCGTGCTCCATGGCGAATTCCGGCGAGCTCGCGGTTGTAAAACTTGATTCATCCTCTGCCACTTCCGCCGTTTCCCCCGGCGTTTCCAGCAGGCTGCCGAACGCCACCGGCTGCGAACTCAAATCAATCGGTAAAGGCTCGGGGCGAGGAGGCACGTAAGGCACGTCCTCCACGAAGCTCTCGCTCATTGCCTCCGGACTGCTTCCGAGGTTGAACTCCGGTACGGGCGTTGCTTCTACCCTCGGCATGCTTGTGTTTGCAGGCCTCAGCATTTCTTTGGCGCCAAAGGGCGTTGCCTCTTCAAATTTTTCAGCACTCGCTGCAGGCGCAGCAGGCGCGCTTGCTGGACTTGATCCAGAGCGTTGCAGCGCGGACTTGACCATCGAAATCAACGGGTCGGGCGGAATGAATGGCTTTTTCAAAACGCCGTCTGCACCCACTCGCTGCGCTTCTTGTTCATCGAGAGGGTCGAACGCTCCCACCAGCAGAATCACGGGGATATGCGACAGCGAGGAATCCATTTTCACAAACTGGCAGACTTCATAGCCGTTTCTAACCGGCATAAACACGTCGGCGAGCACCAGGTCCGGCCGCACATCCGCGATCTTTCGCACTGCCGCTTCGCCGTTTCCGACAGCGACCACGTCAATGCCCTGATCTTTCAGTGCAAGACCGACCATCTTCTGGATGTTGCTGTTGTCGTCCGCAACCAGAATCTTCGGCACACGCCCTCCGGCGATACTCCACCGCGCAAGCCAC